>Ga0209291_1000585_pt1 | contig 34354 bp, 32 predicted proteins | sample GOMGulsemesocosm_FD_184633 | JGI IMG/M metagenome (GOLD analysis project Ga0209291, IMG submission 184633) | Methane-oxidizing microbial communities from mesocosms in the Gulf of Mexico - GOM9B Gulf of Mexico (SPAdes) (version 2) | ecosystem: Environmental > Aquatic > Marine > Cold seeps...
ATGGACTGAAAATCCATGTGTCCCTGGTTCGATTCCTGGAGGCACCACCAAAAAAATCCTAAACAAATTTGTTTAGGATTTTTTGTTTTAATAGTGTTTGGAAACAAAAATTAATTATATATTTGCACCTGCAATTACGCAACGGTGCCTTAGCTCAGTTGGTAGAGCAATGGACTGAAAATCCATGTGTCCCTGGTTCGATTCCTGGAGGCACCACCAAGCAAAACGCAAGCCCTTTATAGTCATATGATTATAAAGGGTTTTTTATTTCTACATCGGAAACAACAACGAAAACTAAATTTTCAAGTATAAAAAAAGAAGCCATGAGGCTCCTTAGTTTACTTAATCAAATTCATGATTTCACTTTTTTTGTAATACTTTTTTCTTCCACCAAACGGTCTGTAATTTTTAATTAACCCTTGTGATTCGTATTTAATAAGTGTTGTTGGTGATTTAATCCCTAAAAATTCCATCACCTCAGCGGAATTTAAAATCTCTTCCATGTTTAACGAGATTTAATTTGGCGATTTTTAGCTTTTGGTTTTTATTTAATAACCTCAACGACGTTAGAATAGATTTAGTTGTAAAATCCACCTATCACAACTTTCTTCCATCATACGTACCATATTACAGAAATTGGCCCGATATATCAAGTTTTTAATGATACTATTAAAATATAGTAACTAATAAACTTTATAATATAAGTGACTATAAGTGTTTGTCTCGTTCTCTTGGTAATATTTTATAAAGATTGTATTATCTGATGAATTATAATAAATCTCTTTATAATGGTTATTGCTGGTGGTTGGGTAGAATTCATACTTTAGATACAAAACATCAGTGTCAACGTGTATATCATCATATACTAGGTCGTAGGCGTTTCCGTTTGAAGGCAATTTATATCTACTATACATACTTCCTGAATTGGCAGGGTCTGTATCCACGTCGCTAAACGCTAACATTGTTTTTAATGTGCCATAATTTGCATTACCAAGTATATCAGTACCTGAGTAATAGTCTTGATACTGCTCCCAGTTATGACCATCAAGTAATATCTGATATAGTACATTTACAGGTACTACTTCGTAGTCGGCAGCGTTTTCATCGACATTAACACTTGTACCGTCTATTGCTTCGGTGTCGCCAGTTGGTGTTTCAGTGATTGGTGAATCATCTGTTGAACAACTAACAAATAAAAATAGGGCTAAGCCAAGTAAAATAGAAATTTTCCTCATTATTTTCGGTTTTTAATTAATGTCTTGGTTATTATCGTGTACGATAATAATGTCTATCCATATACTCTACTCCACTTATATCAGTTATATAATCGATATAGAATGTATTGTCGCTGAATGAATAAGTTATATTACCACCATCAGACATTGTTAGGGTGTTATCACTAACTATAATACAATCAGCTTGGTATTCATAAAGTGGGTAGGTTTCAATTGAAATATATTTTAATTCAGTACTTGATATTTCTTCGAAATTAACTGTGATGTTATTAATGTAGTTATCACTATAATTAATTGTATGGTCTAGCGCCCCATCTGCATAGTTATCTATTTTATATGTTTCCCATTGGTTACTAGTTAGTAGAGATTTCATACTGGTATTGATAATATTGTTATGGATAATATTATCATCATCAGAAGAACAACTAATAAATATTAATAAAAATAGGGTTAGCCCTGTTAAAATAGTAGTTTTTCTCATGGTTTTAATTCTTTATCTCTTTGGTTGTTGCCTTGTAGATAGATACAATTATATACACTACTGGGTAAACAACTACGTAGGCAAGTAATTGGAAAAACTTACCAATAAGACTCCAAAATAAGTTTTCTGCTGTAAAATCAGCATGAAACGTATGATGTTGGATTTGTTTACCTCGCGTATAGTTATCTAAGATTGACGCGAAGTCATTGGGGTTGTATGACTTATAATTCATTATATCAAAGTTAAGGTTAAAACAAATACAGCAAACAATTTAGTTCGGTCAAAGTTGTTTGCGACAATTCTTTTGAAAACATTAACCTTTGAACTATGGCGAAACAGAGACTTAATAAAGAATATGAACACTATGTATTACAACTGGGTGAACGTATTAAATCACTACGGGTTGAAAAAGAAATGTCTCAGTTGGATTTGTCAGTTAAAATAAATATTGACCCAACCGCATTAAGACGTTATGAGAAGGGTAGGACTGAAATGGGGTTCACAATCCTAATTAAGTTTGCAGAGGTGTTTGAAATGTCTTTAGACGAATTAATAGATTTCCTAGATGTTGAGGTTGATAGTTAAATTAGAAACGTCTATGTAATTATATGTTAGACTAACTTCTGGTATATTAAGTAACTATTTTCTTTAGTTTCACTTGATAAATCCAAATAATTTCCTTAATATAGTACTATAATTATATCTTTGGATATTTATTATTAAAGTAAAGCTTATGGACTTCTTAAAAATTATAAAATTAGTTTGGTCTAATGAAATTAAAGACCCGAAAATAAATAAGGCGGTCAAGAACATGTATGTTACTAATAATGGTAGTTTTGGAATGAAAAGCGAACATATATTTGATGATAGTGTAATTGCTGACTTGAAAAAAGGTAAAAATAATACGAAAGATGCTAAAGGAAAAGATAATGTAGTTCCTGCTTAAAATAATAACTTGTGCCAAAAATAGCCTTATTAAACTTATCCTTTGTCTTACCTTTAATAGGTGGTTATTTATTCTTAATAACTTTTCACTTAACTCGCTACAAACATCAACGAATTGAACGTCAAAAATTAATTTTCAATTCTGCTATAGCAGCATTTGTTATATCAGGAATTTGTTATTCATTAACCTATATAATAACTTATACCCTTTTCTTAATAGCAAAAGTAGCTCTCTACTTTTCAAGTACTGGTTGTTTTAGTTGCTTACTAAAATTCCAAAACCCATTTAACTTTGACAGCTTATGGTTTCCTGTTTTTATTTTCATATTCTCTTACGTTTTTGCATTAATTGGAAATAAAAGAGTCCCAGAAGATAAGGCAATGTATCAAACAATTGAAGACTGGGGAACTGAATATGACAAATTATTCATAGAATCATTTTCCCTAAAAGGTGACGGAAAATTATTAATGTTCACTACAAATTCTAATAAAGTATATGTTGCATATGTTAATAAATCACCTGCACCTAATGAGAATTCACATGTAACCATCATACCTCGTTACAGTGGGTATAGAGATAAAGATACTTTGGAATTTTGCAAAATAAAGGATTACACAGACTATTTAAATGGTTTTGAGGAAAGAGGTCAACTTGATTTAATAGATGAAATGATGGAAGTTATAATTCCTCTATCAGAAATAATAATGGTTTCTAAATTTATTGAGGAAGTAGGGGTACAAAATAATATACCACAAAACAATGTAAATGGGACACTTGCAGCACAAGTCAACGACATATTTAAAAATCAATTTGACGAGACCAAAGAGCAGCTAAATGATATTGTGCAAAAAAAGAAGTTTAACGATTGAATTCATTTGTTATGATTTTTAATAATAAAAAAGCCACTTAAATGAAAGTGGCTTTTACAATTTATATTTTACAGTAGAGAGTATATTTTTGTTCTCAGTTGACTAAGTATAACTAATGAGATTATCTTTGGTCGTTACAATCTTACCTTCTTAAAATTCCCTTGATTAAGGAGGGTTTTAATTAACCGTATTCCCTTAACGGCTTTATAATTACTATCCCTTTGTAATTATACAATAAATATACAAAAAAACATTTTAAATTATCCTATGCTTACATCATAAATTTAAAAACGTTTAGTTCTCTTTATTTCATCAACCCTATTAAAGACTTTCATCATGTAATTCATACATATCTTCACCAAAGACACTAACGATGAAATTTTTAAGAGATGGTGCTAACATTCTAAAAAGCTTTTTCTTTTCTTCGGGAATGTCATCTTCAGAAATCGTCAGGAAATATAAGATTGATTGTGGAACACCTAATACATCACTAATTTTCTTTAACGTATCAGGGTTCGGATTGTATCCACCTTTAATGATTTGAGATAATGCAGTTGGGCTTTTGCCTATTTTTTTAGCAACCTCAACTTGAGTCAATCCCTTTTTCTTAATTACCTCACCAATTACTTTTCCTATCTCCATAATATTATATTTTAACCAGTACTAGCTAGAAACTCACTGACAAATGTCAATACTTGAATTACATCAATGATAACACCAGTATAATCTTCTAAAGACTTTGATTTTTCTAATCTTACTTTAGCTTCTGCTAATAACTTTTTGCTTTCTTCTGATGTTTCATCAGAAGCTATAGCTCTCTTTAATTCTTCTAAAAATATTTCTTTTTCCATCTGGAACCTTGTATTAAATGTTAACTAAAAACAAGGCTTATTTTTTTGAACGCTTAAGCCTCAATTAACGTGCGTTAATCAAAGCAAAAGAGTGGTAGTCATCTAAATTTTTAAAATGGAAGCTGTGAATTACTGTGAAAGTCTCTCTTAAATCCCTTAATATGGATATAAGGATATTTCTTACAAATTTTATTAGTTTTCGAAGTTTCTTTACCTTTTTATTTCTCCTTTGAACGGCCTTGTACCTCTCATAAAGCGAATGTAAATCATCATTACTAAAATTATGTGAACCTAAAGAATCTAGCAGGTCTGCCCATTTAAGATGATTAGATATTAATTTTTGTATTCTCGAATAATCAATAGGATTAACCTTTAGGTCGTTTCCAATAAATGTGTTAATAGAATCGTTAAGATAAATACTCTCCTTTAATTCAGCTGACTGTAATTTCTTTAGTTGAGCAGAAGTACTAAACCAATTAGCTCCATTGAGTGTATTTCCCCAATTTGAGTTATTAAAATCATTCCATTTTATTCTATTTTTATTTCTGTATTCCATACGTCAATCACATTTACAATACAAATGTAAGTAAAACTTATATATAAACCAAATATATTATTATTTTTGTTATTCTTTGGTGGTGACCCTAAATATTTATTAGTGTGTTTATAAGATACATTAATTCTTCCATAGATGCAATAATTTTAGTCCCAAAATTGTTCGACCTATGGGTAGGTAAGAGTACTGAAGGGATTTTTTCCATCATATAGTCATGGTTAACATCATCACTAACCACCATGTTAACTGGGATTTCAGTTGATTTAAATTCATTTTTAACTGTTCGACTTTCGTCTATATTTTTAGCTAAATATTGAAGTTTACTAACGGGATTAAATTCATCTCCTGGAACCTCAACACCTAATATTTTTTCTTTGTAATCCTTGAAAAACTGGAAAATTGGGTTGATTCGTTGAGGTGTTAGCGTGTTCGATTTTTTATTATATGATACACCATCAGGAAATACTAATTCCTGTAACCTAACCTTTGAATTAAAATCTGACTTTGACCATATGTTAGGTAAGTCATTAATAAAATGGATAGCTTTATCAATAGATTTTTCTACCTCATTTATACCAACCTTTATTTGAGATAACTGTTCTTTTAAATTATTAGCCTCATCATCCAATGATTCAATTAATTCTTTATATAATAATCTATCTTCATGATTTTGATTCATGTTCCTAATGGCAGAAAACCTTTCTTTTGTAATCGAGTTTAATTTAGTGGTAATATCTTTTTTTATTTGCTGGTTGTCCTTATTAACGTTTTTAAAAACATTAACCAATTCAGTATTTAGTTGAGGTAAGTATTTTTGATTCATGCAAAAACCACTTAGCAGGTTAATGTATAAGTCATGAATTGCATTATTACTTTTATTTACTTTGCATCCAGTTGTCCTGCATTTATAATAGAACAAATCACTTCTTTTTGACGCTTTATAACCAGTTATGTTTTTGTGACAACCAGAACATACCAAATGTTTTCTTAATGGTAGTTCTTCATGTTCTTTTTTCTTGATGATTCTTTTTCTAATGCCACCAATGTTATTAATTATCTTGTATTGTTCAAGGGTTATCATAGCTTTGTGACGACCTTTAATAATACCTTTTAATTCGACTAGCCTTTTGTCTTTGATTAATCCACAGTAATAAACGTTTTTGAATATTTTCCCAATTGCTTTGTCGCTGACATCTAATCCTTGTGACTTCATTATCTCGGATATTTTAACATTACTATAGTTATAATTTAATTTTAGTAGAAACGCTTGTTTTAATAATTTACCTTCTTGATTGATAATTACCTTTTGTTCTTTAGTTTTATCTCGACCAATTTTAACCATGCGATATCCTCTGGGTGGTTTACGCATAGTATAGCCTTGTCTGAGCTTATTTAAGATGGTAGAGTTGATGAATTTCTTTCTGGTGACATTATCTTGTTCTGCACCATAAAACGCGTTAATTTGTCTTAATCTACCTTCTGCCGTGAAAATATCATTGATTCCATTTAGGTCTATAAAACCGATACCTTTTTTAATTAACTTATCTATAAACTGAGCACCAAAAGCCCCGTCTCTTGTTAGTCTATTTGAATGGAAAACTGCTATTGCATGTATTTTATGATTTGTGTCTTTAATGAACTCAAAGAGTTCATCAATTGATGGGCGTTTGCTTCCTTGTTTACTGCTTTCCCCTAATACATTAAAATTTTTAACTATTTTAAGGTTATTATTAATAGCAAAACGTTTTGCATCGTTTAATTGGGTCTCTGTTGAGTTGTTACCTATTTGTTTGACATCAGACACCCTACAATAAGCAATAATGTTTTTACTGTTATTTTGAGTTATTTCTTTGTTTACTTCTCCAGTGTAATTTCTTATTTCATCTAATTCGTTGATTTTTTGGTTGGACATTCTTTTTCTAAAACTATTACGTAGTCATGCAAAATGTGGGCAAATTGATTCAGTGATTGATTTATATAATTCTGTTCAAATTCAGCTGAGGTGTTGTCATTATTCTGCGCGTTATTGATGGATGTATTATCTCCCATATTCTTTTTGGGTAATAATATTATTTAAAAACGACATTGTAAATGGTTGTTTGAAAAAGATAGCCCTCCCCATGGGAGTCCTGCCTGTGACTCCCCTTGTTTGGTGGCCTGGGTATGTGAATTTTTTATTTTGCGTTCTGGGAATCCTCGTTTAGAAAGGTGATTTTAAAATGAGCTTTTGAGTTATGGGTAGACCTATGAAAAAAATTGAGAAAAAATATTTATATCTAGTATACCCATTTGTTTAAAGTATTTTATTTCACAAGGGCATATTTTAATTTTGGTGCTTTATAAGTATACATTTTTGAACTTCATTGTTTGAAAAGATGTTGAAGGTTGAACTATAATCATTTGAAGTCTTTGTTAAATTTATTAGATATTCCAAAAAAAGGGCTGCTTCTTTAGATGTTTCAAAGTTAATTATATCGTTATCCCATTTTAAAAAAACAATTTTAGCATTTTCTTTGAATCCAATTCTATATGTTACTGGTTTGAAATCTTTAGGTGAAATTAATTCAAAATGCAATGCAGGTATGTCATCAGTATGTCCAACTTCTCCATAAAAATAACTAGCTCGTTGCCTGGATTCAGGTATGTGCTTCGAACTAAATCTTTTAACATGTCTATAGAAATATTTATACTTCATTTCACCTACAGTTGTACGAGTTACATTAGGAAAAATCCACATAATTTTATTTTTAATTAATTTATCTGCATGAATAGGTGTTACAGAATTATAGTATTTTGGTGTTTTGAAAACAAAAATAGGTTTAGCGTAATCTCCTTTGTAATTGTACTCAACAGAAACTGAAGTATTTCCACTTAAGTCTATTCCAAATGCTCCTTCTTGCTTTAAGCTTATATTATCTTTCGATAACGTTCCAGATAGTTTTATTCTGGAAATCAATAAATCTATACTGGATTCGTATTTATCCTTGAAATTTGCATTTGCGCTTGGTCCAATTGATTTAGAAATTTTCTCATTATTACTCGTGTCATTTTCAACGCCATCAACATTAGTATTGGAATTCGTTGAATTATTTTTTTCAGAACTTACGGAGGCATTTACATTTCCAGTTACTGACCATTCCTGAGAAGAAGTTACTTTGCCTAAATCAACGGTAACTCTGTCCGTGACTAATTTATCCCACATCATAAATTCAATATCATTTTTAGAATCTAACGTTAACGACATCTCCAAGTTAGATATTCTATCGCCAATCCTTTTAAGTATTCGTCTATTTTTTTTATAGCCTTTTGAAGCCCAATGTTTATCAACAGAAAATACTATTGATTTTTTTATGCTCATTGGGAATACCCTAACTTTATTAGTTTTAATTGAAGTTGACGATAATTTTTTAGTAAGCTCATTGATTAGTTCATCAACATCTTTTGTTTTAGATGAAATAGCTTTTATTAATTCTGATTGACCATTTGGAGATAGATTGAAAATATCATTTTGCTTTGATGGTGTTGGTGAAGTTTTTTTAATTTTATATGATTCAACTTTTATCGAGACATATTTATTTACATTTTCGGGGCGAATCCATTTTGTATCATAACCTTTGAAGCGTTTAGAAAGGTTAGCACAAGAGGATAACACTATCAATAAAGTAAAAATTAAAACCCCTAATTTCTTGTTTGCTAAATATTTCATTTTCCTACTATTTCTAATTATGAATAAAATGTGAACAATCAATTGGGGTAATCTTGATAAAGTTTTAGAATCTCTTGAGTCAAAAACTATTTAAAGGTAAGAATTTATGATAAATAATTTTAATTCTATTATTTATCATAAATTCATCACAAATGTGTCCTTAAATTCAACTTTTTAAATTAATCATATTTATATATTTCTGAATCAATACTTTTAACCTCAGCTAGAAAATTCCAAGCCTTATCTATCAAGTTTGATTTATTGTACAAAGCCATCATATCTTTACTATTAGGTTTTTTAGGATATGCTATGTAGCTTATTTTATCATCGCTAACATTACTATCCGATAGATTGGTTATGAATGACCTACGACAATCATGCGTACTTATCAATTTGTATTTAGGAATATCTTTAGTGACTATCTTACCTTGATTAAAACTAATCTTAGTTCTTCTTTCTGGAGTATCAATGTCTAACAACTTATATAACTTTTTTAGTGATATGTTTAGAGCTCTTTCTTTGAATATAGGGAACTGACCATCATTATCACTAAGTATATCTCTAACGGGTTTAAAAAGCGGTATTATCACATCTGATTTTGTTTTCTTAACATGTACTTTTACACCAACAAAATCACCCTTTTTACTTTTGAACGTTTCTGGAGATAATTTATGTAAACGCTCCATGTCATCAACTCGTAATCCCATTAGTGACGCCATTATAATATATTGTTGTGCGTTTTTTAATTCACCTTCAGGAACTTTAGTTTCTAGTACTTTTTTAATTTCAGATTCATCTAAATAAATGTCTTTTTCTGCTGGAGGGTTTTTTAATGTTAATAATTCATCACTTAAATCTAATGTTACATTGTAACCATTTTTCTTGCCTAAATTTAAAACACGATGTAATAGCTTTATATATTTATTAATCGATTTTATACCATAGCCTGTTGGGTCTTTGACTTGTTTCCTCTTTTGATTAGGATTGTCAACTTCAATCTCACCCCTGTATATTGAATCAACCACTTTAAAGAAATTCCAATAAAATGAATGGGTGTTAAAATCTGAAAACTTTATTTGTGTATCAGTTGCTATATGATAGTTTTCAAACATACGTGATAAGGAAACATACGTTTTGATATGGTTAGGTGATAACGCTCCTTTTTTGTTTAGTTTAATATCTTCTCTATCGTTATCTATTTTCTCATACAAGAATTCTAGGACAGTTTTTTCTTTAACTACTTCCTTTTTTTTACGTCTTAATTTAAGCTCTAACGAGTCTTTAAATTCTTTTGGAGTTGGATTAGCTTCTTTTATATAAAATTGATTTGTCACCTCGTTAACGGCATTTTCAATTAGCTTTAGTTTAGTCTTAATTGATTTGTTTCCTTTAGAAAATTTATCAAATACCTTTTGGTCGAACACAAAAACGTTTCTACTTCCTTTTTGTATGAAGGAACCAAAATTTTCTGGTTTAATTCTGCATAGGGTAGATATTTTAATTGGCTTATATATTTTTCTATCTGATTTAAATTTTTTGACTGGTTTAGTGAAATCTACCTCAGCGTAACCAATGCTAATATCTAGAAAGATTTGTCTTTCATTTTTAGCGTTTGGTCTGCCATCTAAATAGAACCTCAAATTTGGTTGTTTCATATCAATTACATTGGAAAATACATCGTAAAAATATGATATTTATTGAAACTAAATGGGCCAAAATGAAACTAAATCTGGCCAATGAGCTTAGGAAGGCCTTTGTTTACGGGTGTTTTTGATGGTAAATGAAATTAGATGGGTCAATTTGGAGTCTTGGGCCATTGGTACTGGAGGCACCACCATAAAAGCCCTAAACAAATTTGTTTAGGGCTTTTTTTATTTACTAATCTTGCTTACAAATACCCAATTATAGTTATATTCAACATCCCTATATATGGGTATTTGTTTTATGGCTGTATATAGCTATTTTCGCAGTATCATATGTTTGCTGCAATTTTCTTATTACAAGAAATTGAATTATAGAATTAATTATTATTTAAAAAATCTTATGAAAAAACACATATTTTATTGGGCAATAGTTACATGTTTAATGTCTTTTTCACAAGATAAACTTGAATATGTAGATTTAAATGAAATTGCAAAGAAGGCGACTGAGAGTTCTAAAAATAACGAGTACGTTAAGGTGTTAGATGCTTTAAATAACATAAGTAAAAATGACTCCACGTACTGCTCAACGTTAACTTCAAAGTCGTATTACCTACTACAACTAAAAAAGTATGATGAGGTTATACAAATAACCGATTATGGTTTAAAGAATGGATGCGTTGGTTATGATGATTATTTTTATATTAATAAAGTAGTTGCATATATAGGTAAAGAAGAGTTTAATAAAGCTATTGAAGTAGCCAATGAGGGACTCAGATTTTTTCCGAAATCTAAAAAATTATGGTTTAATATAGGCGCTTCTTATGAGGGGCTTAAAATGATAGAGAAGGCTGTTTCCGCGTATAAAAAAACAATATTACTAAGTCCTCTATATCCACAGCCACATTTGAAATTAGGAAATATTTGTTACAAACAAGAAAAAATGGCTCAGGCATTAATGTGTTTCAATATGTATTTGCTTCTTGATCCTGAAGGAGAGCAAGCTTCAGAGGTCATCAACTCTTTAAATTCATTTGTTTCTGCAAGCAATATTAACGAAGCAGACTCAAGCATACAGATTTCTTCGGATGATGTTTCTTTTGAAGATATTGATTTAGTGTTAAGTCAAAATGTAGCTTTAAATAAAAAATATGTTACTGGTAATAAGATAAATATCGATTTGGTTAAACAAAATCATGCGTTATTAGAATTATTGAAAGAGTTTAGTGGTAATAATGGCTTTTGGGATAGTAAATATGTTCCTTTTTATAACTGGGTGTCAGAAAAAAATACTTTAATGAATTTACATATACCTTATTGTATTCTATAGAAAATGAAAAATATAAAAAAGTAATTAAAAAAGAATTTGATAATATTACATCATTCTATGAAATTTATAGATCTAAGTGGAAAGAAATTATAGGGAAGAATAATGATGCTGATACTGTGGGTAAAGCAAGCGCTACATGGTATTATAACGATATGAATCTGCAATCAATTGGTTATGCTGAAAATGATAAAGCAGTTGGATATTGGAAATTTTATAATGAAAATGGTAGCTCTAAAAGTGAAGGAGGATTTGAGAATAACGAGCGTGAGGGTAAATGGACATGGTTTAATAACAAGGGAACGATAAAAGAAGTTGCTTTGTACGCTAAAGGTAAATTAGAGGGGGAATACCAATCATATTATGATAATGGAAAGGTAAGTGAAGACTCTAATTATAAGGAAAACAAATTGGAAGGAGAATATAAATCGTATAATGAAAAAGGCGCTTTAATTCAAAAAAAGTTTTTTATAGATGGTGAGCAAAATGGTGTATATGAGGCTTACTTCCCAGTGGGTGAAGAAATGTTGGAATATTCTATTCCGTATTCAGAAGGATTGATTGAAGGTAATTTTGTTGAATATTATAGTAATGGAGATGTGTACTCGGAGGTTAATTTTATAAAAGGAAAGAAGGACGGTGTTCAGAAAACGTATCACACTAATGGAAAAATATATTCTGAAGTGAATTATTTAGATGGATCTCCAAGTGGTAGTTATAAATATCATTACTCAAATGGCAATATTAAAGAAGAGGGTCAAAGTGTTGCAGGAGTGCATGAGGGAGTTATTAAAGTGCATTATAAAAATGGGGCCTTAAAAAATGAATTTACGTATAGCAAGGGGAAATTAGATGGGCTATACAAACACTATGATTTTGACGGAAAAATACACTATGAATACAATTACAGAAAGGGTGAAATAATTGCTTATAAATTTTTTACTAAAGAAGGTCTTGTCTTAAAGGAAAACAAAAAAAGAGGGGGTGAGTTTTATTACAACAGTTATTGGCCTAATGGTAATTCATTGTCAAAAGGACTTTATGATATATCTGGAGGTAAAAAAGGGGAATGGGAATTTTATACCAACAATGGAGTACTTACTGATAAAGGAAATTATGTTGATGGTGAAATTGTAGGAAATTATGAAACGTATTATTCCGATGGCTCGATAAAATCTATGTCAGTTTATAAAAACGGTGAGTTAAACGGCTATAAGGTAAGTTATTATAAGAATGGACAAATGAAAGCGCAGGGCTATTATAATAATGGTCTTGAAGATGGTGAATGGAGGAATTATTACATCGATGGAACTTTAGAAGAAATTAATTTCTTTCATAAAGGGAAACATCATGGTAGTCAAACAGTTTATGCTTGTAATGGAGAGCTTGCAAAAATGTATAAATACCATTTTGGAGATATGGTATCGGAATTTATTTATGACAGTGATGGAAATATATTTGAGACTGTTGACTTTCAACAACAAAAAAGTGATTATGAAATAAATTATAAACATTTTAATAATGAAAATTATGCGAATATTTCATATAAAAATGGTGTGAAGCATGGCGTATATAAACGCTATGATTTTGAGGGGAATAAAATTACTTCTGGAAATTATTCTAATAATTCAAGAGATGGTGAGTGGATTTGGTATTACCACAATGGGGTGGTGGAAAGTAAACGTAATTTCTTATATGGGGAATTGCAAGGAGATTTAATAGATTATTATGAAAATGGTCAGGTAGAAACTGTATCTGTTTATGATAGTGGAGAAATTTCTGGAACATCTAAATCATATTATGAAAATGGAGAAATTTTTTCGATTGTAGAATATAATAATGGCGAACTTCACGGTGAAAGAAAGTATTTTAGTCCCGAAGGTAAATTACAGCTTACCCGTTTTTATGTTCACGGAAGATTAATTGGGTACGGTTACTTAGATGAAAACGCTGAAGAGGTGCCAATGATTGAATTGAAAAATGAAACCGGTATCGTTAAAGCGTATTTTGATAATGGAAACGTTTCAAGAGAAATGGAATATAAAAATGGTGATTTAATAAACACATATAAATCGTACTATTACTCTGGTAAATTGGAAAATGAGAATGAATATTTAAAAGGAGCGTATCACGGTAAGGATATTAAATATCATCCAAATGGAAAAATTAAAAAGGAGAGAGAATATTTTTATGGCTATTTAAATGGTGTGGTAAAAGAATATTATGATAATGGTAAAATTAAAGTTGAAAAAAAATACTTGAACAATATAAAAAATGGATATTTTAATCACTATTCAAAAGAGGGTAAGTTGATTAAAAAGGAAAACTATTTTAACGGGGATATTGAATCTTTAAATATTTATTAAATGAGGATACTTACAATAATTATTTTTTTTGTGTCATGTAATTGTTTCTCACAATATTCTTCTGAATATGAAATATATAAACACAAATACCCTAACGCTCATTCCGTAAGACTTAATCAAGAAACGTTAATTGAAGTAACTCTTGCAAATGATGAGATAAATATATCACAGAAATTTACTGAGGAAAATCTCTATTTGGACGATTCTGCAACATATAATTCAAAAGGGTCACTGGATTTCGGAGCTTTTCTTGAAATTAGTGACATAGAAGCATCTTCTTTTAGTTATGAAGGCGGTAAATATAGAGAGACAAAGGTTAAGACATTTAAAGAGAAAGACGAGTTTGGTCAGTCTTTTTATGATGACTCAAAATCGATAAATTTTATTTATCCAAATTTAAGAACAGGTTCTAAGTCTAAATTAAAGTATAACGAGAAAATAAAAAATCCTCGATTTTTAAATTCGGTATACTTTGGAGAGTTTCATCCTATAATAAATAACAAGCTTACCATTATTGCGGATAAAAATATCGATTTGATATTTAAGGAGTTTAATTTAGAAAACCTAGATATTCAATTTAAAAAAGAAATTAAGCGCAAAACAAATATATATACTTGGGAAATTAAGAATGTTAATGAGTATACATATGAGGAAAACGTTCCTTCCTACCAAAAAATATTACCTCATATAATACCTGTAATTAAATCGTATACAGTAAACGGAGAAAAAACAGCTCTTTTGAATGATGTGTCTGATCTCTATAAATGGTATTATTCTCTAGTAAAAGATGTAAACTTAGCAAAGAGTGATGATGCGTTAGTTAATTTAGTAGGTGAATTAACGAAGGATAAAGAAAATGATTTACAGAAGGTAAAAGCTATTTATTACTGGGTTCAAAAAAACATCAAATATGTAGCATTTGAATATGCGTTAGGTGGTTTTATTCCGCGGGAAGCTAATGATGTTTTTAAAAAGAAATATGGCGACTGTAAAGACAACTCAAGTCTTTTGAATGAAATGTTGGAAATTGCAGGTTTAAAAGGGAATTTGACATGGATAGGAACTCGAAAAATCCCTTATAAATATGAGGATTTACCAACGCCTAAAGTGGACAATCATATGATTTTAGCGTACACGTATGAGCAAAAAACATATTTTTTAGACGCTACAGGAAGATATGTGTCCATGGGGTTGCCAACTTCTTTTATTCAGGGAAAAGAAGCGTTGGTTGCAAATGGAAAAGATGATTTTATTATAAGAAAAGTACCAATAGTTCCAGCTGAAAAAAGTGCTTTCATTGATATTACTAATATTTATATTGAAGGAGATAATATTATAGGTACATCTAAAACCAGGGTTTCTGGGTATAAGAAAATTGATTTTTTCCGTTATTTAGAGAGCATGAAAACCGAAGCGAAAATTAAAGAGTTTTATAATTATCAATTGCAAAAAGGAAATAATAAATTTAGTATACAAGACTTCACAGAGTCAAATAAGTATGACTATGATGAGGAGTTGATAATTGATTATAATTTTGAGATACAAAATTTTGCAAAAAAATTAGAGGATGAGTTATACGTAAATTTAAACTTAAATAAGACGTTATCTAATTTTAGGATTACTGATGATAGAAAAAATGAAATAGAATATGATTATAAAAAATTATATGACTATACCGTAGTTTTGAATATTCCTGAGGGTTATAAGGTTGAATTTGTGCCAGAAAACGCATCTTTTTCAAATGAATATTTATCATTTAATATTGAATATAACGTTTCTGATAAAAAAATAATTTATAAACAATTATTTAAACTTGATTACCTAAGTTTAAATTTAAAACAGCAAATAGAGGTGAATGATATAATTAAAAAAGCAGGAAAATCATTCAAAGAAATTGTGGTTCTAAAAAAAATAAAAATTCAATAAAATGAAAGGAAATATAAAATTAGTTATCTTTTTACTGTTTACACAGCTAAGTATTTCACAAAATTCACAGTTCTTTAAAACGTATGATTGGGACGATATTCCAAGTTTTAATCCTGATTCGAGCTCAGATGAAGATATTAAAGCATTGAAGCATGCTATTGTTACTGAGTTCTATTTTGAGAATGAAAATTCGCTGGTTGAATATTTTTTAGAGCATAAAGTATTATGGTTAAATTCTGATCAATCAATTGAAGATTATAATAAAGTTTATATTCCTTATTCTCAACATTCGGAAATTGAGATTAATAAAGCACGAGTTATTAAAAAAAATGGGGAAATAATTGAATTAGATAGCTCAAAAATATTAACCTCACAGGATGAAGAAACAGGAAGGGTTTATAAGTATTTTGCGTTTGAAGGTGTAGAAAAGGGAAGTATAATAGAATATTATTATGTAGTTAAAAGACAACCAAGATATAAAGGAGCAAAGCTCGATTTTCAATCTTCGTATCCAAAAGAGAATGTGACATTTGATTTATATTCACCAAAGAATTTACTTTTTGGATTTAAAAGCTACAATAGGTTCCCTGAGGTAAAGAGGGATACTTTGGTTAAGGATAAATTACACTGGAGTTCCTTTGCAAAAGAGTTAAAACGATTAGATAAAGAAGAGTATTCAGCTTATCATGCCTCAAAAAGTGCTGTAATTTATAAGCTTGATAAAAATTTAGTTAATAATAAAGGAGGTTTTTCTTCCTATAGTGCTGTTGCTAAAAACTTATATGCATACTATTATGCGGATCATTCTAAAAAGATGAATGCATTATTGTCAAAGTTTGTTTCTAATATACCCGGTATAGATAATGAAAACAGTGAATCTAAAATTAGAAAATTAGAAAATTATATTAAAAAAAATGTATATGTTTCGAAGGCTAATAATCCTGAGTTAAAAGATTTAAAAGAAATTTTATCTAAAAAAGTTGCAAATGAAACTGGAGTGTTAATGCTTTTTACTTCGGCATTAAGAGTATTAAATATAAAACATGAATTGGTTATTACAAGTAATCGTCAAGAGTTGAAATTTGATAAAGACTTTGAAGCTCAGAATTTTTTAACCGATTTTTTAATTTACTTCCCAGACCATAAAACATATTTAAGCCCTGCAAGTGAAGATTCTAGATATGGATTTCCTCCAGCTTATTTAACAGATAATTATGGGTTATTTATTAAAGAAATAAAATTAGGTGACTTTAAATCAGGAGTCGGTAAAGTAAAATATATTGAGCCAGTTAAGGCTCAGAGTACTATTGATAGTATGATTGTTGATGTTAATTTTGACAAAAGTGATTTAGTTAAGAATAACATCAAAATTGAAAGATCTTTGAGTGGGTATTATGCAATGTATATTCAGCCATTTACAGGTTTAATTAGTAAAGAAGATAAAGAAAGTTTTATTGATTCTTATGCTAAAAGGTTGAGTGAAAATGTAGAGATAACAAATAAAAAAATGTTAAATGATGAGCCTAGTTTATTTGGTATAAAACCTTTAAGTGTTGAAATAGAATTTAATTCAGAAGCGTTTGTAGAAAAAGCTGGTAAAAAATATTTGTTTAAAGTAGGGGAGTTAATTGGTAAGCAAACACAAATGTATAATGAAAAGAAACGAGTTTTACCTATAGAAAATGAGTTTAACAGAAAGTATTTAAGAGTTATTAATTTAACGATACCTGAGGGGTATAAAGTTGTTAACTTGGATGATATTAATATTAATAATTCACATGTTGTTGAAGGAGAAAAAATAATTTCGTTCCATTCTTTTTATAAAACGGAAGATAATATAGTAACGATTACTGCAAATGAATATTATAAACAAAATATTTATGATGTTACTCTATATGAAAAATACAGAGAAGTTATTAATAGTGCCGCTGACTTTAATAAAATAACTCTTGTTTTAGAACCAATATAACAGAGGAAATTTTCCATCATAAAAAAAGCCCTTGAAATAACTTCAAGGGCTTTTTTTATGATGGAAACAATACTACTTATTTTATTTCAATGTCATAAGGTAACAACATTTGTGTTCCTTGCATTTGTGTAATGTTTTTCATTTTCATTAAAATACGGTAGTTGTGTATTCCTAACTCTTCTTTAAGTAAGTCCTCTTTAGTTTGGATTAACCCAAAGCTTTCGAACATTTTACCAAAATCTTTGTCATATACTGGTAATTCTTTGATTTTGTATTCTTCAAGTTCAGCCGCTTCAGCCGCTCTTACAAGTGCTAAATCTAAACCTCCTAATTCATCTATTAAGCCAATATTTAAAGCATCAGCGCCTGTCCAAACTCTTCCTTGGGCAATTTCATGTACTGCCTCTTGAGTCATTCCTCTACCTGTTGCTACACGATTGGTGAATAATTCGTAAATATCTACCACACCTTCTTTTATAATAGCTCTTTGTTCGTCTTTCATAGGTTCAAAAACACTATAGGTAATGGCGTTTCTGTTGGTTTTTACTTGTTCTGCATTAATACCAATATCATTCATGAATTCATGTGCATTTGGTAAAGTTCCAAAAACACCAATGCTACCTGTTATTGTGCTAGGTTCTGCAATAACTGTTGTTGCATTACAAGCAATATAATACCCTCCAGATGCAGCTAAGTTACCCATAGAAACAATTACAGGTTTTACAGCTTTAGTTAGTTCGATTTCTCTCCAAATTAACTCACTTGCTAGTGCACTTCCTCCTGGTGAGTTTACACGTAAAACGATTGCTTTTACCTTGTCGTCTTCACGAGCATCTTTTAAAGCTTTATTAATAACTCCTTGACCAATTGTTTTTTCATCACCTTCACCATACATAATTTGTCCTTGTGCATAGATAACGGCAATTTTATCTTTTATTTTAATTTGCTTAGAACGATTTTTCTTAGCTGTATGCTCAGCATAGTCGTAAATTCCAATTGATTCATAATCTTCATCACTAGCTACCCCAAGTTTGTTTTTAATAATATCATTAAACTCGTCTATGTAAATTAATTTATCAATTAGTTTTGAAGCAACAGCTTTTTTAGCATTTCGTGCTAATAAATTATCAGCAATGGTATCTAATTGTGCTATGGAAACATTTCTACTTGCTCCAATTTCCTTTTTCATTTCTGACCAGATGGAGTTTAAGAATACAGAAATTTGCTCGCGGTTAGCATCACTCATTTCTTGTGCTAAATAAGGTTCTACAGCGCTTTTGTATTTCCCATGTCTGATAACTTCCATTTTAATACCATACTTGTCTTGAAAATCTTTATAGTATAATATTTCTGTGGATAACCCCTTAAAATCTATAGCGCCTACTGGATTTAAGTAAATTGAATCGGCAACTGAGTTTAAGTAATAGTCTTTTTGACCAATAACATCACCATAAGCTAGGATGAATTTCCCTGACTTTTTAAAATCAAGTAAAGCATCTCTAAGGGCCTTGGTTTGTGCCATTCCTGCACTTAAATTATTGTTTTTTATGCTGATTCCTTTTATTTTATCGTCGGTAGCGGCATGTTTTATGGCGTCAATTATATTAAATAGGCCATTGTGCTTTTTATTACCTTTAAATAACTCATTCAATTCTCCATAATCAAACTTTCCAGCGTAATCCGGCATTTCTTCATCTAAGTTCAAGGCTAAGACCGAGTTTTCTTCAACGACTACTTTGTCATCATTTCCACTTCCAAAAGCAGCACCAATTAATAGTAGTATGAAAAAACATAGTCCAAAGAAAACTCCAATTCCAACTATTGTGGATAAAACTCTTTTTAAAAAATTCATTTATAATTATTTAAGGTTATAGTCCTAAAAAAGGACAATTAAGATTAAAATTTCTGTAGTTTTGTGAACTACGATAATGTTTGTTAAATAGTAAGTCTATAGTTTATTGAAATTGTTACATAAAATATTCATTTCTTTAGGAACCAATGAAGGGGATAGGTTGCAAAACCTGCAAGATGCTGTAGGAGAGTTATATAAAACTATAGGTAATATAGAGGCTATTTCCTCCGTATATGAAACCAGTTCATGGGGATTTGAATCAGATGATTTTTTAAATTGTTGTGTAGGGCTAACAACTAGTTTATCTCCTGAAAGCTTACTTCATGAGTTTAAAACCATAGAAAAATCCTTTGGTAGAAAAAAGAAAATAGGGAAAGCGTATCAAGCTAGGGTGCTGGATATTGATATTCTTTTTTATGAAAATGAAATATTAGAGACCACTGATTTAACCATACCACATATAGCTATTGCTGATAGGAGCTTTGTATTACAGCCTTTATTGGATATAGCTCCTAATTATAACCATCCGAAGTTACATAAAACGATAAAAGAATTAGTAGCCTTGTGTACTGATAGTTGTGAAGTAACAAGGATTATTGAAAAATTGAATAACCCATTTGATGTACATCGTTTTTCAAAATTCAATTTTATAACTATTGAGGGTAATATTGGTAGTGGTAAAACGACTTTGGCTAGTATGATTGCGCAAGATTTTAATGCAAAATTTATTTTAGAGGATTTTGCTGACAATGCTTTTTTACCTAAATTTTACGAGGATCAAGCTCGTTTTGCCTTTCCGTTAGAAATGAGTTTCTTAGCAGATAGGTATAAACAATTATCAGATGATATTACTCAGCATAATTTGTTTAAGGAGCTTGTAGTGTCCGATTATCATATTTCAAAATCGGTAACCTTTGCGAAAGTTACGTTGTCAGAAGATGAATTTGTATTGTATAGAAAGTTCTTTAATCTGATATATAAAGATATGCAACAGCCAGATGTATATGTGTATTTATATCAAAATACCGAACGATTGTTACAAAACATCAAAAAACGTGGTAGAGAATATGAGCAGCACATTCAATCAGACTATTTAGAAAACATCAATAAAGGTTATGTAGAGTTTATCAAATCACAACCCAATTTGAATGTAAAAGTGATAGATATCTCCGAACTCGATTTTGTGAAAAACAGGGCAGATTATTTGAATATTCTAGAGCAAATATTGAGCTAGGAATTAATTTTTTATTTTCCCTAACAAATCCCAAAGTACCACTCCACAAGTCACAGAAATATTTAATGAATGCTTGGTTCCTAATTGTGGGATTTCAATACAAGTATCAGAAGCGCTAACCACTTCTTGTTGTACGCCTTTTACCTCATTACCCATAATGATAGCTATTTTTTTGCCATTTGGAGGAGTGAAATCATTTAGCATTACTGAGTTTTCAGCTTGTTCTATACTGGCTACATAAACTCCATCTGCTTGTAATTGTTTAATAACGGTTAGTGTGTCTTTAGCGTATTCCCAATCAACAGAATCTGTGGATCCAAGCGCTGTACGTTGAATATCTTTATTGGGAGGTGTGGCAGTTATACCACATAAATATATTTTCTCAATTAAAAATGCATCACTTGAACGAAATACGGATCCAACATTATTACTACTACGGATATTGTCTAAAATTACTGTAATAGGTGTCTTGGTAGCCGATTTAAATTCCGTTACTGATATTCTGTTTAGCTCTTTGTTTTTTAATTTTCTCAAAATAATGGTGTTTTTTGGTAGTGCAAAAATCAATAAAATAAACCATAAAAAAAAGCACTCATAATGAGTGCTTTTAAATTATATAGTAAATACTTTATTATTTAGCTGCTACTGCAGGCTTTACAGGTTTTTTTAATGTTACTTTTTTAGCATTTGGGTTAGCTAATACTTTTCCTTTAATTTTTACTATTTTAGTAGGGAAATTAACTGCATTTGAAGTTACTGTAATAGACTTAGAGAAAGCTCGGTTTGCTCTTTTAGTATCATACTTTACTTTCATAATTCCAGTTTTACCAGGTAAAATTGGTTCTGTAGGTTTTGTTGGTACGGTACAACCACATGATCCTTTTGTACGTGTGATAACTAATGGAGCGTCACCAGTATTTTTAATTACAAATTCACGTTCTCCGTTTGATGCGTATTCTACATTTCCGTAATCAATTACATCTTGTTCGAATTCTATTTGTGCACCTTTTAATTCACCTTTTTTAGCAGTTTCTTGAGCGTTAACAGTTGCTCCAGTAAATAAAGCTATTGCAAATACGAATGTGATAAGTTTTTTCATGATAATTTTAATTAAATTTATGTAATAAATAGTCTTTCAACGATTATGCCAAAAAACATTGTTTCCAAAAATACTAAATATTAAAAGAATATAAAATATTATAGTAATTTAATTAAATTCGCATCATATTTTATTATCAGCCTTAATGTAAGCACATGAGGTATGAATTAACACTATTATTTTTCGTTCGGGGCAAGTCTCGTAGAATTATACCCATAGGTGGGATTTAAAAGAAATTACTTTGGCAGCAAAAGAAAAAAAAGTTACCCCGTTAATGAAACAGTACAATACCATTAAGGAAAAATATCCTGATGCAATGCTATTGTTTCGAGTAGGTGATTTTTATGAAACATTTGGTGAGGACGCTATAAAAGCTGCTCAAGTATTAGGAATTACACTCACTCATCGTAACAATGGAGGGGAAAAGATTGAACTAGCAGGGTTTCCGCATCATTCTGTAAATACTTATTTGCCAAAGTTAGTTAAAGCAGGAATGCGCGTGGCTATATGTGATCAGTTGGAAGATCCTAAGCAAACAAAATCCATTGTTAAGCGTGGAGTTACGGAATTGGTTACTCCGGGTGTTGCTTTAAATGATGAAGTGTTGCATTCCAAAAGCAATAACTTTTTATGTGCAGTCCATTTTGGAAAACAACATATAGGGGTTTCATTTTTAGATGTTTCCACTGGAGAGTTTTTAACTTCTCAAGGAAATCAGGAGTATATTGATAAGTTGTTGCAAAATTTCAATCCTAGTGAAGTATTAATTCAAAAACATAAAAAGAAAAATTTTCTTGAAGCTTTCGGGAATGATTATCATTCTTTCTATTTAGAAGATTGGATTTTTAAAAATGAATATGCGCACGAAACGCTTACTACTCATTTTAAAACAAGCTCTTTAAAAGGATTTGGAGTAGAACATATTCAAGAAGGAATTATAGCCTCAGGAGTTGTTTTATATTATTTATCTGAAACACAGCATAATAAGCTGTCACATATCACTGCAATTAATAGGATTGCTGAGGATGAATATATTTGGATGGACCGGTTTACCGTAAGAAATTTAGAATTGTACGGTTCACTATCGGTAAATGCAGTAACCCTTTTAGATGTCATTGATAAAACCATTTCTCCAATGGGAGGACGCTTGTTCAAACGTTGGTTGGCTTTGCCTTTAAAAAATGTAGCTAAAATTCAACAACGTCATCAGGTGGTTTCTTATTTATTAGAAGAAGTAGATACTTTTGATAAAATAAAAAATGATATCAAGCAAATTGGTGATGTAGAGCGTTTAATTTCTAAAGTAGCTACCCAAAAAGTGAGTCCTAGAGAAGTGATTCAACTTAAAAATTCCTTAGAAGCAATTGTACCTATTAAAGCATTGGCAACAAACTGTAAAAATGATGCATTAAAAGCAATAGGGGATAATTTACACGATTGTGACTTGTTGCGAAGTAAAATAAAGGAGACTTTAAATGAAGAAGCTCCTGTTAATATTTTAAAAGGAAATGCAATAGCTGAAGGGTATTCAAAAGAGTTAGATGAGTATAGAAGTTTGGCGTATTCGGGTAAAGATTATTTAGATAAAATGTTGCAAAGGGAAACTGAGGCGACAGGAATTAGCTCTTTAAAAATAGCTTCAAACAATGTGTTTGGGTATTATATTGAGGTTAGGAATTCTCATAAAGATAAAGTTCCAGCTTCATGGACAAGAAAGCAAACCTTAGTAAATGCAGAGCGTTATATTACGGAAGAATTAAAGGAGTACGAAGTTAAAATATTAGAAGCAGAGGATAAGATAGGTGCTTTAGAGCAGCAATTATTTTCTGAATTGGTACTTTGGATGACCAACTATATTAAATCAGTACAACAAAATGCAAACTTAATCGGACAGTTGGATTGTTTGTGTTCCTTTGCGACGCTTGCAAAATCAAATAACTATGTACTACCTATTATCGACGATTCACATGATTTAGATATTAAAAATGGACGTCATCCGGTAATTGAAAAACAGTTGCCAATTGGTGATGCCTATATCGCCAATGATGTTTTTCTTGATAGGGAAAAACAGCAAATGATTATGATTACAGGACCAAACATGTCTGGTAAATCAGCTATTTTGAGGCAAACAGCATTAATTGTATTATTAGCACAAATGGGGAGTTATGTTCCAGCTGATAGTGCTAGAATTGGTTTAATTGATAAAATATTTACTCGTGTAGGGGCAAGTGATAATATTTCTATGGGTGAATCTACTTTTATGGTGGAGATGAATGAAACAGCTTCCATATTGAATAACCTTTCTGATAGGAGTTTAGTGTTGTTAGATGAAATTGGTAGGGGTACGAGTACTTATGATGGTGTATCAATTGCTTGGGCAATTTCGGAATATTTACACGAACACCCATCTAAAGCAAAAACCTTATTTGCAACTCATTATCACGAGTTAAATGAAATGACGGAAACGTTTACCCGAATTAAAAATTTCAATGTTTCTGTAAAAGAAACAAAAGACAATGTACTGTTTTTAAGAAAACTGGTAGAAGGAGGTAGTCATCATAGTTTTGGTATTCATGTAGCTAAAATGGCTGGAATGCCACAACAGGTAATCAGAAAGGCTAACAAAATTTTAAAAAAGTTAGAAAAATCACATTCTTCCGAGGAGCTTACGGAAAACTTAAATGCCGTTCAAGACGAAATGCAATTGAGCTTTTTTAATTTAGACGACCCATTGCTTACAGAGTTAAAAGATGAAATTATTCATACCGATATTGATACGCTGACTCCAATTGAAGCGTTAATGAAATTAAATGAAATTAAACGAATGTTGGTGAAACAATAGTTTTTTATCCAGCTAAACTTATTGAATTCTGATAAATTATAAGATTACTCATTTTATTAAAGTTCCTTCCCTTTCGAAGGGAAGGTGGATTAAATTTTATTTAAAAATTTAGGACGGAAGGGTTAAACAAAAACTCTTGCTTTAAGTGGAAATCACCTCGTTTTTGGTTTCTTTTTGAAAACTAAAAACGCTCCTCCTTTAAGGAGGAGAAGTAAATATGATAAAAGGATTATTATATTTATTATCCACGAAAAATATAAATGTATAGAGGTCTAAATGTGGTAACCCTTTAAATTGTTCATACGCTTACATGGTACTGATTGACTAGTTTTGTATATTGATAATAAAATTGTTAAGTCTGTTTTTTAGTATTAAAACCCCCCATATTTTTTTATTTATTGTATATTTATATGAGATGAATTAGTCTTTAATATATCGATGTATTAAAAGTCTTGATTTAAATTATTTATGGATATTAAATTAGCAGTATTAATAGACGGGGATAATATACCATCAGCTTATGTAAAAGAGATGATGGAAGAAATTGCCAAATATGGTAACCCAACAATAAAAAGAATTTATGGGGATTGGACAAAACCCAATTTGTCGAAATGGAAAAATCTTCTTTTAGAAAATGCCATTACTCCAATTCAACAATACGGATATACTACAGGGAAAAACGCTACTGATTCTGCAATGATTATTGATGCTATGGATATTCTGTACTCGGAAAAAGTAAACGGATTTTGTTTGGTTTCTAGTGATAGTGATTTTACCCGTTTAGCAACTCGATTAAGGGAAGCCGGTATGCAAGTGTATGGTATTGGGGAGAAAAAAACACCAAACCCGTTTATAGTGGCTTGTGATAAGTTTATTTATATAGAAATTCTGAAATCTCAATCTATAGCAAATGAAGGAGAATCAGTAGAAGATAAATCAGCAGTAAAGAACAATGTAGATAAAATAACGCCAAAAATAATTAAGTTAATCGCAGCTACAATATCTGATTTAGCCGATGATGACGGTTGGGCTTTTTTGGGTGACGTTGGAGGTCTTTTGCAAAAGAAACAGCCAAACTTTGATTCTAGAAATTTTGGTTTTCAAAAACTGACCCCACTGATTAAATCAATTAAAAACTTTGAAGTTGAACAACGGGAGACGCATAAGGGAAGGTTTAAATTGATATATGTAAAAAATAAACATGTTATAAAGTCTAAAAAAAGTAGCAATTCTAAAAAATAGAACTAGGCCTTTTGGTAACAGAATATGGAATAATAAAATAATGAGCGATAATTCAACAATATTAAATTTATTGAATAAGTTTTCAGAGGATCATAAAGATATCACTTGGAAATTGAAATGCGTTTATAGTGATGGAATCGATAATCAGATCAATCAAATTAAAATTATTGCACATCCTAGTAATAACGTTATTGGGCTTTTTTCTTATAGAGTTGAGACAGGAAGGGTTTTATCCTGCTTGTATAAAAAATTAAAAAAAGACAAGTCAGAACATATTATTGATATGTTGTTGGATATGATGAATTATTCAAAATAGAAAATAACCATTTTATAAATTAAGAGGTAACCTACTAAAAAGCGACCTCTTAATTTTATTTAAAACCTGTTAAATCAAATCAAAACGGTCTAGATTCATCACCTTAGTCCATGCTTCCACAAAATCTTGTGTAAATTTCGCTTTAGAGTCTTCATAGGCATACACTTCAGCTATAGCTCTCAATTCTGAGTTTGAACCAAAGATAAGGTCGGCTCTTGTACCTGTCCATTTAACTTCACCAGTAGCTCTATTGCGACCTTCAAAAACAGCATCATCATCTGAAGTTGCTTTCCAAGCAGTTCTTAAATCAAGAAGGTTAATAAAGAAATCGTTAGTAAGTGCATTAGATTTATTGGTAAAAACACCGTGATTAGAATTGTCGAAGTTCGTATTCAAAACACGCATACCACCTACAAGAACTGTCATTTCAGGAACAGTAAGGGTTAATAATTGTGCTTTGTCTACCATTAACTCTTCGGCTGATGCATTTTGATTATTTTTTAAATAATTTCTAAATCCATCAGCATTTGGTTCAAGATAGCCAAACGATGCTATATCTGTCTGTTCTTGTGAAGCATCTGCTCTACCAGGTGTAAAATCTACCATTACATTTTTACCAGCATTCTTTGCAGCTTGCTCGATACCTGCGGACCCTCCTAAAACAATTAAATCTGCCATTGAAACGGATTTATCGCCAGTTTGAGCATTGTTAAATTCTTTTTGAATACCTTCTAAAATAGTTAATATTTTAGATAGCCCTACTGGATTGTTTACTTCCCATTCTTTTTGTGGTAACAAACGAATACGCGCTCCGTTTGCGCCACCCCGCATATCAGAACCTCGATAAGTTGATGCTGAAGCCCAGGCGGTAGATACTAATTGAGATACAGATAATCCTGAAGCAAGAAGTGTACTTTTTAATGAAATAATATCTTCATCATTAATGGCGGTATTAGTAACCTTTGGAATAGGATCTTGCCAAACTAATTCTTTTTTAGGTACTTCTGAGCCAAGATATCGAGTCGTTGGTCCCATATCCCGATGTGTCAATTTAAACCATGCTCTAGCAAATGCGTCTTCAAGTTCAGCTGGTTTTTCATGAAACCGTTTTGAAATAGCTAGATAATTAGGGTCCATCTTTAAGGCTATATCTGCAGTAGTCATCATTAACACTTGTTTCTTAGATGAATCAGCAGCCATAGGTGCCATTTTAGCTTTAGATGCTACAGTTGGAGTCCATTGATGTGCTCCAGCAGGGCTCTTTGTTAATTCCCACTCATATCCTAAAAGCACTTGAAAATAGTCATGATCCCATTGTATAGGGTTTGGTGTCCAAGCCCCTTCTAAGCCACTAGTTATGGTATTGTCTCCATGTCCAGTGCCATAGGTGTTTCTCCAACCCTGACTTTGTTCTTCAATACTTGCACCTGCAGGTTCTCGACTTACATATTCTTCAGGGTCGGCTGCACCATGAGCTTTCCCAAAAGTATGTCCACCTGCAACAAGAGCTACAGTTTCTTCATCGTTCATTGCCATACGAGCGAAGGTTTCTCGAATATCTATAGCTGATTTAAGCGGGTCTGGATTACCATTTGGTCCTTCAGGGTTTACATAAATAAGTCCCATTTGCACAGCACCAAGAGGGTTGTCTAAATCACGATCTCCAGTATAACGTTTATCTCCAAGCCATTCCGTTTCAGATCCCCAAAAAATATCTTGTTCTGGTTCCCAAGTATCTTCACGTCCACCTGCAAAACCGAATGTTTTAAACCCCATAGACTCTAAAGCACAATTACCTGAAAGAATCATTAAATCTGCCCAAGAAATTTTCTTTCCATATTTTTGTTTAATAGGCCATAATAGTAGACGCGCCTTGTCCAAATTCCCATTATCAGGCCAACTGTTAAGCGGGGCAAAACGTAAAGTTCCCGATCCTCCTCCTCCTCGACCATCAGTTACACGGTAAGTACCAGCACTGTGCCAAGCCATTCTAATAAAGAATGGACCATAGTGCCCGTAATCTGCCGGCCACCAATCTTGAGAGCTTGTCATTAAATTAACAATATCATCCTTCAACGTTTTTAGATCAACACTTTTAAATTCTTCAGCATAATTATATGCTTTTCCCATAGGATTAGACTTTGAAGAATTTTGACGCAGAATGTTTAGCTTTAATTGATTCGGCCACCAATCTCTGTTTGATGTTCCGCTACCAGCAGCCTGCGTTTTTGTCCCATTCATATAAGGACATTTGCTTAAATCACCATTTTTTTCATTCATAACTTTCTTATATTTAATATGTGATTAGTTTTGGGGATTTCAAAGAGCTTAAATAGTTAACTGAACTTCTTGATTGTGTATTTTGTACAGAAATACGACTAACTACCTCTATAAAGATAAAGAAAGATTTTATTTTTTTTAGTATTCAAAATTGATTGTTATTATTCACATATCAATTTTGGTTATTTTTAGATATGACAAACTATTCAAAAGTTAAATCAATAATTTAAAACACTTATTCCAGTTCTGTTGTCGACGAAGTTAATTTTGGTAAAAAATATCGAGGAACTGCCGCGGTTCGTCGTTAAAATCTGGTTTTCAGCGATTTATCGATTATTTATTGTTGTATAACTGACTTTTTTTGTGGTGAAACAAATAATTTTATATATATTTGAAGTCTCCAAAAAAACATAACGTTAAGTAGTTAACAGCAAAGAACAGTTATGTTATGAAAGTATTTTTATTATTTTTTGCAAGTCTTTTATTTTTATCATGTAGTAATGATGATGACTTAAATGTACCGCAACCTATTACCGAGAATGATATATTAGGAATATGGGAAGTTGGTCAAGTAGTGAAAGCTTCTGGAGAAACAACTACAAGCTTAGATGGATATGTTTTTGATTTTAAGGTGAATAATGAGCTCGTTATTACAAGTGAGGAGTTGTTGATAGAAGGTAGCTGGAGTGTAATGATAGGGAATCCGGGATTAAAGTTATTAATACCTACAAAAGAAGAACCTTTACGAATGTTGCATAACGAATGGAGTGTAAACTCATTATCTAGTAAATCCATTTCTTTGTCAGGATTGAGTAATGATAATGAAGGGAATATGGAGCGTATAAATTTAGAAAAATTATAATTGAAATAGTCCAATGTTGAATCCTTTATGGATAATTAAAAGCTCAGAAGCGAAAGTTTTTGAGCTTTTTTTTATTTCATTAAATGGAGTAGTAATTAAGTCTTGAAAAAGACCAATAATTTTTGGGTTAATTTCTTAAATAGTTTAAAATTTTAGTGGTGGATCCAGCTTGTTGATGGATATAGTTACTGTTAATTTTTCCCGTCGTCAATCGGTATTGCTCAGAGTCAACAAATTTATTGATAACAGCTGTATACATTTCTTTATTCGATACCGTTAGTATTCCTTTTCGATCAACTAAATCAATAGCCTCTTGAAATTTTTGAAACTCAGGGCCAATGATCACCGGTACTCCAAAAACAGCAGGTTCAAGTGTGTTGTGTAAGCCAGTTTTAAAAGCACCACCTACATAAGCAATATCCGAATAGCTATATATTTTAGTTAATAAACCAATGGTATCTATAATTAGCACATCATATTCTTCAGGATTCTTGCCTTCTTTTTCGGAAAACAAGAGAACTGATTTGGTGATTGAGTTTTTTAACTTTTCTATTTTATGTGGCTTGATATCATGTGGAGCAATAATATGCTTGATATTTTTTGAGCTATTTAAATAGTCAAGATAAATATTTTCATCATCGCTCCAAGAGCTTCCATAAACGATTGTGATTTTATCTTGTTTAAAAGTTTGAATAAAGTCTAGAGAATTATCACGTTTTAAAATTTCAGAAACGCGATCAAAACGAGTATCACCAGCTACTGTTACATTTTTAAATTGAATGTTGTTTAAAAGTATTTTAGAAGCTTCATTTTGCACAAAAAAATGATCAAAGGATTGTAGTGAATTTTGCATCCATTTCCCATAACTTTTAAAAAAGGCTTGGTCTTCTCGGAATATCCCAGAAACTAAAAGTGTTTTGATGTTTCGGTGTTTCAATTCAGCCAAGTAATTAGGCCAAAATTCATATTTTACAAAAATGGCTATATCCGGGTGAACGACATGTAAAAAGCGATTTGCGTTTGTTCTAGTATCTAAAGGTAAATACACAATTACATCAGCAATAGGGCTGTTCTTTTTTACCTCATAGCCAGATGGCGAGAAAAAACTAACTACTATTTTATGGTTTAGGTATTGCTTTTTTAGTTGCTCAATTATGGGTAAACCTTGTTCAAACTCTCCTAAAGACGCACAATGAATCCAAATGGTTTTGTCAGTAGTAGCAATAGCTTCCTGAAGTTTTTGAAATACATTTTTTCTTCCGTTAACAAACAATTTCATTTTCGGGTTAAATAGCCCTATTACTTTTAAAAAGTAACTGGCAATATGTGTTAATAGGTTGTAAAAAAATAACAAGATGGTAGTGCTTTTAATAATCTTAAGCTAAAATACATTTCTTAACTTAAATTGAAGACATAAACAAATTGGATTTTGTATTTTTGAACAAATTCACAGTAAAAAATCGGCATGAAAAAGATTCAAATGGTAGACCTTAAAGGTCAGTATGAAAAAATAAAAGATCAGGTGAATACTTCAATTTTAGAAGTGTTAGATTCTACAGCATATATCAATGGTCCTGAAGTAAAAGGATTTCAGGCGGAACTGGAAGACTATTTAGACGTAAAGCATGTAATTCCTTGTGCTAACGGTACAGATGCATTGCAAATTGCTATGATGGGACTTGGTTTAAAACCAGGAGACGAAGTGATTACTGCGGATTTTACTTTTGCAGCGACAGTTGAGGTAATAGCATTGTTAAATTTAACACCTGTATTAGTAGATGTTAATCCTGATGATTTTAATATAGATGTAGCTGCTATTGAAAAAGCAATTACACCAAAAACAAAAGCAATTGTTCCAGTGCATTTATTCGGACAATGTGCTAATATGGATGCTATTATGGCATTGGCAAAAAAGCATAATTTGTTTGTAATAGAAGATAACGCTCAGGCTATAGGAGCGGATTATGCTTCAGCAGATGGAACTAAAAAGAAGGCTGGGACAATAGGGCACGTTGCATCTACCTCATTTTTTCCTTCTAAAAATTTAGGATGTTATGGTGATGGCGGAGCAATATTTACCAATGATGATGCTTTAGCACATACCATACGAGGAATTGTAAATCATGGAATGTATAAACGCTACCATCATGATGTGGTAGGTGTAAATTCTCGTTTAGATTCTATTCAGGCTGTAGTGTTAAGGACCAAATTGAAAAACTTAGGAAAATATAATACAGCACGACAATTAGCAGCTTCTAAATATGACAAAGCATTTGAAAGTATTGAAGCAATTACGACTCCTGTACGTTCAGGGGAACATGTTTTTCACCAATATACGTTAAAAGTAAAAGGAGTTGATAGAGATGCACTGGCTCAACACTTAAATGATAATGATATCCCTTGTGGTGTATATTATCCAATTCCATTACATAGTCAAAAGGCATATGTTGATACTCGTTATAAAGAAGCGGATTTTCCAGTAACAAATCAGTTGATTAAAGAGGTAATATCCTTACCAATGCATACAGAATTAGATGATGACCAAATAGATTTTATCACCTCTAAAGTGATAGCGTTTGTAAATAAATAATAAATTCTTATTAATGTGGGTAATTAGATATTATTTTTGGTTGCCCTATTTTATTTAAAAAAAGAAAATGAAAGTACTTGTCACTGGTGGGTTAGGATTTATAGGTTCGCATACGGTTGTGGAGCTTCAAGAGAAAGGATATGAAGTTGTTATAGTTGATAACTTATCTAATTCTTCATTGACAGTTTTAGATGGTATAGAAAATATAAGTGGAAAAAGACCTTTTTTTGAGCAATTAGAATTACGTGATAAGTCATCCGTATTTTCTTTTTTTGAAATACATCAGGATATAGTAGGTGTCATACATTTTGCGGCCAGTAAAGCAGTAGGTGAGAGTGTTAGTAATCCGTTGCTATATTATGAAAATAATATAAACACATTGGTTTATGTACTACAAGCGCTAGAGAAATACCAAATACAGAATTTTATTTTCAGTAGTTCATGTACCGTGTATGGTCAAGCCGATGAATTGCCAATAACAGAAAATGCAGCCATTAAAAAAGCTGAGTCTCCCTATGGGAATACTAAGCAAATAGGGGAAGAAATAATTCAAGAAGTTTGTGGAGTGTCAAAGGATTTAAAAGCAATTGCTTTGCGCTATTTTAATCCAATCGGGGCACACCCTTCTTCAGAAATTGGAGAGTTGCCTATTGGGGTTCCTCAAAACTTGGTTCCTTATATTACCCAAACAGGGATTGGTATTAGAAAAGAATTGTCGGTTTTTGGAAATGATTATCCAACTTCTGATGGTACTTGTGTTCGTGATTATATTCATGTTGTTGATTTGGCAAAGGCTCATGTGGTTGCCTTGGAACGATTGATAAACAATCATAACAACAATAGCTATGAAACATTTAATATAGGTACAGGAACTGGTAGTACTGTATTAGAGGTAATACGATCATTTGAACGAGTTTCAGATACGTCATTAAATTATTGTATTGCACCTCGCAGAATTGGTGATGTTGTTTCGGCATATGCAGATACTACAAAAGTCAATACTGAATTAGGGTGGAAAGCGGAATCTAACTTAGATGACGCAATTCGTTCTGCTTGGAATTGGGAAAATAGAATAAAAAAATAATAACGATAAGATACTAAAAGTCATTTTTTTACGTTATAACATAAAAATCACCCCAATTTGATACGTCTGTTCTTAAGAAAAGTCCCTTACCTACTTATGTGTGTTATTGGGTGTGTAATGTGTATTCAATGCACAAATAAACAATCTGCACAATTGAGTTTTCCTAAGAACAGATGGTATCAATATCAAGTACTCTCACTCGATTTTACGCCGATTTCTCCTAATAAATCACATGTCATTCAGTTAAATTTTAGTTATGGGCATGGCTATCAGTTTTCAGAAATTCCTGTAGAAGTATATATAACTTCCCCATTACATCAAGTTGAAAAAATACCTGTTACATTACGCTTGCTGGATGATGATCACAATGAATTGGGTGATTGTGTAGGTGATTATTGTGATTTGAAACTCATCATAAAAGACAATTATCAATTCACTGAGTCAGGAAATTATAAAATTCAAGTATTAAATTCCTTTGATCATAACTATCTTCCAAACGTACTGTCAGTGTCTGTTCAGGTAAAATAATCCTTTTTTTTTATATTTGACAATGTGTATTGATACATAATATTCTTATGTAAAAATTTGTATACATTGTTTTCTTATGTATATTTGAACTATGCATAAGAGAAGTTTATATATAAATACTTTTAATTTAAAACACATTAATTATGAAAAAGAGAACCTATATCATCGCATTTTTAACATTTTTTTCTTTCGGAATAGGAGCCATGTTTGAATTTTTCCATTGGCCATACAGAGGAATGATAATTTTTGCAGGGTTTATATTCTTAAATTTTGCCTTACTACCCAGTTTTTTTATGGATAAGTATCAAAAAGCAGTATAATAAATTAAATTTACAGTGTTACGAATAGTAGTAACACTGTAATAACTATAGAAACGCTATGTACTCATCAGAATTAATAAAGGGAACATTAAAAACAATCATTTTAAAACTCTTAAAAGAGCAAGGTAAAATGTATGGATATGAAATTACCAACCGAGTAAAAGAATTAACCGATGGGAAAATTCAAATTACTGAGGGGGCATTATATCCGACCTTACATGCTTTGGAGAAAA
>Ga0209291_1000587_pt1 | contig 34342 bp, 29 predicted proteins | sample GOMGulsemesocosm_FD_184633 | JGI IMG/M metagenome (GOLD analysis project Ga0209291, IMG submission 184633) | Methane-oxidizing microbial communities from mesocosms in the Gulf of Mexico - GOM9B Gulf of Mexico (SPAdes) (version 2) | ecosystem: Environmental > Aquatic > Marine > Cold seeps...
CTCAAGGCGAAAAACAAAAAGCGATCAGTTTTTTAGAGCAAGTAAATTTCAAAGAACATTACATGGAGATGAATTTAATTGTAAAAGCAGAGGTCGCGTTTTATAAACAAAATTACACTCAAGCCATTAATGCCTATGAAAGTTTATTTTCAGAAAATAATGGTATGGCCAAATCTTTTTTCTATAGGGCCGAGGGGCAGGCTGCTTTACATTTAGCATATAGCTATCTAGAGGTTGAGCAAAATGCTAAAGCCAATGAACTGCTTAGTAGCTTTGAAAAACATTTACTAGAAGGTGTGAGCAAAAAGGCTAATAACCCATCTTTCTATTATAAAATGGCATCGATTAAAGTATTACAAAAAAATAATGATGAAGCATTTAATTACTTACAAGGGGCGATTGATGCTGGTTGGGTACAAGCATGGCGCGCAAATTATGAGCCTATATTCAACACAATACGTGACAATGAACGTTTTAGTAAAATGATAGGTGGTATAGAGGCTAAACTTGCCAATATGCGGACAAGAATGACAGGGCAAAATGATTTTTTAGTTGCCGAACAACAATAATCTCTTTAAATATGCGCAACTACCTTGTTTCATCAAGGTGAAGTTTTAGGTTGAATTGTGATGATACCGCCGATATTTACGTTAATTTCCCTCTAAAAACCAATAAATTTTTTATTCTGTTTGAATATTGAACAAATAAAAGGATAAGCTAAAAAAACGGTTGCCTATCTAGCTACTCTTTGTATAATGCCAAGCAATTCAACCAGTGCAGTACTTGTTCAGGTATTTGTTGAATTGCGATTTTGGTTATTTGAAATGTACAAAGATTCATATATTTTATAAAATGTTTTGTTATTTGCAGAATTTTTTATAAAGTTATAATAACTTAAATTTTTGCCGGTGTGATGAAATTGGTATACATAGGGGATTCAAAATCCCCCGTCGAAAGACGTGGCGGTTCGAGTCCGCCCACCGGTACCACATCTTAAAGCCCTGATTCGAAAGAGTCGGGGCTTTTTTTATGTTCGAAAGATAATGTTATAATGAATTATCTTTCGAACAATTTTAAAAAGGTTTTTTACATGGCTGCGACAGCGTATGCACTTCACATATTGGTTAAACACAAAGAAATTGCGGAAGATATTATTAAGCAGTTAGGTAAAGGAGCTAAGTTTCAAACGTTAGCTAAAAAGTATTCGTCATGTCCATCTGGTAAAAAAGGTGGTGATTTAGGCGAATTTAAACGAGGTACAATGGTGCCTCAGTTCGACAAAATAGCATTTAAAGGCGCAATTTTAGAGCCCCACCTTGTAAAAACTAAATTTGGTTGGCATGTAATTAAGGTACTTTACCGAACTTAGTTTAAAAGTAGGCCAATTCAATTGGCCGTTAATTGTAAGGTTTTATAAAATTAGTCGCATAAAAGACACCGAGATGTGATGTTGGATGAGGTTAACTATTCCTCCTTCAGCTTAATAAGCTAGCTACTATTTAAATAAAGTTCATTTTCGATAATAGCTGTAGAATTAATGCTCACCGATATATTATCTTTTACACCCGACACGAAGATAATATATCTAACTCTAAAAAACACACTCGTTTAGATACATTTAAATAATAAGATATTCATTATGCTGAAAAAAAACTTAAATTACTTTGTCATTATTACTCTTGCATTATGCTCTGCTATTTTTGCGGTTAGTCATACATCTGCAACTACGATGGCAAATGTACCTCAGTGGCAATTAGCTCAAATGCCTAATAACCCTTCGTTACGTGGCAGCGCAGTAATCAATGATTCGTTATGGGTAAGCGGTAGTAATAACAGTGTTTTTGTCAGTCAAGATGCAGGTAAAACCTGGCAAAATAAGTCGGTTAAACATGGGATAGAAACTGACTTTAGAGATATCGCTTTGTTTGATAAGAGTACTGCCATTGTTATGGGGGTTGGTAGCGGAGAGCAATCGATACTATATAAAACCACAGATGGCGGAGATAGTTGGCAATTGCTTTATCAAAATAAAGATAAAAATGGCTTTTTCGATTCTATTGCATTTTGGAATGAGCAACAAGGGGTGCTACTTGGCGATCCCGTTGATGGCTTTTATGTCATAAAACTCACTCAAGACGGAGGAAGAACATGGCGTAGGGTTGCTAAAAATATGTTGCCTGAAATCCTTGAAAAAGAGGTTGCATTCGCAGCAAGTGGCAATACTCTGATCGTTGGTAAGCAAGGAAAAGCGTGGTTAACAACAGGCGGCTTTTCAGCTTCTGTTTACCTGAGTATCGATTTTGGTGAAAGCTGGCAGCGAAGCGAAGTACCAATTTATAGCGAAACACAAACGGCTGGTGGTTATGGCTTAGCCTTAAATCGTCACCAACAAATCTTTGTGCTTGGGGGGGACTACCTACAGCGGCCGGGTAAATATGCAAACCTTGCGACCTATCATTCAGAAGAATGGCATAAAGTTAATGCGGGTAATAATGGTTTAAGAACAGCTATGATTTGCCAATCGACTATCTGTTTAATGACGGGTAAAACAGGTAATGATATTTCATTTAATTCTGGTAAAACTTGGTCAGTGCTGCATTCTACAAAAGGAAAGGCGAGTGATGATGGATTTTATACCCTTGCAGGGGATAATTTACTGTTTTTAGCTGCTGGAGCAAATGGTAATGTTGGTGTCTTATCGTTTAAAGCTAAATCGAATAAAAAATTTAAAGATGTATTTTCTCGTTTAAAAAAATGATATTGAATCCTTTTTAATGAATGGCGTTAGGAAAAACTTCATTTTATTAATATAAAAATACCACTTATTCAGCGAATAAGTGGTATTCAAATCTTTTATAAATGCATTTAATTCGCGTTTATTTCTTAAGGGATAACTTTCTACGACGAGACGTTAATAAGCCTGCAGCCGCTAAACCAAGTAACACCATTGAACTAGGCTCTGGTACCGCACGAGCAGCAGCAGATAAATCCCAGCCAATAACATCAAAAGCAGCTAAATCAAGAGCAGAAATATGCATTGCTGAGTTAAAATTGGCTGTTGGGTCCATAATGCCTAAGCCTGTATGATCTTTCCAGTGGCTAGCTTGCTGACGGTCTCCGAAATTTCTTCCCGTTGAAAATGCACCTAAATTGGTTGTGCCGCCATCTACTGAAAAATATGTATTAGCACCTGGTCGCCAATCTTTTACTCCAAAGCCTTCAGCTGCGCTGCGATCTGAATACCTGAATAAATCTAATGTACTGGCAATCGCGTAGTTGTCTAGCTCTGGAACAGCATTGCCGAAATACTTTTGTGCATTCCAATGATCATAAGTATCAACGCCACTAACAAAACCTAATGCGTGACCTATTTCATGGATAGCAACACCAACAAAGTCATAGCCATCTATACCATCAGAGGCATCGTAATCAAAATCATAATTACTGCTGAAAGTAATATTTGCATCAGCATCATCAGCTGTCATAATTCCGAAGCCTACAACATCGATCCCCATAGCTTTTGCATTTGCAGTATTAACATTTAGAAAGTAATTGTCTCTAGAACCATCTTGATCTAACTCTGTATACCAGCTGTCATTTTCATCCGTTGCTCTTTCAAGATCTAGAAAGTCGACTCCACAAGTAGCGCTATTTTGAGATGCTGTTTGACCAGTATTACAGCTCAAGTTATTTATGGCTATGTTATCTAACGCTGAGGTAGCATCTTGACCCAAATAGTAATTAAAGGCATCATTTGTCCAAGAAAATGAATTTGACCCTGTACTTCCAAGAATACCAGTGTCTAGGGCTTCAAATCCTATAGCTAAGTTAACTGTCACATCATCAGTAAACATGCCTTCCCAAAAAGAAGCTGCTTCTTGAAAGCCTGATAAAGCTTTTTCACCTGTTACACCGCTAAAACCCGAAGTATCATCATATTGAAGCGTAATTGTGGTTGCTGAAGCGCTTGATATCATCACTGTTGAAGCTAATAAAGCCCCTGCAATTTTTGAAAGTTTATTTTTAATCATGTTTCTCTCTTTATCGTTATAAGACTTTATTCGTTAATTTCTACTTGTTTTTATTTTTATTTGATTGTTAATTGTACAATCTATTAATTAACATTAGATTGATATTCGTAACATTTATTTAATCAATGGTTGGCGTATGCAGATACTGTGCCTATATAAAAATATCATGTTAAACAGTTGGTTACCCAATGGTTGATATGTGGGGTGTTATTTGTTGTAAAATTTACTGACATTTCCTGGTTGTTTTGTGAACATTTTGTAACGATGAGATAATGAGGAAAGGGCTGTAAATTGACATTAGTTTGAGTATTTATTTCGTATTTGATGTTAGCGCAGTTAATAACCCCTTCACCTTAATTAAAAGAAAGGTAGTGAAGAAATTAAACGGTATCACTTCAGCAAACCTGGCTGTATTTTCGCCAACAATAAATAACTGACTAAAGTACCTTATGAAAGCTATTCCTATATCCAATGTAGTTTTTCAAGGAAAAACTTGGTCTTTTACCTAGCATTGGAAAGCGATAATAAGGAATATTTAGAGTGATTTTATAAGTAATATGGAAATGTAAATCAGCTGTATGGTGCAATTATTATATTGAATATTTAATTAAAAGTATTTATTGGCCTTCGTTGCAGAAGCGTATTTATATGGCCAAAAAATGTTTATCTTTTTCGTGTATTTAAGTTATATTCATAGCCCCACAGGGCTAACACAATGCAACAGAAACAAATCAACCAAAACTTTCGGCCCATTTGTTAAGTAGCTGCTGAGCTGACCTTTTCTCTGAAAAATCTCGTTTACTATTAACTACTTCTAACAAAGTGTTAAAAGCTTCTCTATCTTGTTTGAGTGCTTTTAAGGTTAAAGCCAAATGGAATTTTATTTCTAATTTAGAAAAATCGATGGCGAGAGCCTGCCTAAATAAGGGAAGGGCTTTATCAAATTCGTTGGTTAAATAATATACCCAACCTAAAGTGTCTAGAGCATCAGGGTAAGACTTTACAATAGCTAATGAAGCTAAAGCATATTCTTTCGCTTTTTTATAATCTTCTAGCTGTAGTGCCACAAAAGCAATGTTATTAAGTAAAACAGGTTGATTATTATATGTTTTAATTAATAATAAATATATATTGTAAGCAGCTTGCCAGTCTTTTTTCTTCATGTGGGCTTCTGCAAGGCTAGTATTGAGTAAAAAACTTTTTGGCTGTTTTTTAAGTGCTTTTGTTAGTAGTTTAGCTGCTTTATTAGCTCTATTTTGAGCTAAGTATACTAAACTTAGTCCGGCTGTTGCTTTTTCTTCATTATTTGAAAGCAGAGTTTTATAGCGTTTTTCTGACTCTGAAAACTGTTTGTCTAAATAATATGAATGAGCAATAACTAACATCACTCTATCGGGTAACTTCTCTGAACCTACAAACTTATTCACAATATCAATAGCTTCTTTAGGTCTTCCTTCTTGGTTTAACAATCGAGTAACGGCCAACAAGGGGGGCTGTTTGTTACTGGCCCAAGCGATAGATTTTTTATAAGTAGCAATGGCATCTTCTATTTTTTTATCAGCTCGATAAGCATTAGCAATATAAAAGTAGACTTCAGCTTTGTTAGTTTTATATTTTAATGCAGAGGAGAAACTTTGAATGGCTTTCTCAATATTTCTCAAACGCTGAAAATGCTGACCAAGAAGAATATATATATCAGCAGTTTTTTTATGGGTAATTAAATAACTTTCCAAAATTTCAATAGCTTCAGTCATATTGCCAACATTAAGATAAGCATATGACAGCTGTTTCAAAAGTTCAGCGTTTTTGGGAGCATGTTTATAAGCTCTTTCTAACCAAATAACAGATTGATCAAATTGTTGGTTTTTCGCGTAACTTTTACCTAATGCTTTAATAAAGTTTATGTTTTCTGGTTGAGCTTCTAATGCTTTATTTAAAATTGATATAGATTGTTCAGTTTGTTTATTTGCTAGCATTATTTCAGATAGGCTAATAATTGATTTTTCATGTATCGGGTTGATTGTTAGTGCTTGTTTAAAGTGTTTTTCGGCATTAATAATATCGCCAGTGACTTGATAAACAAAACCTAAGTGATGAATATATTCTTCATTATTATTATCTGATTGAGTTAGCTTTGTCGCAAGTTTACGTGCCTTTTTAACTTCCCCTGATTTTACATAAGCCTCTACTAGCAAAAAGCTTATGGTTGCTTGGTTTATGTCTGTTGAATTTACCGATAATAACGAGTTGACCGCTTTATTGTATTCTCCAAGCCCAATGTAGCTTCTAGCTAATTGAGATTTAGCTAGAGCAGAATTTGGAACGATTGTTTTTACTTGCTCAAAATAAAAGTTAGCTTTTTCAAACTCTTTTAAACGTAAGTTGACCAGCCCTAATAAGGATAAAACTCTAGGATTTTGCTCTTCTAAAAAATAGGCTTTATTCAATGTTGATTGAGCAGAAGCATATTTTTTTTGAGCAATATCAATAGTGGCAGAAAAGCTCATGGCTTTGATATTCAAGCTATCGATGGCAATATAACTTTTAATATAAATCGCCGCATTAAGGTAATCTTGTTGATGAAACGCTACTACACTCGCTAAATAATAATAACTCGGGTTATTTTTTAAGGTATTATCATCTAACCGAGCAAGGGTTTCGCTTATCTTTGAAAGCTGAATATTACTAATATCTTCTGCACTTTCTTGCTCTTTCGTTTTATTAATATCTACCATAGCTTGAAGAAACTGTGCTTTAGGTTCGTGAGGGACTTGCTCCAAAATGGTTGATATGTCTTGTTCTGCTAGTTGATAACTAGCTAATTCAATATATAGGCTTGCCCTAATAATTAACGCTTGTATGTGTTTATTATTTTCAAGTAATGCGGTGTTTATTGCTTTTAAGGCATCTTGCTGTTGAGCTAAATTTTGATGAATGCTCGCTTTAAATATCCATGCTTTTAGCGGAGGGAAATAGCCAGAAAGTACTTCATCAACAATTTCTAGGGCTTTTTGGTATTTAAAATAATTTATATTAATCTGTACTAAACCTAGCTTGGCATTTTGGCTAGCCTCATTTAGCGTTAAAGCAAGCAAATAACTATCTTCGGACTGTTTTAATTGTCGTAACCCTAAAAATGCATGACCTTTTAATACTAGAATTTTTGAAGCGAGTATTTCGTCTTGAACAGGACTCTCTAAATAAGCTAACACTTCATTATATTTATGTTGCAACAAATAAGATTCGGCAAGCAATAATAAAATACGATTTCTATCTGCACCTAAGCTTCTCGCATTTTCAAGCTCTGCTTCTGCTGCGCTACCCATGTTTGATGCCAACAATACTTCGGCCATTAACATTCTAGCGGTTAAATTGTCAGGTTGCTTTTTCGTTAGATTTTTAAGGTGAATTAAAGCTTCAGAATAGCGATTAGCTTTATAGGCAATGTTGGCTTTTTCATAGAGTACATCGGTAGCCTCTTGTGAATATACAAAGAGAGAAGACAACATTAAACATAGGAAAAAAATTGTTATCAGCTTAAATTTCATTTAGATCTCAACGATAATAGAATTAACTATTATAAATAGTGCTTATTAAGTAGAAATATAGCAATAAAAAGTGAAAAAATTGTTTGTGGCCGTTTGTACAATCATTGGTATATTTATTATCAATCGTTAATTTTTAGTGTCAGTTTCCTTTACATAAAGGAACATGGAGAGCTTTGTTTTTACAGTGTTTTATTGTATCTTGTTGATGTGTTGCTATTTTTTTTATATGGTCTGTTTTTTGCTTTATTTAAGTTAATAGAACATTCGTCTAATTTATGGATATACAGAATGAAAATCATTAATACTTTATTGAAACAAGCTAAAAATATTTTGCTTGCTCTATCAATAGCAATATTTTCAGTGTCTAGTTTTGCAGGGAATACTTTAGTCTCGGTTTTAATCGATGGTAATGACTGTGATGGAAACACACCTTTCGCAGGGCAAGGTTTTGGAGACTGTACAATAAACATAGACGGCACAGAATTAGCTTTTGTACTTACTAAATTTGGTTACGATGATGGTACACCTGAAGGGCATGAAGAAGGGAATCATTACACTTACCTCGAAGAGCATTGGGATATAGATGAAAACGATAGTGAATATAAGTCAGGTACTTGGACTACCCCCACAGGAGTTGGCTATCCTGAAGTAACGTTTTGGTCAGCAAAAGCGGGTAAAGCAGGCTTGAATCTCTTCTGGTATGTCACTGACGCTGATTACAATACCGAGTGTGATCCAAAGTTAACCCTATCATGTATGAGTGCAGCAGTCTCAGTTACTACTGGAACTTGGTCGACCCCATATAATAATGCTAATAGCCAAGCAGCTTTATCACACCTAACCTTTTTTGGTGGTATCTGTACTGAAAATTGTGAACCAGCAGAAGTCCCTGAACCCTCAACTATAGTATTATTTGTTTTAGCGTTAGGTTTGTTACGGTTTCAAGCTAAATATCGTAATACGTGATTTTATAAAAAGTAAACTAAAAGGGCTTATTAGGCCCTTTTTTGTTGTCTTAAATAGGCAATATGATATTTAACTTCAGCCTTGTTGTTTAATAAAGTCAGTAACCTTACTCAAAGCTTTATTAAATCCTTGCTCATAACCTTGATTATAATTGTTATTTGAATCGTTATTACTGTCAATTCCCACCTTGTTTTCTGGAGCGCTTAGTTGTTTTTGAGCTGTTTTACGGGGTTGCTTTAACTCTTGTTTTATTTTATATAGTGCTGCAGGGCGATGCTGACCACCTGATTTTTTCTTATCAGTTTTAATGAAGTAGTCAGTTGAGTTTATCCATTTTCGAAAATTTCTCTTATCTACTTTTTGGGTAAGTATTGTTTCATAAACATCTTGAAACTCAGCAAGGGTGAATTCTTTGTCAAGAAATTTAGCTGCTAAAGAGCTGTTGTAAAGGTCGGTAGTTAAATTACTAAAGGCTAGATCAACAATCTCTTTATGATCAAAAGCTAAGTTTGGTAAGCTTTCAAAAGGGTACCAATCAGCATGCTCGGCATCACTGCCTGCTAGTAGCATTAGATCTTGAGAAGCTACAATGGCATAAAAACCAATCGATATAACGCGATCCCTTGGGTCACGATTAACATCATCAAATACCCCAAACATCTTGAGGTGGAAGTTAGCAAGCTGTGTTTCTTCTTTTAACTCTCTTTTTGCCGCCTCCATCAAAGTCTCGTTTATTTGCACAAAACCGCCGGGCAATGCTAATGAACCTTTAAATGGTTCTATACCTCGGTTAATTAATAAAACTTGCAAGGCCTGATCTCGAATAGTGAATATAATAATATCGACTGTAGTTGCAGAGCGAGGGTATTTGTATGTTGCCATAAATATAGAATGCCTTAATGTTTAAAATACACTAACTGTTAATAGTGTAATTTTATTGCCTTAGCGAGTCAATTTAAGCTTTCCCTTTTCATAACTTTAATTTCGTGTTATTTTTACACAAAGTGGTTGTGTTGTTTTTACACTAACTGTGGTTTTATAAATTTTATGAGAGAATAATAAAATGGAAAATGGAAAGTCAGAGCTTTCATTACAGCAAAAAGCAAAAATTGCAGGCCTATTATATTTATTGCTTTGCATATTTGGTGGTTGGGCACATGGAGGTGTTCGATTCGCGATGATCGTTTATGGAGATGCAATTACAACCGCTAACAATATAAGAGCTGATGAAAGTGGATTTATGTTTGGCATTACTGCCGACTTAATTGCTCAGGTCATCATGGTCTTTTTACCACTTGCTTTATATCAATTGTTTAGCTCTGTGAATAAAAAGCTAGCCATGCTTATGGTCATTGCAGGATATATGGGTATTCCTATTACCTGTATCAATATGCTTAATCAAATTGCAGCAGGTTTGTTGCTAAGTGATATTGAATATATGCAGGTGTTTACGGTAGAACAGCTGCAAGCACTAGCCAGCTTCTTCCTTGAAATGCAAAAATATGGCTATTTAGTTGCGCACATCTTTTTTGGCCTGTGGCTTTTTCCTATGGGATACCTAGTGATAAAGTCAGGTTTTTTTCCAAAATTTATTGGTTTTTGGTTGATATTAGGAGGAAGTGTTTATCTGATACAAACATTGATGTTATTGCTTTACCCTCAACACCAGGAGCTTGTTTCAGGTATTGCTGGATTAACAGGGTTAAGTGAAATAGTCTTTTGTTTATGGTTATTATTGATAGGCGTAAAAAAAAAGTACTTAACAAAGCAAAATCTAACGACGAACAATAATCAGGGAGTCTTATAATGAAAGCTGTTATTTGTCGAAAATTTGGTACTGCAGATAAATTAACATTAGCAGACGTTAAGATGCCAAAACCAAGTGATAAAGAAATATTGATTAAGGTAATGGCGACAACTGTAACTGCAGGTGATTGTGAAATTAGAAGCTTAAGATTAGGAACAGCTTTTAATTTTATGGTACGGGTATTTTCTAAGTTTTCAACCCTGATTCTTGGTATGGAATTATCGGGTGAGGTCATTGCTGTTGGGAATAAAGTGACCATGTTTAATGTAGGCGATAAAGTGATGGCAGCGCCTGGGTTTAAGGCTAATGCGCAATTTATATGTCTATCAGAAAATGCTCCTGTGGTATTAAAGCCTAGTAATATGAATGCTCAAGAAGCCGCAGCTATATCCGTTGGCGGCACAAATGCGTTGCATTTTTTGAGAAAGGCAACAATTAAGCCTAATGAAAAGATCTTAATTTATGGTGCCTCTGGCAGTATTGGTACCGCGGCGATTCAACTTGCAAAATATTATGGTGCACATGTTACCGCTGTTTGCAGTACAGCCAACTTAAAGCTTGTTCAATCATTAGGTGCGGATAAAACTATAGATTACACCAAAGAGAATTATGCTGAGCAAGGTCAAGAATATGACGTGATTTTTGATACCTTAGGTAAGAGTTTATTCAAAACTAATACAAAGCTGTTATCAGAAAATGGTCGGTACTTACTCGCAGCGCCAAAATTTAAAGAGATAATTAAAGGTTTTTACTTATCGAAAACCAGTAGCAAAAAAGTTTTCACTGCTTTTGCTAATCACGATGCAGAAAAATTAGCTTTCCTTAAAAATCTTGTCGAGGCAAAGCAGTTCACTGCGGTTATTGATCGCATATATCCGTTAGAAGAAATAACTGCTGCGCACCTATATGTAGAAAAAGGTCATAAAAAGGGTAATGTTGTTATTACTGTCAAACATTAACAAACAGCTAGCGTTTACTTTATTAGATGAAGTTTATACTATTGATACTTAGCTGTTATCAGTATTGACCTTATATACTTACCATAGAGACTTCATTTGTCTAGCCAATTAAAAACATGTAATCGAATTATTCATGTACATCAGCAAACGATGGAATTTAATAATGTATCCATCAGCATCAGGCCCAAAACATTTTCGTTATTAATGCTTTTCTTACGGCAGCCTTTTAAGGTGATTAGTAAACAAGAAATCCTAGATACTATTTGGGATGATGTTGAAGTAAATGAACAAGTTATCTTTCAAACGATAAGAGAATTAAGGCAACTCTTTGATAGTGAAGAAGTCATAAAAACTCACCCAAGAAAAGGCTATGCTTGGATTGAGAATGTAGAAGAATATAATCAGCAAGGTCTTCAGAAAGAACAAACCCAAATTAATACAATTGCTAAAAATGCTAAACCTTTTCCGTGGCAAGCTTTCATAATAATGATAGTTTTTATTTTTATAACAGCCTATTACACATTGAAAGATAATACTGATGAAGACGAGTTGTCTGGAACATTAGTTATTTTACCGATGAAAAGCACCATAAAAGATAATGATCATCAATGGGTCTATTTAGGGGCCATGAATCAACTTATCTCACAATTGCAGACAAATGATACTTTAGTTGTGTTGAGTACCAGTTTTGTCTTAACGCTAATGGGGGAAGCTGAGCTACAAAAAAAATATGATACTAAAAATGTTAGGCGAATATTTGATGTCTCTGGTGCTAGTTTAATTGTTGAAACCGAATTATTAGGTTCAACACAAAACTATCAATTAAAATACGCTTTGCATTTTAAGCATGATATTAAACGCGGTATTATTTTTGATCGCAATATAAATGAAGCGATTATCAAGTTAGCAAACATCATTAGCCGATACTCAGGGCATTCGCTTATTCAACTTGATGAAGCCTTTAGTTCTGAGTTTAGTAATGAATTATTAGTGAGGGCTATTGAATTAAAGGATAAAAATGAACTGTTAGCGGCGAGTAAATTGCTTGAAAGCTTAGTGCAAATAGAAGCAGAAAATATAGTTGCAAAAGACATGTTGGCGATGATTTATTTAAGGTTAAAGCGTTTACCTGAAGCTAAGGAACTTTTAATAAAAGCCAGTAAATTGGCCGTTGCCGCCAATTCAAACGAATTACCTATTGTATATCATCATTTAGCGCTGGTTGAGTTTATTGAAGGAGACCACAGACAAGCGTTGAAATTTATACAAATTGCTGATGAATATGCAATCGATAAGCATGACTGGCTATTCAGGGCTTATTTAGCCCAATTAAAGAGTAATATCGAAATTAAAGATAATAACTTAGACCTTGCTTATATCTCCCTTAATAATGCCCTTCGTTACCATGGCGTTATACAATGCCCTGTAGGAACGAGTATTACCTTATTACAATTAAGAGACTTAGCCGAAATTCAAGGAAATCAACAACAGGCACAGCAATATCTTGATCGAGCAGCTAACATTATAGAAACTCGAGGGTTAACGTTTCTAGAAAAGTCGCTTAAAAACAAAGGAAGAAAATATCTTTAAAATCAAGGGTTTTAGAAAATTTTAGAATTCTTTATTGGTTTGAATATGAATAAATTGACACATTACTAACCTTAAATTATTTAAAGGAAATGTAATGAGTCTTATAAAACAAATACTATTACCCGTGTGCGTTATTCTTGTGAGTATTCAAAGTACAGCCCAAGCTAATGAAAGCTCGAGTCAAGTAGAGGTCACAAAAATTGAAGCTGTTGTCGAAGCTTTTAGAGCATCAATCATTAATAAAAACAAAGAAGTATTTATTAACCTTTTTTATAATGAAACGGTACCTTGGCTTGGAGTCGCTAGTGACCAAACACTTGCTTTTGCCCCGCCACCACCGGCTAAAAAGGGGGCTCGTCAGCGTTCAAAAGTAAGGGGAAGTAACTATTTATCTTTTATTGATTGGATTGTTTCGACACCTAAAGCGATAGAAGAAAAGTTTTGGGATGTAAAAATACTTCACGATAGCGATATAGCTTCAGTACATTTTAAATATAGTTTTCATCAAGATAATAATAAAACTAATTGGGGCGACGAAGCTTGGCAATTAGTGAGGACAGAGCAAGGGTGGAAAATAGCGTCAGTAACATATTCCATTAATATAAAAGCTAAGTAAAACAGAACCTAAAATGCTTATTTAAAACTTAAAAGCAAGTCCAACAGAAATTGTTCCTTCTAGCCACATGCTCTCTTCTAATAACGCGTGGCAGGAGGTTCCATCACAAAATAATTGATTATCATCTTCAACATAACTGGCATAACCTCTAAGTTCGGTAACAATTGCAAAGTTTTTTGATAACTCGTAACGCGTTCCAAAAGCGATAGTTAATGAAGGGTAGATTTCATCTTTATTATCCGTTTGAAAGTAAGCACCGCCAAGGCCAAGTGAAACTGTTGTCACATAGTCTTTTTGTCTAAACTGAGCTACACCACTAAAGTGTGCGTAGCTAACATCGAAAGAGTGTTCTAGTTGGTCGATACTACTTATAAAATCGTGGCTAGCTCTATTAATTAGAATTTGCCCCTGGCCATTTGGTGAGTCTTGCCAAGCTACAGCCAAGCCAAAATGGCTAACATCATCTACCATCACTTCTGTAGCATCAACATTATTAACTAAATCAGAGCTAAATATTTGCCCTATATAAGGCGTTATCTCTATATCACGTGCATGCGCTGATGAGGAAAGTAAGATTGCTACATTAGAGATAACAATAACGAAGATAAAATTTGCTGACTTTATAATACGGAGCATTTTATGATCTTTCCTATATATTAATACTTAAGTGAGTATAGTTATTTTTAGCCTGCTTACTAGGCTATTTCAAGGTTTTCAGCGTATTAGTTGCTATTCACTGAGTTGTTTGTACGAGTGGCTAGTTCAACAAGCAGTTGTTCAAATATTCTTACTCCTAAAGTTTCACCACTTTCCCCTGAATCAGTACTGATATCTTCCCATACTATTCTTGGTAAAGTCTCGCTGGTCATTTTTCCACTGTTATTATTGATATATTGCACTACTCCTGGCTCAATAATCACTTTAGATACAGCAAGGTAAGGGATTACTGTTTTTTGATTTTGTTGCTTTTTCTTATCGATATTTACATCATTAATACTTGTTAGTTGTTGCATGTTTCTTTGTACATTAGTTAATAACTGCTCGAGGTTTGTGGCATTTATTCCCTCGCGGTAAGAAGCGGTTAATCCTTTAATCGTAATGCTATCAATAATGATAATTTCTTCTTTCAAGCTTTTACGATTAATTGCTAGTTCAATAGAATCTATACTAAGAGTATGGCTGTTTGTACTTATTTTGTTGTCAGTATCTAGCTTGTTAATCATGACATTAGTAATTGTACCTGTGCCTTGATAACCACGAATTGTTACATTGCCAACGGTTACATTCTGTTGGCTTAGTTTTGAGGCTAAAGCTTGAAACTGACTTTTAATATGGACGTTTAATGAATCGCTGGCTAAAAACCATAGGGCAATGCCACACGACAATAATAATATGAAAGCGATGGGAGCGAATTTATTCAATGATCTGGCCTAAGCTCGAAAATAAGCAGGCAGTATAGCTTAATTAACTTAATAACTTCAGTACTGAATCACACAATTATTTATGTTCATACGCATAAACAGGAAATTAAGAGGCTGTTTTTTACCCATCTTGATTAAAATATATACATAGTATATAAAGGACTGAAAAATAAATAATAATAATAATAATAATAATAATAATAATAAAAGGGTCGTTAAGTGATAATCGTCAATAAAAAATTATGGTCATTAAATTTTGGTTGCTTGATCGCAGGAACATTTGTTTGGTTAGTAAGTTTTGGTACCTCAGCACCGATTTTAGAGGTTTTTTATTCTTATCCTTATTTTCTTCTTAATTATTATGCCGGCGCAGTAACTGCTTTTAGTGCATTTATTTTAACCAGTTTGATTATTTTTATTATGTGTAGTCATTTTAAAGTTTGTGCTAGCGAACATACTTTTTGGTTAATGTTACCTAGTTTGATACTTATTATTTTGGCTATGTTAATTCGTCAATCCGTATTGGTTACTATGTTATATGCCGCTTTTCCTGCACTGATTGTTATTCTTTTCGCCGCTATATTGAGAAGGATTCCGAAATACAAAACATTAAACACAGCCAAATGAGGGTATATTGTATGCAATTGTGGTGCGGTATGTGATAATTATAATATTATTCACATTCACTATATTAATATTTAACTATGAAAATAATTACTGCAGATACAGTCAACAAAGCGTTGTCATTTCCAAAATTGATCAATGGTTTGCAAAAAGCATTTACTGAAAATATAACCGTGCCACCACGTTTGCATTTTGATATCGAAAATCCAGGGGCCACTAGAGAAACAACATTGCTCATGATGCCAGCTTGGCAGGCAGGTGATGTTGCTGGGATAAAACTTGTTACGGTTGCTCCAGACAATCATCAGTATCAACTTCCGTCTATTCAAGGAACCTATTTACTATTTGATGTCAAAACTGGCTCATTAAAGGCTACGATGGACGCCCCTACTTTAACAGCAAAGCGAACTGCAGCAGCTTCTGCTTTAGCCTCAAAATTTCTTTCTAGAGCTGATAGTGAAACATTATTGATCGTAGGTACGGGGACTTTATCATCACAGTTAATACAAGCTCATGCGAGTGTTCGTCCGATAAAAACTGTTTATGTTTGGGGGAGAAACTTAGCTAAAGCTGAATTAATTTGTCAGCAGGTTAAGCATCTGGATCTTAAATGCGAAGCAATTGAAAATTTGGAGGAATATGTAACTAAAGCGGATATTATTTCTTGTGCTACGCTAAGTACTGAACCTTTAGTTTTTGGTGAATGGCTAAAGGCAGGTCAACATCTTGATATGGTGGGGGCTTATAGACCAGATATGCGAGAAATGGATGACGAATGTTTAATCCGCTCAAAGGTCTTTGTTGATAATATGGAAAGTGCGTTACGTGAAACCGGCGACCTCGCTATTCCTATTGCAAACCAGATTATAACAGCAGAAGATATAATGGCTGATCTATTTTCATTATGTTCTGGCAAGGTTCTATTTGAAAGGAAGTTTGATGACATCACCATTTTTAAATCGGTTGGGCATGCATTAGAAGACTTAGTTGCGGCCAAACTAGTGGCAGAATTTAGTACAAATGAAGAGATAGGTAATCTCAGTTAATACTTAACTCTTATTGATAAAAATACGATAATCGTTTTATTTGTTGACAGTTTGTTAATAGCAAACATTTACTGTTGACATTGAATTGCTTCAATATTTTAATGTTACTAAAGGATGTTTCTTCTCAAAATATGAGTAGTTTGTACTACTCATATTTTATAATCTTTATTGATGGTGTAATAAATGGATAAATCAGGCACGTTTAATAACAAGTTAAGCCACCGTGTGCTTATTTATATCATGTTATGTAGCTCAATTTTATCTATCAGTTCAGCTTCCATTCAGTTATACGTTAATTATAACGAAAGCATGTTAGCGTTAAACCAACGTTTTAATAATATAGAATCAAGTTATATACAATCTATTTCAACCAGCCTCTGGGACTTTAACGAACCGCTAGTACAACAACAAATTCAAGGGATTGTTAAATTACCTGATATTAGCCATGTTAAAATTGTCACCGGGTTTGGTAGAGTTTACCAAGAAGGTGATGAAACACTTTCAGCAGATAAAGTTGTCGAATACCCAATTAACTATGGAGAAAATGACATAGGGACTTTAGTCGTTACTGCAAGTTATGATGATATTGAACACCATTTAGTTCAGCAAGCGGGGTTTATATTAACAGCCGAAGTTATTAAAATATTTATTGTCGCTTTTTTTATTATCTTTATCGTTCACTGGTTTATTACTCGCCATATTTATCATATTACGAAGTACTCTCAGCAAGTCAGTGCTGAAAATTTGGATGCTCCTTTGGTGCTTAATTCTAGGCCTAAGGTTAAAGACGAGCTAGATGTTCTGGCTGACACCATTAATAATATGCGTATTACTTTAAAAAACGATATTTTAAAGCTTGAAGATGCTGAGAATGCATTGCTGAATTTAAATGGTGAGCTAGAAGTTAAGGTCTATGATAGAACGTCTAAGTTAGCGGCAAGTAATACTCAGCTGCAACAATCATTAGATGATTTAACGCTTGCTAAAGATCAGTTAGTTCAATCTGAAAAAATGGCATCTCTTGGGCAGTTAGTTGCGGGGGTTGCTCATGAAGTTAATACCCCACTGGGAATATGTGTAACATCGATTAGCGCATTAAAAGAAAAAGTCATTGAACTCAATAATGCAATTGAAAATGAAAACCTCACTAAATCAAAACTAACTCGTACACTGAACCTGTTAATCGAATATCAAGTTATTATAGAGAATAGCCTTAATAAGGCTGTAGAGCTGATAAGAGGTTTTAAATCTGTTGCTGTTGAACAACATACAGATCCGGAACTTAAAATAAATTTAGCCCTGCATGTAAATGATGTCGTCAATACAGTGAAAACATTATTTAAACGAAAAAAATATACCATTAACTTAGATATTGATGAAAATATCAATTTGGTGACTTATCCAAGTGCTTGGAATCAAATATTGACTAACTTCCTAACTAACTCTCATTTTCATGGTTTTGAAGATCAAGATACCGGTGAAATAAATATTAGCTTTAAAGAAGAAGACGGATATTTAACATTAACCTATAGCGATGATGGTAAAGGACTAGACGACAGCGTGAAGAAGCGAATTTATGATCCTTTTGTAACCACAAAAAGAGGACAAGGTGGCTCTGGGCTAGGAATGAATATTGTTTATAATTTAGTCGATGCTAAGTTGGGGGGCACTATTAAAAGTTTAGATACAGTGAAGGGTTGTACTTTTGAAGTTAAAGTACCGATTAAGCAAGATGAGAGAAGAATTAAAGCCTAAGATTATTGCATTTTTTGATGTTTTATCAGTGAAAATAAAAAAAAAGCCATAAGGCTTTTTTTTATGCAAAAAAATTACTATTTTTTGTTAATTAACTTTTACTATTTTAGTTACTTGGATATCTTTAGGGCTTGGTGTTTCATCAGCGGAAAATCGATAAATTAACTCTTGTAGCTTATCGTTAAAAATAATAGCAAGTTCAAAATACTCATTCTTAGTTGTTGACTTACAAACTGAGAATTCTTGAAGTTCATTACCTGGCACTAATAAAGGTTTTTCTTGCGCTCGACCACCAGATGTTAATGTTGGAAAAGCTAGCATGTATGTCGCTAAAGGAAGATCCTGAGATACTTGAGTATTTCTAGACTCTGCTGATGCATTTGAAAGTGTGGCACATAATCCTACGATACCGAAAAAAGCACTTAATATTGCGGGTTTAAATTGTGATTTCATGTTGCATCCTCATCATATAAATTCACAGAGCATTGACTACAAAACTATCTCTTGAAAAAAGCACCCTTACAAATTAGTTTCCATTGTAACCGTAATGTGCACATCCTAACTATAAATTGTAAATAATCATATTGCGAGCGCTATGAGATAAGTGGTCAAAAAATTGAGTTTAATGGTATTTGACGTCTTATATTTATATGAAAAAACTATCTACTACGAACAGTTGTTCATAGTAGACAGCTTAATGTAGTAAATAATTTCATAAAAATAAAAATAAAAATAAAAATAAAAATAATTTCCACATGCCTCTTTTTAATTATTCATACTTTTTACTTTTAAACGGTAAAGATGCAATAAAGGTTCGGTATAACCATTAACTTGGCTGGTTCCTAAAAAGACTAAATCGCAAGCGGCTTTAAAGGCTATATTATTTTCGAAGTTATTGGCCATCGCTTGATAACTTTCATCATCTTTATTTTGGCTATCCACGATACAAGCCATTTTTTTCAAACTTTTAAGTACTTGTTCTTTTGTACACACATTGTGGATTAACCAATTAGCTATGTGTTGGCTGGAAATACGTAGTGTTGCTCTGTCTTCCATTAATCCAACGTTATTGATATCGGGCACTTTTGAACAACCAACACCTTGATCAATCCAACGCACAACATATCCTAAAATACCTTGAGCATTATTATCTAATTCATCCGATATCTCTTGTTCACTCCAGTTAGTGTCTTTAGCTAATGGGATTGTTAATATGTCATCTAAATTAGCGGGTTTACGTGCTGCCAATGATTTCTGTAAAGAAAACACGTGCTCTTTATGGTAGTGTAAAGCGTGTAGCGTGGCAGCTGTAGGAGAAGGAACCCAAGCTGTATTTGCACCTGCTTGTACATGGTTTATTTTAGTTGCTAACATATTCGACATTTGGTCTGGAATAGGCCACATACCTTTGCCAATTTGCGCTTTTCCACTAAAACCACAGGCAAGCCCAATATCGACATTGTTATCTTCGTATGCATTTATCCATGGCGTTAATTTTATATCTGACTTTTTAGCCATAATACCTGCTGCCATTGAAGTATGTATCTCATCACCGGTACGATCTAAAAAGCCGGTATTAATAAATACAACGCGAGACTTAGCTTGAGCAATACATGCTTTCAAATTAACACTCGTGCGACGTTCCTCGTCCATTATTCCCATCTTTATAGTGTTCTTTGGGAGAGTTAACGACTCTTCAACCTGTTCAAATAATCTATTAGCAAAAGCCACTTCTTCTGGTCCATGCATTTTAGGTTTGACGATATAGATAGATTTTTTAGCGCTATTGCATAGCGCTGTATCGGATGTTGTGTGCTGTAAATTAATGCTGGCAATTAATGATGTTACCATTGCATCAATAATCCCTTCAGGTACTTCACTACCATCGGCGTGTAAAATAGCATTATTAGTCATTAAGTGACCGACATTACGGACAAACATTAAACTACGACCTTTTAAGGTTAAGTTGGTGCCATCAAGTTGTTGATAATGCCTGTCAGGTGCCATTTTACGTTGAATCGTTTTCCCAGATTTTGTTACCGCGGTAGTCAAGTTGCCTTGCATTAAACCTAACCAATTCTTGTAGGCGATAATTTTGTCTTCAGCATCAACAGCAGCAACAGAATCCTCACAGTCCATGATAGTAGTTAATGCTGACTCGAGTGTTATATCAGAAATTCCAGCGTTGTCGCCTTTGGCAATGATACTGTTTTCATCGAAGTTAATTTCAAAATGTAAGCCGTTGTGGGCAAACAATAAAGCAGTAGGTGAGTGGTAATTTCCTTGGTAACCTTTGAACGCGTCATTTTGTCGAAGAGTTACTTTTTCTCCACCTTTAAGGTGAATCACTAATCTATCTTCTGATATTTGATATTGAACAGCTTGCTGATGGCTCCCCGTTGATAAAGGAATATTCTGGTCTAAAAATTGACGAGCAAAATCTATGACCTTTTCTCCGCGGACAGGGTTATAAGCTCCAGAGCTTTCTGCTCCTTCTTCTTGTGTAATAACATCGCTGCCATACAGTGCATCATATAGGCTGCCCCAGCGAGCATTTACCGCATTAATAGCAAATCTGGCATTCATTATTGGTACAACTAACTGTGGACCTGCCATAGTTGCCAATTCTGCATCAACGTTTTCTGTTGATATTGTAAAATCATCAACTTCAGGTACCAGATAATTAATTTCTTTTAAAAAATTCTTATAGGTTAGATAGTTAAATTTATCGCCAAAATTATTTTGATGCCAAACATCAATCTTTTCCTGCAAGTTATCGCGCTTTGTTAATAAAACTTTATTTAATGGGGATAATTCTTCAATAATAGCTGAAAATTTTTGCCAAAAAGTGACTGACGAAATTGAACTGTGAGGAAGTACTTCTTGTTCGATAAAATAATGCAAGCACTGAGAAACTTGGATATTTTCAATTTTAAGGTATTGGGCCATTATGCTTTCCTATTATGTACATATCCAAGGTATTGTTCATTAAATGATTAAATTAAACACTTGAATGTTTATTGTTGTGAATGTTTTCAAAATAGCCCTTCAAAAAAGACTAGGAACAGCTTTAACGATAGTCGGTAAGTGCAATGTATGAGTAATTTTTTATCCTTGCAATAGCTGAAAAAAACACATTCATGGAAGTTATTTAATTGTCATGTCGGTATATGTGGCTACCCTATTGAAAAATGGGTGTTTTTTATTGGTAGGGATTATGTTTTGCTTGAATATTAGTAATTATTGTTATTAATAATAACTACTATTTACAGTATGAATGTAGTATTTGAAAATGTTTAGCTTGTGAATGTCTGTGGGCGATTGTCAGTATGTTTTATAAAATTTGAATCAGGGTGTTAATCAGTAAAGGGCTAAATATTGCTGTTATGACAGCGGAAATAATTAATGCTAAAGAGCCATAAGCGGCATGCTCATAACTTATCTTGCTAATAGTTGCAGTACCCAGAGCATGGCTTGCTGCGCCAATTGCAAGTCCTTGTGCTTTTGGGGAGTTAACTTTAATAAATGATAACCAACTAGGGCCAAGTAATGCACCGAATAATCCGGCTAAAATAATGGCAAAAGCGGTAATAGAATTATTACCATTAAGTTTTTCTGTTAGCGCTATACCAATGGGGGTTGTTACCGACTTTAAAGAAAGTGATACAGCAATTTCGTGTTGATTAATCACAAATATTGTTAAAATAAAACTGAGAATGATCGCAATGAACGCACCCAAAAGCAACAAAACCATTATGCTTCGCCATTGCTTTTTAATGGTCTGAAGGTGTTGGTATAATGGGTAACCTAATGCAACTACTGCAGGCTCTAATAGTTTATGTAGAGGTAAGGTTGCTTGATAATACTGTTCGAAAGGTACATTAAAAAATAACAATATTGGAATTAGCGTTAAAATAGAAAGTAACATTGGATTTAACCAAGGCTTTTTAAAGTTTTTTTGTATGACAGTAAAAACTTGGTAGATAACTACGGTCAGTAAAATAAAAAGTAATGCAAAGCTAAGATCTATCATTATATTACTACTTATCATAGGTTACTTTATTATTAGACGTTAATGTAGCTTGATTAATTTTTCTTTGATAACCAAGGCCCACTAGGGTAAGTAGTATAAATGTCGTAATAAAGATAATGGCGATTAACGCAATGCCATGTTGTTGAATAAGTTCAAAATGATCAATTATACCAACTCCCGCAGGAACAAAGCACATAGCCATATTGGCAAGTGCCCATTCAATGCAAGGTTTTATCCGTTGTGCGTTAAGAAATCTATAATGTAATAACAATGTGAAAGTTGCCATGCCGTATAAACTAGCAGGTAAAATAGGAAGGAAAAACTCAAAAACTTTTCCTATTAATAAGCAAAAACTAACTGATAAAATACTATAAATAACATTCGCAAACACTGACCTGCTTATCCTTGCTCTGCGGCTTCAATTACTAGTTGTCTAAACCAAATATGGCTAGCATCGTGATGCAACAATGGGCTCCAAATCATTTTTAGTTCGATATCAGGAATCTCAAAAGGGGGTCTGACTATGGTGTATTTTGCATCGTCTTTATGTAAGAGAGCTGCCTTGGTAGGCAGGGTGGCAATTAAACCATCCTCGAAAGCTAGTTGCATGGCAACATGATAATTTCGGGTAAAGACTTTGATATCACGCTTTTTACCTAGTCGTGCTAAGGCTTCATCTACCCAACCTAATTTTTGCACATCTTTAGGGTCCATGCCGACACCTACGCCAAAGCCAGTTTTTGACACCCAAACATGCTTGGATGAAAGATAAGTGTTTAAGTTAAATTTAGAAACATCAGGATTATCAGCACTTAATAAGCATGAGAAAGAATCACGCCAAATAGTTTTTTGATGGAAAGATTGCGGTAATTCATCAAAACGGTTTATTGCCATATCAATCTTACCCGCCTCAACGTCATGAAAGGTAACGTCACTTGGCGTCATAATATCAATAGTAATATTGGGTGCGATTTCATTTATCTTTCTAAGCAATTTAGGTAATAGGGTCGAAGCTGCATAATCGCTGGCCATTATGCGGAAAACACGCTGGCTGTGTTTTTCATTAAACTCTTCCTCACCTTGCAGTGCTTCTTCAAGTTCTAATAATATCTTTCTGATAACAGGCGCTAAGGCTCTTGCTCGTTCTGTTGGAACCATACCGTCAGAAGTACGTACTAAAATAGGATCATTAAATAAGTTTCTTAATCGCTTTAAACCATTACTCATGGCTGGCTGAGTGATATTTAATTGGCTAGCTGAGCGAGTAACGTTTTTTTCTCTCAGTAAAACGTCAAGATAAATAAGCAAGTTAAGGTCAATTTTAGCAATATTCATAGTTTTTATGGTCGGTAGAAATAATATAACTAATGTATATGTCATGGCTTGAAAGAAAAATCAAGAAATTTTCAGCTTGAAATAAAAGTTATAGAGCAAATTACTAACAATTAAGTACAGTTCTATGTTGTTTGTCTATTGATAAATAACACTATTATCGATTAACTTTTTCATTATTTATTTTGTGAATGACAGTGATAGGTGATATATATTTTATAAATGTTTGTGGCGTGTTTTAGACTTTGTGTTGTTCGGTGTGTTTGCTTTCATTGCTTTATTTATTTTAAGTGCTAAAGCTTACAAGGCCATATAAAAAATTAAAATTCTTGGAGAAAGCGACATGTCAAATTATCAAAGTGCTATTGAAGCGGTTAAAGCAATAAAAGAACAAGCTGGTAGCTCTTGGGCGGCAATTGACCCTGAGTCAGTGGCACGTATGCGAGCACAGAATAGATTTAAAACAGGTTTAGAGATTGCTCAATATACTGCCGACATTATGCGTAGAGATATGGACGCGTATGACGCTGATAACTCCAAATACACACAGTCATTAGGTTGTTGGCACGGTTTTATTGGCCAACAGAAAATGATTTCAATAAAAAAACATTTTGATGGTAAAACTGATCGACGTTACTTATATCTTTCAGGTTGGATGGTCGCGGCACTGCGCAGCGAGTTTGGCCCACTTCCTGACCAATCCATGCACGAAAAAACGAGTGTAGCTTCGTTAGTAGAAGAACTTTACACCTTTTTGCGTCAAGCTGATGCACGTGAACTAGGTGGTCTTTTTCGTGAACTAGATGCAGCAAACGATGAAGACAAAGCTGCGATTCAATATAAAATAGATAATCACGTTACACATGTAGTACCTATTATTGCCGATATCGATGCGGGTTTTGGTAACGCTGAAGCGACTTATCTTATGGCTAAGCAAATGATTGAAGCGGGGGCATGTGCACTTCAAATTGAGAACCAAGTTGCTGATGAAAAACAATGTGGTCACCAAGACGGTAAAGTAACGGTGCCTCACGCAGACTTCCATTCAAAAATTCGTGCATTACGCCATGCCTTTCTCGAGCTGGGCATTGACAATGGTATTATCGTATCTCGTACTGACTCTGAAGGTGCAGGTTTAACTAAAGAAATAGCGGTTGTTAAAGAGCCAGGCGATCAAGGTGATATCTATAACTCTTTCTTAGACGTTGAAGAAATTGACGTAGCTGATATGGCTGAGGGCGATGTGTGCTTTAACCGAGATGGCAAGTTAGTTCGTCCGAAACGTTTACCTTCTGGTTTATATCAATTCCGACAAGGAACAGGTGAAGAGCGTTGTGTATTTGATAGTATTGAGGCGATAAAAGCGGGAGCAGACTTACTTTGGATAGAAACCGCGACACCAAATGTTGCAGATATCACGGCAATGATGAACGAAGTTCGTAAAGAAATTCCAAATGCTAAGCTTGTTTACAATAACAGTCCGTCATTTAACTGGACTTTAAACTTCCGTCAACAAGCATTTGACTCTATGGTTGCAGATGGCAAGGATGTATCTAATTATGTTCGCGAAGATTTAATGAATGTTGACTACGATAGCACTGAATTAGCAGCAGCGGCTGATGATAAAATTCGAAGCTTCCAGTCAGACACATCTCGTGAAGCGGGTATTTTCCATCACTTAATTACATTACCAACATACCACACAGCAGCGTTATCTACTGACAACCTTGCTAAAGAGTACTTCGGTGACCAAGCTATGCTTGGTTATGTTGAAGGTGTACAACGTAAAGAGATCCGTCAAGGTATTGCCTGTGTGAAGCATCAAAATATGTCAGGCTCGGATATGGGCGATGATCACAAAGAATATTTTGCTGGTGAGAACGCACTCAAAGCAGGTGGCGAGAAAAACACTTCTAATCAGTTCTAAGTTATTTGGGAACAAACATAGAAAAAGTAAAGGTAGATTTCTCTAGAATAAAAGCCGAATAGCATTCATTGTTATTCGGTTTTTTTAGTTATGCACTCCCCAATATTACAGTTATGGTAATCATTAAATAAAAATGCCAATAAAGTTATGTTTTTCAACTAATTGATATTAATTTTCATATAATACAAAGTTAGTTGTAATAAACCTGAAAATCCTGCGACTATGTATTCGATATTTCAAAAGGAATAATATAATGAAAAGAAAATGGCAAAGTCTGTTTGCGCTTAGTTTACTCAGCTGTAGTTCGCTTACTTGGGCAGAAGACACTAATAATAATACGAATTTAACTATAGAAAGTTGTCACCTAAGCGGTATTAAGTCACGAGTACAATGTGGCAAGCTAGAAGTACCTGAAAACTATGCTTTGGCGACAGGTGAAAAAATCAGCGTTAACTTTGCTGTATTGCCTGCTATTGATAAAAGCCAAAATAAAGCTCCTTTGATGTTTTTAGCTGGCGGACCAGGCCAGGCGTCAGTTGAATTAGCCTCACATATTTTTAATACCTTCAACGAAATAAGAAAATCTCATGACATTATTTTAGTTGATCAGCGTGGCACTGGAAATTCTCATCCGCTTGAGTGTGACGAAAGCTCTGCAAGTAATGTTTATGAAATAACCCCTGAAGATTTTTCAGAACAAGAAATTAAAGACTGTATAGCGCAATTTAAAGGCGATTTAAGTCAATATAATTCTGAAAATGCTATTCGAGATTTCGATGCAGTACGTAGTGCTTTAGGGCATGAAAAAATTCATATATACGGCGGCTCATACGGAACACGTGCTGGTTTAGTTTACATGCGCATGTTCCCTGATTCATTAAAAAGTGTTGTTCTAGATAGTGTTGGGCCCATTGAAGTGCCTATTGGTACTTTTGGACAAAGTGCTGCGCGTTCATTTAATTTGTTATTAGATAACTGTAAGAATGATGAGAGTTGTAAAACTGCTTACCCAGCACTGGAAGACGAGTTTAAAGCGGTTGTAACTCGATTAGAGCAAGCGCCAGTTAAATTGGAAATTGCTCACCCACGTTTAGGTACCAAAACTAACTTTGTGCTAAGTCGCAGTAAATTTATCAGTAACTTACGTTTGCAATTATATTCAATGGAAACACGTACTTTAGTCCCTTTGGTTATACATCAAGCGTATTTAGGTAATTATCAACCTTTGGTTGGTCTAATTGCAATGTCAGATGGTGGCATGGGCATGTATGTTGGCTTAACGTTAAATATTGTATGTAATGAAGATTTACCTAAAATTAGTCAGGCGATGTTTGCAAATGATGCAAATAATAATTTTGGGGGTAGCGATAGTCACAATACTTGGTTACAAGCTTGTCCGTTATGGCCAAAATACTCAGTGAATGAAGAATTTTATCAAAGTGTTACTGCGAATATTCCAACCCTTATATTATCTGGAGATTTAGATCCTGTAACCCCACCTAGCAATGGTGATAAATCTGCTGAAACTTTACCGAATAATCATCACATAATTTCAAAAAATAACTCGCATATTGTTGCCTCAACTTCTTGTGGAATAAATATCATTAATGAGTTCCTAACAACACTTGATCCTAAAAATTTGGATGAAACTTGTTTGAGTGAATTAAAAAGTGAAACATTTATGACTCACTTGAACGGCAACCTATAAGGATATCATCATGATTGAAGTTAATAACTTACATAAAAGTTTTATCGATAAAAAGAATACAGTAAAAGCCTTAGATGGTATGTCTTTTACGGCGAGAAATGGCGAAATTACTGGGATATTAGGTCCTAATGGTGCGGGTAAAACCACTTGTTTACGTACGCTTTATGGTCTACTTAAAGCCGATCAAGGTTCGGTGATGGTTGATGGTATTAATGTCTTAGAGGATCCTTTAGCCGTTCGTAAGCAATTAGGAATCTTTCCTGATAAATTTGGATTATATGAGCGTTTAACTGCTTATGAACAAGTTGATTATTTTGCCAGTCTTCATGGCATGCAGGGCGCTAAGAAAAAAGCGGCAATAGAACAAATATTTAATGATTTGGGCATGGAAGAGTTGGCGCATCGAAAAACTGTTGGTTTTTCACAGGGACAACGGATGAAAGTAACCTTAGCTCAGGCTTTGGTGCATCAGCCGAAAAATTTTGTACTTGACGAACCTACTCGTGGTCTAGACGTAATGAGTACACGTGTTTTACGTAATCATTTAGCAAAATTTAAAGAAAAAGGCCACTGTATTTTGTTTTCATCACACGTGATGCAAGAAGTTGCTGCTTTGTGTGACCGAGTGATTATCGTTGCGAATGGTAAATTAGCTGCTCAAGGAACTCCTCAAGAGTTATGTGATTTAGCTGGGGAAAAATTATTAGAAGATGCCTTTGTTAAATTAATTGGTTCAGATGAAGGAGTAGCCGCATGATCCAGTTCAAAGCGTTATTAATTAAAGAATTAAGAGAAGCATTTCGTGACAAGCGAGCGTTATTAGTTGCACTGAGTTTTGGTTTGTTAGCACCTGTAATGATCATGGTCATGTCAAAGTTTGCCATTAGTCAAGCCGTTGAAAGTCCGGAAGTTTATGTTAAATTTAGTGGCGCGGAATATGCGCCTAAGTTAATCAAAGCTTTTAAAGATGAAAATATTTTAGCGTTTACAGATGTTCCCGCGGACGAAAAACGTGTTTGGCAAGAAAGAAATGTTGAAGTGATTATTCCTGATACTTATGCACAAGATATGATTGACGGTAAGCCTATCGATATTATTTTGCGCGCTGATTATAACGAAAAGTCTTTAGGTGCTCCTATACGTCGTATTAGAGATGAAATACGTAGCTTTTCTTTAGCCATTGGCTATAAACGGCTACTCGTGCGCGGCATAGATATTAAATTGCTTAAACCGATTACTTTGCAGCAGCAAGATACAGCTCTTCCTACTAGTAATGCTATGATGATTAGCTTAATTTTAGGCCTGTATTTAATGATGGGGGCATTTGTTTCGGGTCAAGCGATTTCGATTGATGCAAGCGCAGGAGAGCGTGAACGTAATGTATTGGAAATGTTGCTTTGTCAGCCAGTTAGTACGTTAAAAATTGTGATGGCAAAACTTGTTTCCTCAAGTTTAATTGCCACTATTGCGGTAACATTAATGTTAAGTTTGACGACTGTCTCGGTTACTTTTGTAGATTTAACAAAAATAGGCGCGACTTTCAGTTTAGATGGCTTCACCTTTACTGCATTATTAATGTTATTAATTCCACTGTGCTTTTTGGCATCATCTTTACAGTTATTTGTAGCTTTTCAGGCTAAGTCTTTTAAAGAGGCGCAATCAACTGTTGGTATGTTAATTATGATACCTGCAATGGTTCCTGTTGCTATGATGCTGATCGATGATAAGCCTTCATGGATATCATGGACTCCAATTACCGGACAGTCATTGTTAATGGAAGATTTATTTAAAGGATTACCTGTAGATTGGATAGCAGTGTTAGTGACCAGTGGTATCACAGTAGCCTTAACTGCTGGTTTGGTATTAACTATTGCCAAAAAACTAACATCAGAAAAAGTTGTGATGTCTCTCAGTTAATTGAGTACACACAAGGTTGGTATTCAGATGAATAACTCGGTAGAATTAACAATACAGCAAAAAGACCGTTCTCAAACGGCGTATAGTAATTTATTGAGTTATTCTTTGAACCCATCTGCAAATTATCAGAAAACATTCACTCAGTGGATGACAGAGTATGAAAAATTACTTCGTCATATCATTGCCGGTTTTGAAGCGAAATCGGCAATTCAAGATGAACTTTTTCAAGAAATAGCGCTCAATATATGGCGAGCTTTACCTAGCTTTCGAGAAGACGCTTCAGTTAAAACCTTCGTCGCCAGAATTGCTCATAATATTCTAGCTACTCATGTAGCAAAAGCGGTGAAAACTGTGAAGGCTGATCAAGACATCGACGAGTTAAGTCAAGATGCCGAACACGATCAAGTTCAGCCTACGCCCTACCAAAGCTTAGATAAACAGCAAAGACAACAGCGTTTAGCAAAAGCGATTAGACAACTTAAACTCGATCAACAGCAAGTGATAACCTTGGCACTTGAAGGCATGAGCTATCAAGAAATTGCTGATGTTTTAGTGATCACTACAAACCTTGTCGGCGTGCGGTTACAGCGCGCGAAAACGGCTTTAGCACAATTGTTGGAAGCGTAATGAACGATAATGAATCCCCATTAAATGAAAAAGGTAAAGTAACTTTACCGACAAAAAGTCAGGCAGAGACAGTACTTAATGTTAAAACTTTGCCAAAGAAAGAGAACACTGCTTCACCTGAACTTTCTGCTTTAGATGAGCAATGGGCTGAAATGACGCAAGATTGGCAAAGCCAGCCATTTGTAAAAACTGACATTAATAAATTGCTTAAACAAACTAAGCAGCGAACTTTAGTCGCTAAGCTTCTGCTATCATTAGATATTATTGCAACTGTAGGAATGCTTATAGTGGGCATTTATATGTGGATTAATAACTCTAAAGATCAAGCAACCATGCTCTATTTAACTTTTGGCGGCGCATTATCTGTGATCTTTGTTTACTTTGCCGTTAAGTTTAGGGTTACTGCATGGCGAGCAAATTGCGGAAGCCCAGATAAAGCTATTGAACACGCTATTGCAGGGTGCCAGTCATCATTAAGTTATATTAAGCTAATTAAACTTTCTTGTTTTGTTATTTGCCCTATTTCCAATTGGTATCTATTTACTGCTAGCCAACAAGCGAGTAAATCTCCGCTGTTTGGCTTTATTTTTCTGAATGTATTACTTATTACAGTGTGGTTAATTACTCATACTTTTTACCGAAAAAGAAATGAAGAATTAAAGTTCCTTAAGTCTTTAGAATCAAAATAAATACAGATTAAACTTATTCTTACTGTATTATATTTTGATTTTTTGTTGTTTGTTTGTTTTTAATTTCTTGTCATTGCACTTTTTCTTCGTTATATTCTGTTTATCTGAAACTTTGATCGCAAGGTAAAAAGTTTCTATAAATAAAAACACATGCACATACGGCATAATAGATTACTAAATGAGCTAAAACTTGTCGCTTTTACCGTGTACAACTAAGCTGATTTAAGGCAATATACGCCGCATAAATTTTGCTACCATTAGACATTTGTCTGTAACAGCCATAGGCTGAATTATTGAGGAAAAACCATGTTTACACGTGATATGAATATTGCTGATTTTGATCCGGAACTTTATCAAGCGATGAGCAATGAGAAAGTTCGTCAAGAAGAGCATATCGAACTTATTGCTTCTGAAAATTACTGTAGCCCTCGTGTTCTTGAAGCGCAAGGTTCTCAATTAACCAATAAATATGCTGAAGGCTATCCAGGAAAGCGTTATTACGGCGGTTGTGAATATGTTGACGTTGCTGAGCAATTAGCAATAGACCGTGCAAAAGAATTATTTGGTGCTACATACGCTAACGTACAACCACATGCAGGCTCTCAAGCTAACGCAGCAGTTTTTCAAGCCTTAGTATCTCCAGGTGGTAAAGTGTTAGGTATGAGCTTAGCTCATGGTGGACATTTAACGCATGGTTCACATGTAAACTTTTCTGGTAAGTCATACGAAGCATTTCAATATGGTCTTCACCCAGAAACTGGTGATGTTGATTACGAAGAAATGGAACGTTTAGCGCAAGAACATAAACCAGAAATGATCATTGGTGGTTTCTCTGCATTTTCTGGCGTAGTTGATTGGGCACGCATGCGTAAAATCGCTGATAGTGTAGGCGCGTACTTCTTCGTAGACATGGCTCACGTTGCAGGTTTAATTGCTGCAGGTTTATATCCAAACCCAGTTCCACATGCACATGTAGTTACAACTACAACGCATAAAACATTAGCTGGCCCTCGTGGTGGTTTAATTGTTTCTGGTTGTGATGATGAAGCTGTTTATAAAAAGTTGAATTCAGCAGTATTCCCTGGTGGCCAAGGTGGCCCATTAATGCACATAATTGCTGCTAAAGCAGTAGCTTTTAAAGAAGCATTAGAGCCAGAATTTAAAGAATACCAACAAAAAGTTTTAGACAACGCTAAAGCTATGGTTGCTGTTCTTCAAGAACGTGGCTACAAAGTAGTTTCAAACGGCACTGAAAACCACTTATTATTACTTGATTTAATCGATAAAGATATTACAGGTAAAGATGCAGATGCTGCGTTAGGTCGTGCACACATTACTGTAAACAAAAACTCAGTACCAAATGACCCTCGTTCTCCGTTTGTAACCTCTGGTTTACGCCTTGGTACACCGGCAATTAGCCGTCGTGGTTTTGGTGTTGAAGAGACTAGTGCATTAACAGGTTGGATCTGTGATATTTTAGATGATATTAACAATGAAGACACTATCGTTAAAGTACAAGAAAACGTTAAAGAACTTTGTTCACGCTTCCCTGTTTACGCATAAATTAAGCAGAGAAAATCAAGGTAAATAAGTTGATGTAACAACAGCTTATTTAGATTAAAATGGCCGCATTAGCGGCCATTATTGTTTCTGATGTTTAAACAGAGCTACTTGTCGAAAAATCCAAGCCTGTTAACTAGAAAGAGTTTATTGAAATTGGTCTGAATATTTAATGGAGCTTCTTATGTATTGTCCTTTCTGCCGAGCTGTAGATACCAAAGTTATTGATTCGCGTTTGGTATCTGACGGCCACCAAGTTCGACGTCGCCGTGAGTGTTTAGCATGCCATGAACGCTATACCACGTTCGAAAGCGCTGAACTAGTTATGCCCAGAATTATTAAAAATGATGGTTCTCGTGAGCCCTTTAATGAAGATAAAATGCGTAATGGTCTCGTCAGAGCATTAGAGAAACGTCCGGTTAGCGTTGAACAAGTTGAGCTCTCTATCAATAAAGTAAAATCACAGTTGCGGGCCACGGGCGAGCGAGAAGTGTCAAGTGAACTGCTTGGTAATATCATCATGGAACAATTGAAAGAATTAGATAAGGTTGCCTACGTTCGATTCGCTTCAGTTTACCGCTCTTTTGAAGATATTCGTGAGTTTGGTGAAGAAATAGCTCGATTAGATGATGACAAATAACATGACCACATTCTTACCTAGCGATTATCACTTTATGCAACGTGCTATAGCATTGGCTAAAAGAGGACATTTTACGACTTCACCAAACCCTCGAGTGGGTTGTGTATTGGTTAAAAATGGCGAAATAATTGCTGAAGGCTTTCACCAGAAAGCTGGTGAAGGGCATGCCGAGGTTAACGCTTTAAAAGTAGCGGGTAAAAATTCGCAAGGTGCAACGGCGTATGTAACACTCGAGCCGTGCAGTCATTATGGTCGTACACCACCTTGTGCTGAAGGGTTAATTAATGCCGGCGTAAAGCATGTCATCGTCGCTATGGTTGACCCAAATCCTAAAGTTTCAGGTAATGGATTACAAAAATTAGAACAAGCAGGGGTTTCTACTCAACATGGTTTATTAGTCGAAGCAGCTGAAAAATTAAACCCTGGCTTTATTAAACAAATGACTACAGGTTTACCTTATGTTCGTTGCAAACTAGCGGCGAGTCTAGACGGTAAAACCGCGATGAAAAATGGTGAAAGTAAATGGATAACCTCACCAGAAGCACGACAAGATGTTCAGCGGTTGCGGGCACAAAGTTGCGCGATTATTAGTGGCGCTGATAGTATTTTAATGGACAAGGCCAAAATGACTGTTAGATGGTCTGAGCTCGGTGATTTAAAAAATAGCTATAAAAAAGAATTAATTAGACAGCCATTACGCGTGATAATAGATTCTAAAAACCGTCTAACACCAGACTTGCCCTTGTTCAATGAGCCTACACCTATAATATTAATTAGAAATGCTATTGAAAACATCCATCAATGGCCTCATTTTGTAGAGCAAGTAGCTTTGCCTTTTGCTGAAAATGCAATCAATAATCCGCAAATTGACCTATCAGCCTTGTTGATATATTTAGCTAAGAAAGGCTTAAATGATGTGTTAATTGAATCAGGGTTTCGGTTAGCTGGTGCTTTTATTGAGCAAAATTTAGTAGATGAATTAGTATTATATCAGGCACCAAAGTTATTGGGCGCAGAGGGGAAAAGTTTGGTTAATATGCCAAGCCTGACTCATTTGAAGCAAGCAAAAGAATTACAAATAAGCGATGTACGAATGGTAGGCAAAGATGTTCGTATAACTGCGAAATTTTAAGTTAACATTTCTTCAAATGTCGATGAAGTTCGACAACAAATTAATTAAAGAGTGATTATGTTCACAGGAATAATTGAAGCGGTCGGTAATATTAAGGCGATTAATATTACCGGGCAGGGCGCAAGGTTAGTTATTGCGACAAATTCATTAGATATGAGTGATGTTAAGTTAGGCGATTCAATTGCCACAAATGGCATTTGTTTAACTGTAGTTGCTTTTGACTCATCTAGTTTCAGCGCTGATGTTTCAAATGAAACATTAACACGTACTGGTTTTGCTAATTACCAATCAGGGCAAACCGTAAACTTAGAAAAAGCTATGTTACCAACGACACGTTTTGGTGGCCATATGGTTTCAGGTCATGTTGACGCTGTTGTTGCTATTAGTGCCATTGAAAATAACGGTAATAGCATA
>Ga0209291_1000588_pt1 | contig 34333 bp, 25 predicted proteins | sample GOMGulsemesocosm_FD_184633 | JGI IMG/M metagenome (GOLD analysis project Ga0209291, IMG submission 184633) | Methane-oxidizing microbial communities from mesocosms in the Gulf of Mexico - GOM9B Gulf of Mexico (SPAdes) (version 2) | ecosystem: Environmental > Aquatic > Marine > Cold seeps...
AGCTTATCGCAATGTCTAAATTGCACACTCGAAAAGTTAATGGCGATATGTAACGGCCTGATCTTTTGCCATTCAGCAGCCTGCATACAAGCTTTATTTATCGCAAATTCACCGAGTAAGTGTATTAAGCCATTTTTCTCGGCTAAAGGAATAAATTCATCCGGTGATATAAAACCAAACTCGGTATCATGCCAACGCATCAAGGCTTCAGCACCAATAATTTGGTTGGATGCTAACTCAATAATCGGCTGATAGTAAATTTCGAGCTCATCGCGCGCAAGCGCTTGGCGTAATCGGCCATCGAGATCTAACGTACGCTGTAAATCAGCACTCATTGCCGCATTATAAAAACTGAAGGCATTACGCCCATCTTGTTTGGCTCGATACATGGCAGTATCGGCACTGGCAAGTAACTGTTGCACATTATTACCGTCTTGAGGGTATACCGACATACCGATGCTGGTAGAGATAAACAACTCTTGGTTTTTCCAAATAAAAGGATCATCAAATAACGACAATACCCTAGCCGCTAAGTATGTTGCCGAATCCAAATTGTTCAGTTCGGGAATAACTAATAAGAATTCATCGCCACCTAAACGGGCGAGAACGTCGGTATCACGTATAGAATCCAGTAATCTTGCGGTACTCTGCATCAAGACCTGATCGCCAGCAGAATGCCCCAAGGTATCATTGATCTGTTTAAAATTATCAAGATCAATAAACATGATTAATACGTTAGTATTCGATCTTTTTGCTCTTACTAATTCTTGCTCCAAGCGGTCATTACCACAATTTCGATTGGGTAACCCAGTCAATGCATCATGCGAGGCTTGATAAGCCAACTCTTGCTCTGAAGCCTTTCTTTTTTCAACCTCTTCAATTAACAATTGGTTTTGAGTCGATAAGATCCGTCGTTGTTTATGACTTTCTTCAAATTTGGTTCTTAAAATAACATTTGCGTTATTAATCATGAATGTATAGAAAAGCCCAAATACAACGGGCACGGCAAGAAAAGACAGACCAGCGATAAACCAACCCGAAGTGAAAATATCTTTTTCATTGACAGGTTCAAACCAACTTCTTAATTTAAAGGGTGTATTCTCAATCTCCATTTCAAAAAAAATGTTATTGGCGAGTTCATTTTTCTCATCCGATTGTGGTTCCGTTGTTAATGAATCCCAGATAAAAATATCACCATCAGCCGTAATTAAATCCATGCGGCTTCGACTATCGACATGTTCCTGTGCCGTCAACTGTGAAACGATCACTTCCCTGTTCAAATCAGCAACCAAAAAAGCGACCGGTTTACCTGCGTAACCAACACGCTTAACCAGTTGAATATAAGGATATTTATCATCTTCTTTAACCACGCGAATGGTCAAGCTCTGTTCGCGAATATGTGGCATATTCACCCTATCGAACCTAGTACCTTGGTTTTTTGCGGTATCCGCAATAACAGTGCCATCATAACCAACAAGCACCAAACGCTGATAAACCGATTGCTGATTTATTTCAGTATTATAGATGAGGCGGTTCAGTTCCCTATTAAGGTTGAATAAACTCGCTCCTAAGCCATATTGCATCGACATACCTGATGCCAAATTCGCAAAGTAGGTCAACATTGATTTATCACTAGAAAGATTCGTTAACTCATCATTCGTCACATTGAAAAAGTATTCCAACATACTGGTGTAACTTTGCACCTTCAGATTAAGTTCTCGTTGCTGTGATTCTTTCAATCGTGTCTGTCCAACATTGGTAACTGCCAAAATCGACACTAAATACGCCGCGAGTAATACCGCCGCAATAATAATTAAACGGCTACTAGATAATTTACGCTTCAACTTTTTCATCACACTAACTTATGATTATTATTAAAATAATCGCCATAAAAATAAGACACGGATGGGTAGTGTTTCTCAACTAATTGCAGATAAGTCCCGTCTTTTTTTATATCATCTAAATATTGATTAAATGCTTTACGCAACGCTGGCGAATTCTTTCTAAAGACAGCCCCCATTCTTTGTTCTTGTGACACTGGCCCTATCACTTTTATTTCACCGGGCCACTTTTCGAGTGCAATTAAGGTATCAGCAACATCAAGTAAGGTACTTTCAGCATCTTTATTCAGGATCGCTGGCACCATTTCATTCAAACGGCGTTCGGTAGCGGGCAATATAATATTGGCACCCGTGCTATAAAGATTATATAAGTTAGGGTCTAAGCAAGAATGTTCCATCGCTAACACATCTCTGCCATTGATCAGCTGCTTCACTTTTTTAATGTCTTTATCAATCGAGTTGGTTGGGTTAATAGGTTGCAGGTCTGAATCCGCACGAGCCACCAGCCATACTGCAGAGGGGAAATAATCATTTGAGAAATCGGCGAGTTCAGTACGCCAATCTAAAATAGTGACGCCATTGGCAATGATATCGCCTTCGACTGCGCACTCGTCACCAAATATTGTTTGATTGTTTTTAAATTGCGCATGCTGACCAGTTAATTTACCTATCGCGTTATTCCACTTCGCTGGCACATATTGGTACTCAACACCCAATGATTCTGCAAAACCTTTCACCAGTTCCACATCCAGCCCGCTTAACAATTCAAAATCGTCTTTCTTGATATAAGACACAAAATTTGCGTAAGGTACGCCAATATGACGTAATACACCTTGTTTTTTTATATCTTGTAAATCAATAGCCAAGACACCTTGGCTAAAAATCATGGCTGACCCTATAAACAAAATATTCTTTATCGTATTCTTAAATTTTGTAACTCTCATCGACATACTCTATCTTATCGGCTCTAATTTAAAGAGAGCGCCCAGTTCGACTGAGCGCCTAAGTATTAAGCCATGCGTTTGTATAGTTTCTTAATCACGTTAACTAAACCTCTCACATCTTTTTCATCGTGGAAAAGATGCGTAGAAATTCTTAATGCATACGTGTTAGCGCTATCTTCTTTATACAATTTAAAGTTGGTTGTACGAATGATGTAGCCATAGTGATTACGTAACCGATCTCTAAATTCAGTCAGTCGCTCACCATCTTCTAACTCAAATGGATTAAATGTTGTTAAACCACTCGCTAGCGCTTCAACGTTTGGAGAGAATATATAGGCATTAGGCAACGCCTCGGCCAATAATGATTTGCACAATGCGCTTAAATCTAACACACGTTTTTCAATACGTGCTCGACCAATGTCATCCCACATTTTACAGCTATCAACCAAGGCTTGTTTCGCAGGGTAATTATCATTACCTATGTACTGCATTTGATAACAAAGGTAATCAGCATGTGATAATGATGAATTAATAATCCAAAGCGGATTAACACGGTCACTCCAGTATTCATTTAAACGCCGTGCATTATCACGCACATATAAAATGCCTGTCGCACCTGGTCCACATTGCCATTTATGACCAGACCCCACATAGAAATCACAATCCATATCGTGAAAATCCAAATCAAGCATACCGATCGAATGCGCGCCATCAACGAGTGTTGGTACGGCATATTGCGTTGCTAATTCACAAATACGTTTTGCTGGCAACTTTGTACCGGTTTTGTAAGTAATATGAGAGAACACAATCAGACGAACATTCGGGTTTTCATGCAATGCAGTTCGGAATGCTTCAACATAATCCTCTTCTGTCACCGTTTCAAAGCCAGTGTAAACAGGAAGCTGAACTTCCACTATTTTCACTCCGAAACGCTGTTTAGCAATCTTCATTGCTGTTGTCGCTGCCATATGCTCATGGTGCGTAGTCAGAATAACATCACCTTCTTCAAAGTGAAGACCGTTGATAATAGAACATATACCATCAGTGGTATTACGGCTCAACACAATCTCATGGGCTTCAGCGCCAAATCCCGGCGCTACATCAGCGACCATCTCTGACATATATGGCCAAGAGCCAAAACGTGCATCCATATCCCATGGGTATTTCGCCACGGCTTTATTATTGTCATTAAATCCTGCCAGTACATGCCTTGGCATTGAGCCTGTTGTACCCACATTCATGTAAGTTGTTCTTTTATCTAACACAAACTGTTTCTGAACGTTCTTCCAAAACTTTCTGTTATGTCTATTATGTCTATTATGTCTATTATGTGTATGGGGCAACCAATCAGGATCTACTTCTGATGCACTCGCTGTATCTGCAAGTACTGAGCCACCAAGCCCTACAACCGCCACACTAGCCACTGTACTTTTAAGAAATTTACGACGATTAAGGCTTTTAGGCCCTTGTTCTATATTGTTCATCTACTTAATTCCTTGTTAAACATTAATACAGACATAGTTAATAATGTTTATTATAAGTATTATTAACAAAATTTCGTGCTATGTTATTCGAAAATATAGATATGTTAAATCATCGAGATCAAATTATTGTTGTTTATTCACAAGCGGTTAAGATTCAGGCAGTTCATTTATTTCAGGTGAAAGTTGGCGATTGGAAATGACAAAGCCTCAACACAGGTGAGGCTTTTTCATTATTTTAAATGGTATTAAACCCTAGCCCCTACCGGTGGCTGTATTGCGAGTAATCCTTTCGTTCTACGTATTGCTTTTCGACCTCGAGATTGTTTATTTAGATGCGACTTATTAACGGCAACCGATTGGCTTAAAACCTGAGAACTACGCATTATGCCCTCCTCGGCTTTCTCCATGCCGTGATCACTATTCATCTCAACCGAACGCATGTAAGCACCATCAAGCTCAACGCCTCGAGATAAATCATCATGATAAGTTCCATTAGAAAAGTTCACATCGACCGGAATTCGCCAAAGCTCTTCTGCCATTTTTCTATAATCTTCTTCTAAAGAATTTAATGACATAAGCGCATGCTCGCTACAGCGTATAATTGCGACTGTATTTAAATTTCTATCTAGTTTTTCATTTTTGCGCATCTGGTATTTTTTTGTTGTCAGGTGATGAGCAAAACCATCCCATAAGATCACTTTAAGAGCAACAGGGTTAACGGTTGCGCCCAATTCTGTTGAAGCCCCTATTCCCGCGGTCGCACCTGAAGCAATTTTAAATTTGATATCTCCAGACGTTCGAACCGATGCTTCAATTTCAGCTGTTATACCGATCCCTGCCGACACAGTTCCTGAAACCTTCACTGATGCTGCATTGATTCCTCGCGCTTTAAAGGTAACGTTACTCGAGCCTGTAGCTTTTAGTCCCGCAAAGGCACTTGCCCCCAGCTTACCGACAATTATTTCATCTTTTCCATAAATGTTATTTGAGTTCAGCGTAGCTGAAGCAGAGGCCTTTACCTCTGCACCAACAAACAGTTCAGCTTCATTGGTCATTGCCATAATCTGACCCACTGTAAGCTCATGCTTAACGGTAATCTTTGCCCCAACCATTGCTGCAAGTTCTGCATTTACACCTAAATCAATACCAGGTATTAATTGCATGGAATCAGAAAAACCGCTCTTATTCGTGGTCTTTTTTACTTCGTCAATTTTAGCACTAGCACTTGCGTAACTCACGTCGTTTATCTTAGCGCTAGCACTGACTTTGGCCTTAAAATCACTACCAATTAATGCGTTTGTAGTTATTTTATTACGCATTATATTAGCAAAGTCCCACTCTTTAATTACTTCAACTTTCAAACCAGCAAAAAGCTCAAGATTTGCATCAGCAGATAAGCTATTACTCTTTGCTTCTGCAGTCGCTTTAGGTGAGGCTGTAGCCTGAAATACACTCTGACGACATTTATAGTCATTCAGAATTGTCCATACCTGCTCGCTGAACTGACTTCGCTCATTATAGGCTTTTGCTAAAGAGGATATCTGAGCGTCAAGAATCTGAACCTGTAGACGACCTAACTCACCTTGGACAATAATATTCGGTTTCATCATTTCAGCTAAACGTTGCTTCTGAAAAATAAAATTAAAAAACGTCCGATTAACACATTTATCTCGAATCGCTTCATGCGGAGTTCGACTCGGTCTAACCACTTTAACCTGTTTAGGGAAATGACGTACAACAGAAGAAACAAGACATTGCCAAGTCGGGTCTTCAGTAATCGCTGATACACCATATTCATATGCACTACTGCTCCCCTTGTGGTGTCGGTATTTCATTTCTTCAAGTAATGAGTAAACACCATCAATCCCTCTTTGTAGAGCAGGAAGCGCCCTAATTGCATTTTTTTTTCCGTACGAATTTTGTAATCGGTCTAACCATTTATTAAATTCGTTCGAGCATACACCGACCTTACCTAAGTGGTTGTAGATAATACTCAGATCTAATTCTAGGTGGGGCTGACTTTGAAGTGGCATATTAGCGATTCCTATTATATTGCCCATGGGGTATCGAGCTAGGAATAAAAACGTAACATATTATTTATTCTCTTTCTGATATTAGGCCCCTTTCCTTACAACGTCTTACACCCTCTTACAACAAACGTAGTTTTATTGAACTTTACAATGACAAATCACAGATAGGTATTTTATAAAAGCATCGAATACTTAGAGTCCGTTGAGGTTTGGTGGGGGTGGCTAAGCCAAATTCATCAAGCGTCATATTGGTCGTCAATTTCATCCTGCAAAGCGTCGAGCTGTGCCAAAATCCCAAGGAATTTCTTACCAAACTCAGTCACATGATACTCTACTCGAGGAGGTAATTCGTTGTAGACAACTTTATCTAAAATACCAAATTCAACATTTCGTTTTAAACATTGATTCAATACTTTGGTGCTTAAGCCCTCTACGTTACGTACCATTTCACCTGGTCGATTAATGTCATGAGCCAGTAACTGATAGACAGTCAATGACCATTTGCAGCCATAAATACTTTCGACCATTCTTGCGCTATTTTCCGGCGCAGTTTTTCTTACAAATATTTTTCCGTTATTATTCATAAAGATGTACCAATAAGTACCTAGGTAACCAATTTGTACTTACTATTTAATAAGTGAATTAACACCTAAGATTACCACATACAAGATCTTAGGAGAAAGAAAATGACATTTACTCAATCAGGTATCGCACTTATCATTGGTGGCACAAGTGGCATGGGATTTGAAACCGCAAAACAACTTGCAGCTCAAAATGTTCCTGTCGCCATTGTTGGTAACAATATCGACAAACTAGACGCAGCTGTTTCAGAGCTTAGCCAAATAGGTGACGTGACAGGCATTCAATTAAACCTCTATGACAACGACAGTGTCGCGCAATTTATTGACAATATCACCGAGCAGGATAAGAACATCGGTTACCTTGTTAATGCCGCGGGTTACTTTAATCCAAAACCGTTTATCGAGCATACCGAGCAAGACTATGACCTTTACCATGAATTAAACAAAGCGACATTTAAGATCACGCAGGCTGTGGCTAAAAAAATGATCATCAATGGTGGTGGTAACGTGGTTAATATCGGTTCGATGTGGGGTAAGCAAGCCATTAAAGCCACACCTTCTTCTGCCTACTCGATGGCAAAAGCAGGACTACACGCTTTAACTCAACATATGGCAATGGAACTGGCCGAACATAATATTCGCGTCAATGCAGTATCGCCTGCAGTAGTAAAAACACCAATATATGAGACATTTATCAGTCCTGAAGATATGGATGCGACATTAGCAAGTTTTAACGCATTCCACCCAATCGGTCGTGTCGGTACACCAGAAGATATTGCCAACAGTATTTGTTTCTTACTGTCTGATCAATCAAGCTGGGTAACAGGTGCAATCTGGGATGTCGATGGAGGTGTTATTGCAGGTCGTAATTAAGGTTTAACTTATATTCGCGCCATGCCTGATACAACAAAGCCCCAGCATATACTGAGGCTTTGTCATTTAAATAACATATTTACTTTAAAGCTATACACGGTATATAATAAGCCTACCTTATTATATACTGCTTGAATCATGATACATTCTAAATTTGGATTTCTTAGCTATGAAATCAGTCACATCATTAGACAACGTTTTAACAAACAAGCCGAAAGTATGGGCATTACACATTCTCAGTGGCGAGCATTGGTTCACCTTTCTGAAAATGAAAATTGTCGACAAATTGATTTAGCAGATATTTTAAACGTGAAACCAATTACCCTAGCAAGACAAATTGATTTGCTAGAAGAGTTGAGTTTAGTCAAGCGAGTAAATGATAAGGAAGATAGACGAGTATTTCGTTTAAAATTAACGACAAAAGCTAAGCCTATTATTAAAGAACTGTGGAATATTGCAGACGCCATTGAAAATGAAATTTGCAATATGCTTTCTGATGAAGAGAAAGAGATACTTTCTAAACTACTCATCACGATAAAGAAACAGATCAACTAATACGCTTATTAATTTAAACCAAAGGTACAGTGATGACTCCGCCATAACCATACGCCCCCCATTGTTTAATCAATTTATATAACTTTATCTACATAAAGTTAGGCCCTTGCACGCCATCTATATGACTTTCTCTACATAAAGTTAGGTTTTTGCACGCCGTAAAATTATTATAAATTGCATTTTATCAGACACATAGAGCATATCGATACACGATAATTTGCTCATTGTAATGACCCCTACATTCCTGAAATACTTTGAACTGATCAATCGATCCTCGCATTAAGCGTGGTAAAAGACATCGTTTATTCGGCTTTCTCGTACTTGCTATCTATGCAGTTATACGGACGTATACGGCAGAGAGAATTTTGAATTTCTGATCTTAAAGCTAGATTAGCTAAGACGATACAGTTCATTTAAAGCAGGAATTTCCAGCATGGCACTATTGCCAGCGCTATTTATCGTTTAAAAGCACAATAAATTGAGTCTATCTTGCAGGCAAGGATGTCGTCCTTTCCGCAGCCATTAGCTGTGAATGAAATAGCATAATAACACTCGATTTAATGGCTAATTAAAACAGAATACCCGTGCATAATCACATTATTTTCGTGATTAATATATGTATAAAAAAGGATAAGTATGATTTTTTCATCAACAAAACAAGACTGGTTTGGAAATGTTCGAGGAGATATTTTAGCCGGTATTGTTGTCGCCCTGGCACTTATACCAGAGGCTATCGCGTTTTCTATTATTGCAGGTGTAGACCCTAAAGTCGGTCTGTACGCCTCATTCTGTATTGCGACAATTGTTGCTTTTACAGGTGGTCGACCGGGCATGATTTCGGCAGCAACAGGGGCTATGGCTTTACTCATGGTCACATTAGTGAAAGAACATGGGCTAGAATATTTACTTGCAGTAACCTTATTAACTGGCCTAATTCAAGTGTTCGCTGGTTATATCAAATTGGGCAGCTTAATGCGATTTGTCTCCCGTTCTGTGGTGACTGGTTTTGTAAATGCCCTTGCTATTTTAATTTTTATAGCCCAATTACCCGAGTTAACGAATGTCACTTGGCATGTCTACGCAATGACAGTCGGCGGACTAGGCGTTATCTATTTATTCCCTTACATTCCAGTGATAGGGAAAAAAATTCCTTCTCCTTTAGTCTGTATCGTAGTACTTACCGTTTTATCGCAGGTTATGGGGTTAGATATTAGAACAGTTGGCGATATGGGTGAACTTCCAGATGCTTTGCCTATTTTCTTATGGCCAGATGTACCGTTAACGTTAGAAACGCTGTGGATAATTTTACCTTACGCAATAGGTTTGTCAGTTGTTGGACTTTTAGAGTCGATGATGACAGCAACGATCGTCGATGACTTAACTGATACGAAAAGTGATCGAAATCGAGAATGTAAAGCACAAGGTCTTGCAAATATAGGCGCTGGTTTAATGGGTGGTATGGCTGGTTGCGCCATGATCGGTCAATCAATCATTAATATTAAATCGGGTGGACAAGGTCGCCTATCAAGTTTAGCTGCCGGGGTATTCCTGCTTATTATGGTGGTTTTCTTGGGAGACTGGCTTAAACAAATCCCGATGGCAGCCTTGGTTGCAGTCATGATCATGGTAGCGATTGGTACGTTTTCTTGGAGCTCAATTAAAGATATAAAATCACATCCGCTATCAACCAACATTGTCATGATTGCTACCGTGATCACTGTTGTTGGAACACATAATTTAGCTATTGGCGTATTTGTCGGTGTATTACTTTCAGCGCTATTTTTTGCTAATAAAATCAGTCGCTTTATGGTTGTGAAAAATACAAAGGTAGGAAAAAAAGCACCTACTTATCAGGTAACAGGTCAGATATTTTTTGCTTCTGCGAATAAATTTATTGATGCATTCGACTTTAAAGACGTCACCAGTAAAGTCACCATCGACCTATCGCACGCTCACTTTTGGGATATTAGCGCGGTTGGGGCATTGGATAAAGTTGTAATTAAGTTTAGACGAGAGGGAGCAGACGTTAATATTATCGGTATGAGCGAAGCAACAGCGACCGTGATAGATAAATTTGCAATTCATAATGATCCCGCAGCCGTTGAAAAAATGATGGCAGGTCACTAAGGAGAAGGTAATGAACAAAATAATAGCATGTATTGATGGTTCTGCTTTAGCAAAAGCAGTATGTGAGACTGCAATTTGGGCATCAAATCGCTTGAGTAACGGTATTCTCTTTCTTCATACAATCGAAAAGCAACAACAACATGGTGCAGATGACTTAACGGGTTCTATTGGTTTAGGTGCTCGCTCAGCATTGCTTAATAAAATGGCAGAACTTGATGAGCAGCGTGGAAAAATTGAAATTCAGCTGGGAAATGACATGTTAGATGCCGCTGTAAATAGAGCTAACTCGGCAGGTCTTACAGACATCGAGCATAAACAACAACATGGCGATTTTGTTGATACATTAGTTGCCTTAGAGGCAGATGCGCGCTTAATGGTTGTCGGACGATCAGGGGATGGACATCAAGGCGATTTTAAAGCGCTTGGTTATCATATTGAAACTCTCATTCGTCAGGTCCACACTTCGATCATTATTGCACCAAAAGATTTTACCGAACCGACTAACTTCATGTTGGCTTATGATGGGCGTGAAACAGCAGATAAAGTAGTACAACGCATCATTCAAGGCGGATTACTCAAAGGACTTACATGTCATTTAGTCACCATTAAAAACAGTGAAGACGCGCACAAGGAAAAGTTTGAGCAAGCCAAAGAACTGCTTAAGCAAGAAGGTTTTAAAGTCATTAGCTCTTATATTGAAGGCGATATTTCCTCTTCGCTAATGAACTACAAAAAAGAGCATGATATTCAGCTTGTGGCGATGGGTGCATTTTCTCATTCCAAGGTGAGGAGCTTTTTCCTTGGCAGCAATACCATGCGTATGATTGAAAATTGTCGAGTGCCGCTTATTGTACTGAGATAATCAATAATAACCTGCGTTAAATTAGCAGATTATTACGTTTATTATATACGCTTATCAGCTAAATCCTTAGTTGATAAGCTTTTCTAGCTGCAGACATAGGGAACATCTGCATAGCCCATCACAAATGGGTGAAAAACTTCTTTACTAAATCATTATAATTTAAGGGCAACTATGAGAAATCGTGAAATGTTCCATTGGACACAAGAGGCGTATCTATACATCGACTTAATGTGTAAGCGTGAGTTCGTGCGAGGATTTAGAGCTATTGACGCCGAGCGGTCCTTAGAAGAACTTAAAATTTTAGATGCAGGTTGCGGAACGGGGGCGCTTACCAGAGAGTTACGGGAGCATTTCGAAGCGAGATCTATTTTTGGCTGCGACATTGAGAAGCAAAGCATTGACGAATGTAAAAATCAAAATCCGCACATTCATTATTTTGTCCACGACTTGCTTAAGCCAATGCAAGCAGGCATTAAATTCGACCTCGTTATATTTTCGACCGCTATAGCACAATTTTCAGAAGCCGAACAATTAAAGGTAATCAATAACGTAAAAGCGCAATTAAACAAGGGTGGGTTTATTTGGATAACAGACGTAAATGACGACGCCACCGAGAACCTTTTTAATCATTTAAGCGCCAATTATCAGGTTGTTTATAAAAACAAATACAGTAAACATCTATTTAATAAGTTCTTTATTTTTCCGCTAGCAAAACATTTGCCAATCTCTTTATTACGTATAATTGACAACCTCAGCATTGGCTCCAATGTACTCACTCAAATGATTATAAAAACTTGAGCTAGATATGGAAAGTAAGAGTTTTAAGACTTAGCGCCAGATACAACAAATCCCCAACATGTGTTGAGGCTTTGTCATTTAGCTATGGTCAGATTACTTAACGACAGTGGTATTAAAGCTTAAGCACGTTTTTTCGTTCCGCCCTGAACAGCTTTAAATCTGGGGTTGGCTTTGCAAATAACATAAACACGACCACGACGTTTCACAATCTGGCAATCCGGGTGCCTCTGCTTAGCACTTTTAAGTGAGCTTAAAACCTTCATATTAAACCTCCTTTTGGCTCTTTAATCCACCAAAGCGGCGGTTAAACTGTGCCACACGACCATCACTATGGATCGTTTTTTGTTTGCCCGTATAAAAAGGATGCGATTCGCTTGACACATCCAGCGGCACATAAGGATATGTTGTGCCGTCAATTTCTACCGTTCTATTCGTTTTCAACGTTGAACCGACTATAAAATATTTATCTGCTGCTATATCGTGAAAAGCGACTTTTTGATAATCCGGGTGTATACCTTGTTTCATTATTACCTCAAACGTTATGTTATAACATAACACTCAGTCTACTCGATTATTAATGAGAATCAATAACAATTAGAATTAATCTGAATTTACGGCCATTAAATTAGTATTGGAGATATTTTTTAGGGATTTGAATAAAGGGAGAGTATCGTAAGATTTTGATTGTACCAACAATAACAAACCCAAACTAACGTTGAGGCTTTGTTATTTTAATTAAAATCTAACTTTAATATTCGCACCAGCGTAAGTACTATCAAACTTATCATTAAACCCTGCAGTATAAAAAGCACCAACGCCAATATTTTTGGTCACATAATATGATAGCTTCGTTGTCACGAGTGTTGTTATTAATGAGTGCGAAGAAGAATCAGATATAATAACTTGTGTCACGCCTTCAAATTTATCGGTAAAGCCATACCTGAGCCCAAGATGAGCACCTATGTCATAATTATCATAGCTATAATCAGTATCTGTGTCAGCACCTTCTAGCGCTAACCAGTCAAACTCAACTTCACCACCAAGTACAACGTCGATTTTTTCAGCCAGTGCGACCCGATACAATAACCCCATGTTTAAGCTTATAATTTTTGCTACATCATTTATTTCTTCACCTGAAAATGAATACTTCATTATCACTTTTTCATTAAGCATTAATTCACTACCGATAGAAATAACTTTCATATTATCCTTATTACCATCGGATTTATAAGTTTTATGGCCGACTTCGACTTCTGCAAAGTTATAGTTAACAGGTGTATTGTAAGCCCTATAATCAAGATTCAAATCTGCATTAGCAACATTTGAAACCAATAATGCACTTAAGAATGATATCTTTTTCATAGAGTCCTGCTTGATGTTATGTATATTTATAAGTTAGAGACGTTAGCGAATAAAATTGAAGAAGCCAAACTACCACCAAATGGCATAAAAGACAATAAATTACATTTAAATCAACACCATATAGGAACGAAAAATAACTACCTACGACAAAATAGCGCTGAGATCTTTAGCATTAATAAACCCATCGAATTACGCATAGCAACCCCAAAGGACAGAACTTGGGCCGTAAAATCCTAGAATCCACCGAACCAAAACCCATGCTAATACAGCCAGTTACAACCACCAGAAAAATTAACAATCCTCAAAGTGAAGGAGCTGGTTGATTAAAATACTAATTAATACAAAAAACAATAAGTTTATTGATAACGTCTCGTAACAAGAGTAAGGTAGTTTCACTTGAAACACCCGCGCAAGCCAAAGTGAAAGGCAGTGACAATATTTTATATTATATAAAAAGAAGTAAAACGAGCAATTATAAAATGGATAACAATCAATACGGAAGATAAAAACAGTCAATTGCATGTAATTAAAACTTTATGACACAGGCAAACCTATGAGTGACAAAGAAAGTGAAATTATAGACTTAAAAGTCAAATTAAAAGAGCATGGTACATCTAAAGATGGGTTAACAAATAAAGAGGCCACAGAGCGACTCGCAAAGTTCGGGCGAAATGCGATCGAAGAAAAAGAAGAAAGTCGTTGGAAAGTTTTACTTGCCGGATTTTGGGGGCCAATCCCTTGGATGGTTGAAGCTGCTGCAATTCTATCCGCGATCATTCAGCATTGGTCTGATTTCGCTATTATTTCATTCATGCTACTTCTGAATGTATTTATTGAATTCATGCAACACGGTAAAGCACAAAGTGCGCTTGCAGCATTAAAAAATTCAATGGCTTTAGAATCGCGTGTAATGCGTGACGGGAAATGGATAGATATCGAAGCCGCAGAACTTGTTCCCGGTGATATTGTTCAAATCGAAAACGGTGATATTATCCCTGCCGATTTGATCACATTGGAAGGCCAATACGTTAGTGTCGACCAAGCAGCATTAACAGGCGAATCACTTCCTGTAATGCGCCATCCAGGCGAAGAGATTTACTCCGGTACTATTGTAAAACAAGGTAGTATGGTATGTATCGTTGATAAAACTGGCGGTAATACATTTTTTGGTAGAACCGCTACACTCGTTAGCTCTGCAGGTAACGAATCACACTTCCAAAACTCTGTAATGGCTATTGGTAGGTTCCTCATTTATGGTTCTTTAATTCTTGCTGCTACAATCATCTTCAAAGAATTAGTGATAAATAATAAATCACCGCTTGATGTAATAGAGATGGTATTAATTCTGATCGTGGCTTCAATTCCGGTTGCTATGCCAGCTGTATTATCAGTAACAATGGCTCTCGGTGCATTTATGCTATCGAAGAAAAAAGCGATTGTAACTAAGCTATCTGCAATTGAAGAAATGGCTTCTGTGGATATTCTTTGTTCAGATAAAACAGGTACATTAACGCTGAATGAATTAACGTTAACATCGCCTGTATTATTTAATGCTAAAAACGAATCAGAACTTACTTTAATTGCTTCTCAAGCGTGTAACTTTAACAGTTCAGACGCAATTGAAAACGTCATCATGGATGCGGTAGGTAAAGAAGAAATAGCTAAAATTAAACAGCTTGATTTTACGCCTTTTGATCCGACAAGAAAACGTACTGAAGCACTTATCGATTCTGGCGAGGGTCAATACAGAGTACTAAAAGGGGCACCACAAATAATCATCGATTTATGTGATATGTCCGATGAAGAACGAACTAAAGCATTAGGTAATGTAGATGAATTAGCAAGTCGTGGATTACGCGGCCTAGGTGTGGCTCGTAGTTATCCTGAAAACCCAGAGAAATTTGTATTAGTCGGTATACTTTCGTTATACGATCCACCGCGTCATGATACAAAGCACACAGTTGATGAAGCCCGTGCTCGTGGTATCGATGTTCGAATGGTCACTGGTGATGACTTGGCTATTGGTAAAGAAATTTCAAGACAACTTGATCTTAGTACTAATATGCTCGCTGCTTCAGACCTTTTCCATGGTGAACTATCAGAAAACGAAATTAATGAAAAAATTGAAAACGCAGGTGGTTTCGCACGTGTTTTCCCTGAGCATAAATACGAAATTGTAAAACGTCTACAAGACATGGGTCACGTTGTCGCAATGACAGGTGATGGGGTCAACGATGCGCCAGCATTAAAACAAGCAGATATCGGTATCGCTGTTGACGGTGCAACTGATGCCGCACGTGGTGCAGCGGATTTAATCTTAACGTTACCAGGTTTGTCCGTAATTATTGATGCTGTAGAAGAATCTAGAAAAATCTTCCAAAAAATTATCTCTTACGTGAAATACCGCGTAGCGATGACAATTAACATCATGTTGTTCGTGACACTGTCTGTATTGTTCTTGGATTTCTCACCACTGAGCGCTGTAATGATTGTATTACTTGCTTTGTTTGATGATCTTCCTATCATGACAATTGCCTATGATAACGCAGGTGTCGAGCGCTTCCCCGTCAAATGGAATCTCAAGCGTGTTCTCACATTATCGTCAATTCTTGGTGTTGTGTCTGTTGCTCAAAACTTTGGACTAATGGCTATTGCACAACAATTATATTCAACGTCAGCGCCGATTCAAACAATGTTGTTCTTACAACTCGTTATCGCTGGTCACCTACTACTATTCGTTGTTCGTAGTAAAAACCATTTCTGGGCTAAACCACGTCCATCAAAACCGCTACTAATTGCAACTTTTGGCACACAGATCCTTGCAGTTATCATCGCTAAAGTGGGCTTCCTAATGGCACCAATAAGCTGGGAAGCAATTGGTATTGTTGTTGTCTACGGTATTGTATGGATGTTTATTCTTGATCTATTCAAAGCAGTATTTGAAAAATCAGCTGACAAAAAAGAAAAACATGCTGCTTATACTGAAAACCTAAAGGCACCACGTAAAGAAGTATTAATTAACTAAATGAAACTCAGTTAATTCACTCTACATCGAGTTAATAGATTTATATTAACTCGATGATCTACTTTTAGTTGCTGCTATTTAAACTACAACACCCTATGGCATAGACACTTTCCACAATAATCAATGACGAAATAATCACATTGTAGCCTTCACTATTAATACATCCACCAAATTACATTTACCTACTCAAGCTACTTCTTAAACCAAAACATGCGTTTCAGCGTGCTATCTTTATCAATATAATGATGTTTCAAGGCCCCCGCGACATGCATAACAATAGCAAAAATAATTATCGGCATTAATGTACTATGTATATAGAGACCTATACTCACAACACTTTCATTTAACACCATTGGCTTTTCAGTTACCGGATCAATACTGGCAGCAATCAACTCTAGTCCAAAAACAGATAAACCATGGCCACCGCCTACTGACATCATCAAACCAGATATAGGAAAGAGTAGTGTTGAGATAATCAAAACCCAATGAATCACCTTTGCTGCAATATGTTCAATCGCCTTGCCTCCAGCAACCTCTGATGGCCAACCCACCCTAATACGCCAAACGATACGGATAAAGGCAATAAATAAAACTAAAAAACCCAACGACTTATGAATATTATACAAAGAGTAGGCTTTATTTTCGGTCATATAGATACCAACTATGATCAATCCGATCATGGCGACAGCAACAATTATATGCAATAAACGTGTTACGGTTGATAGTTCTTGATCTGGTTTCATCAGCTTAATTCTCTCTCTTAAATTTACACCCAAGTTTACAAATTAATCTGGTTAAACTAGGGTTTAAAAGGCAAAGCAAGGACATAACAAGCTAAAACTAATCTTAGTCGATATATTTGCGATAGGATAGGTAAGCTAGGTTATAACAATAGTATTCACGATTCGAAGGTTAAGTGTATAGAGAGAAATAGTTAAGTTTATTGGTGCGATTTTAGGACTAAGTTTAGGGATATGACTTAAGGAAATACGAGGTAACTTATTTTGGGAATAAATAGGATTGTGCTAGATGCAACAAAGCCTGATAATTTCTATAAAAATAGCAACACACCTTAAATGTATTGCTATTTTTCGCTGACTGCTACAATTATTGCAGTTTAGCTTTAATCCAAATCATACGGTGATCTGAAGAAACGGATTTACTGTCACCATATTGACCAAGACGAGCATCATTGAATAACTTACGTCCCTCCTCGTAAGATGCAGACCAATAAACACCAGCGTCAATAACATTCAAGTTTGCAGAAGGTATAGCGTAATCAACTGCAAGTCCGAATGTTGAAGATATACGGTTCGGTTTTGGATGACTAAGCCTTTTATCTGTTGCATGCTCTGATGCACCATAGCTAGTTGGATACAATTCACCATTCATCACACTCTGGTTTACTAAAGGATCATCATGAAGTGTTTGCATCACATCACTCTCTCCGTCTCCAGCTACTGGGTCAAGATTTTGATCACCCATAATAACGAATTTAGCATCGTCGGCTAACCCTCCATTCTGACCAGCATCGTCGTAGAAGAAGTCTTTACCTTGAATATATTGATTCCAAAACTTAACTTCAGCAGCATTTTGAGATTTATTTTTACCTGGATCGAATACTGGAGGCGTGGGGTGAGACATTAGAAGGTGAATAACTTCATCACCGTTAGCTGTTGGAATAATAATTGGAGCATCTACATGGTTCTTAGAAGAAAGGCGAACCTCCTCCCACTCTTCAGAAGAATACCATTTATCGCCGCAGTTCATGCCATTAGGGATAGCCTGTGAACCGTCACAAATAGTGATCGTTGGAATTTTTTCACCTGCAAGATCTTTCCATTTGAACGTCTGGAAAGTACGTGTATTCTCAGAATCAATCTTATACTGAGACATCAGCGCGAACGCATATTGACCATGATACATACCAAACCCCCAAGCATCACCGGGGCCTCCAATGTGACCATCATTGTTTAGGTCGAGACCGCTAGATAGGCCAGTGTTTGTTGAATATGACTCAAAATATGGGAATGTAATTGGATCAAGATTAGCTTCCCCACCAGCACCATCGATACTTTGGGCTATAGATAAGTAATTATCTTGAAAGCCAATGAGTGCTGATTTATCTTCACCAATACCATCATTATTGTACTCAGCCATCATAAGCACACTAGGACGATTCTTCTGGATAACAGCAGCAACATTACGAATTTGGATAACGTTTTCTGCAGTTGCTTTATCAGTATCCGCAATTGAGCCGTCCAAGTAAGCAGTAACTAGTTCTTTTTGTTTTGCGGGTGTAACTTGCATCTCAGCGACAAGAGCTTCGAATGAATCACGATCAAATGAAAGATTATATGCTGCGATTTTCACTTCTATTGGTTGTACAGGAGTATCTATATATTTTGTATTAACACAACCCGAAAGAATAACGGAACTAACAACTAAGGCTAATGTAGAAAGAGTTTTCATCTGAATTACGTACCATTTAGAATAATTTAACCAATAATACATAAGCCAATACAAAAAATGCAATCTAAATCTAATCTATTGAATTAATTGCACAATTAAATAAAACCAATTCCAAAAGACAAGAAGAGGACCGTAAAGTACCGGATATAGACAGGGGCTAATTTTCTAGGGGTTATAACGTAATTTTATTAGGGAGTATTTCAGGGATACTAATTAAGGGAAGAGATTCTAGTTTTTGATTGTGCTAGATACAACAAAGCCCCAACTTTCGTTGAGGCTCTATTACTTAAATATGGTGCCCGAGGGCGGACTTGAACCGTCACTCCTTCCGGAAGAGGATTTTGAAAGTTAACACTAGAAGAAAAGCCATTATCCTATGCTATTTGTGCCATTGAAAATAGAACTCACACACGCTGACAGATAGCGAACATAAATATTACTACAGCCCCCAAATAAGGTTTACAAACTCAGGGTGATCTACAAACGGATTTCTATTTTCTTGAAAATCAAATACTGCTTTATTTCGTGTGATTTCTTTTTGACTCACAGGATCGTTTTGATGCCAGCGTTTCAGCATATTCAATAACCAAGGTTCAAATACGCTCGTATTTGTACCGTTTAACACCGCGTTCGCACTGCTACTATTACCTTCCCAGTTCGCAATTTCATTTTCATAACGCGTGGCCATATAGAAATATGCACGAGCAAAGTCCCCTTTAAATTCATCAATAGGTTCAAATACAGTACCTGAATAGCCTAAATCAGTACGAGTAGAGCCCACTTTAGACCCATTACTTGATGTATACGTCGCATTACCTACTTCACCAAATGGCCAGTTACTTCGCTTTGAATTAACAAAACCATCCGTTGCAAAAAGATGGTGTCCATCTGAGTTCATCGGTTCAACTTTACCGCCAAACCAGCTTTTAGGAAATGAATGCTCACGATTATAGCAACCGCCTTCTTGCTTATATTGACCACATTGATCAGTCACTTTAGTAAAATTAATATTATCATTAGCACCTGGGTTTTCGGAGTACATATCTAAAATTGAACCATCTTTTTCATAAGTGGTATCTATATCAGCAACTTTGATCAAGTCCCAAATACGGCTATAGCCCTGTCCATTATGGTGACGAATTATATTATAGAGTGCTGTTTTAAGTGGATAACCTGTAAGTCCTTCCGCTTGTTTATAATAAGATCCAAGCACTGGCGGCTCAGGCGGTAATGTTGGACTCGTATCACCAATTTTGAAACTCACTGATTTTATTTTTTGGAACTGACCACCAGAAAAAAGCGCTTCATTATTCGCTATGACACTGAAAGAACCATTACCAGAGGTACAGCAGATCCCATCGCCATATGAATCACTGATCTCAAATATGTAATCGCCATCAACTAAGCACATAGCTTTAGTATTGGTCGTATCATTAGTGTAACCAGAACCAGAAAAAACGACATCACTCGCGCTACTCTTTAACACCCAGCTAGTTTCAGAAGCATAACTGTCTGTAACCAAAGTGAGTGTAGCCATCGTATTACTACACTTCTCGGTTGGCGTTGTTGGTATCGTCGCCGTATTTGTCGGTTGAAAATTATCTAAATAAACCACTTCCGAACCATCAAAGCCTGATTGATCATAAAATCGAACACCGACAACAATATTTTTACTTGTAGTTGCAGTATAACTATAACTGATATTTTGCCATTGATTGGTTTTAGTCGGGACGCTGTAATCACGATAACCATCTACATATAAACGTGCTTTTATCTTACCTTCAGTGTGATAGATAGAAGCAGTAAAGTCATAAGTATGACCCTTTAACACACTTACGGATTGTAAAAAATCAGTATTACTTTGAGTGCCAGTGTTGACGATTATCTTTGCCGACGTTGTCCCCGTGGTAATCTGTTCTGATGAAGCTGATACACTTAAACCACTGTCGATAGTAGACCAACCTGTAGGAGTATTTTCGTTCCAGAGCTCAAAGTCACCATTATCTACTTGAGCATATACACTTTGTGAAGCAAGTAACATTGCCACAATATTAAAGTACATATATTTCATAATCTTACCTTATTTTGATTTAGGTAAGTAATATATACATACCGCCTAAAAATAAAAACGACATGTATCGCAGATTCGTTAACTTCAGGATTTATCATTGATCTTGGCACTCAATCAACCACATTGATTACGTCTAACATGTTTATGGTTTTTCTTGTAGAACCCAGTAAGAAATAACGTAGCAACATTCAGCATCAATAAATTCACCTAATTACGCATATCAATTCCAAAAGACAAGAAATGGACCGTAAAGTACCAGATATGGAGAAGAGCAAGTTTTCTAAGGGTAATAAAGTGAGTTTATTGCTGAGTATTTTTGAGGATATAACTTAAGGAAATACGAGGTAACTTATTTTATAAATAAATAGGATTGTGCCAGAAACAACAAAGCCCCAACTTTCGTTGAGGCTCTATTACTTAAATATGGTGCCCGAGGACGGACTTGAACCGTCACTCCTTTCGGAAGGGATTTTGAACTCCTTGAGACGCCTTTGCAATGATTATAAACACTAGGATCTTATTGGATACTCTTGTTCATTATTTAGGATTGTGTTGGATCTAGTTAGCTGTTGATGCACACAGGAATAACTCCACCAAATCAACTTCTGACTAATTATATCTAGTATCACAGAGCTCCTGAATCACTTTCATCCAAATCCAAGTTTTCTTACGACGTTTAGCCAAGGGTAAGTAGCTATCGTAGAAGAATGATTTAACGATTGGATAATCAACCTGATTGTCACGTTCAGCTTTAGGGTCAATACAATCAGCGATCATACCTTTATACTTGCGATCTACATTTCTAGCTTGGTTAATATCAATATTAGGAAAACGCCCGATAGTAATACTGCATTTACAACTGTTAAATTTGTAACGTAATAGGAAACGTTTATTACCTGTTTTACCGGATAGGCATTTCAACCCGATGATTTCAGTATCGGAGACGTCTAGTTCTGTTGATGATAAATTCCTTGGATTGGCGGGAAGAGATTTTAAATTAGCATTGGTGAATTTGAATTTTTAGTGGTGGGATTTGGGGTATTGGATGTGTTGTTACTGGCCATATTAATACCTCGTTGATTGGGGATACAAGGTATTAATATGTTTTTAAAGATGGCTTAGATACGACTGGTAAAATAAACATTACTCCTAACGAGTTGTTCATTTCTATAATCTTAATAATGCCTTCAATTCCGTACTCTTGAGCACTTCATTTAACAATTTTTTAGCTTTTGTTTCTTCAAACGGATGAGCTTGAAATAATCGGGTATGGTAATCATCTGATAAGTTATCAAGTTGATCCGATTTATCTGCTAATTTATCATGAATTTTTATTTTATAATCAGCAAAAAATTCTAGTTTTTCTGGATTAACATAGCCTGCGCCTATAAATCCCTTAGTTTTTTTATTACAGCTACAAGGATTATTCTTATTCACTAAGCTGCATTGATCATTCATAAAACTAAATAGATCAGTTCTGGCTCTCGATAATTTTTTACGATAATTAGATAAACTAAGATCAAAAATTTCGCTGCCTAAAGTATGATCAATTCCAAAAATATCACCCATTACATAAATTAATCGCTGTTCACGATCAAGACACATCAGCATACCTGACATACAACCTATTTTGGCTTCATTAATTGATTCACTTAATATAATAACTTCTTCGCCATTAAGTTCATGTGTTGGTATGGACTCTAAGTTTTTCTTATAACCATCAAAACCTCCGTTGATTGCTAACTCGATACTTTTTTTCTTCATGTCCAATATATGATTTACTGCAATCCTATACAACCAAGTTTTGAAAGCACTTTTAAAATTAAAACTACTTAACCGTGAAATGATTTTAATCCATATTTCATTATTAACGTCTTCAGCATCATGATGGCTGTAGAGCATTTTCAAACAAACATTAAATGTGAATGTGTAATGCCTTTCTATAAGCTCATTTAAAGCCGAAGTGTCACCTTTAAGTGCTGATTTTATATATACAGAATCCATCTTATTCCTTACTTTTTCCTGTGAGGGTGGCACTGACATATTGATGTCTCTAATATGCCTAAACGTACCAGCCACACAGTTCACTTTCGGTTACGCTATCAAGTACCAGAAGTTTAGCTCTGTAGATTCGGGGTCATATAAATCCATTAACTGTAAACCTGCATCAACGCCAAAATAGCCGTAACAGATCTCACGAGTCTTACCTAAAGTTCGACCAAATGCCAATTCAGAATAGGTTTCATCGTCTAATTTCCCCATGAAATGACCCCGACTATTGTCAAAATCATTCAAGTATTGTTTTTCAAGGGTATCCGCTATAGTCAGCATTTTGTCTTCTGTAAATCCAATATCCTTTTTAATAACAAATGTTCCATGTTCGAAACAAGCAAAGTTATCAGGTATGACAAAGTTATCCTTCATAATCGTGTGGTGGTGCATTTTAACTGTATCTTTATCCACACACTCCAGAAATTGCTTACAAACATCACTATCCATAAACCCCTTAGGAAGGTTCTTCAGCGAACCCATATCATCTGCAAAAACTAAATTAGCATAGTCACCATTTAAGTTTCTGACTAAGCAATGAAATATAACGCCCTCTTGCTGTGTGATATATTCTTTTTCGAATTGCATGACGGCATTTATCAGATCTTCATCTTTTACACCTCTAGCTTTTGAAAAAACAGTAAATTCCATGGCCTTTGGGGTATTGTCATTTTCTCTTAGCATTTATTTTCTCCTAGTTAGTTTAAAATTATAGTGACAACAAGTTAGACGACATAAATTTATAGGTGTGACAAAAATAGCTAAATTGATTTCAAAATAAAAAACATCCATTGGATTTTTCATGGTAAAAATAACACAACAACCTTCACCATCAATAAATCCACCAAATTACGCATACCAATCCCAAAGAGTCGTTAATGGACAGGGTCAGGACCGGAATTACACCCAACCAACTCCCATGCTAATACTGTCACTGATGACCACCAGCAAAACTAACAATCCTCAAAGTACAGGACAGCCTTGGATCTAGTGAGATTGCCTTACGCACAGATTCTGCATGCGAAAGTACCGGATATGGACAGGAGTAAGTTTTCTAGGGTAATAACGTGAGTTTATTAGAGAGTATTTTTAGGGATATAACGTAAGGAAAGATGGCTTAAGCTTTTGATTGTGCCAGAAACAACAAAGCCCCAGCGTTAGCTGAGGCTCTATTACTTAAATATGGTGCCCGAGGGCGGACTTGAACCGCCACTCCTTTCGGAAGAGGATTTTGAATTCCTTGAGACGCCTTTGCAGTAGTGATAAATACTAGGATCTTGTTGGATATTCTTGTCCATTATTTGGGATTGTGTTGGATCTAGTTAGTATTTGATGCGCACAGAAATAACATTGATCAAAACACCTTAAATTTTAATCCCGACTCAATTTTGGACATAAATGCGTTAGAGTTTAATCTTCAAAAGACATAATTTGCATTACAGGAAGGGCAAAGTTTTAAATAATTAGAGTCATGTATGTCTCACCAATTTTCAATAATAAACCAAGTTCCAAATAATAACTATTAAATTAATTACAATTCAATGTCTTATGCTTTAGAATTATCCAACATTTTCCTTAAGTAGTTGGTGAAGCGTGTATTTCAGAACCAACTTTTAGAAAAGTAAAAGGCTGGTTAAATGTCTATAGAAATAAACTGGTATGGTATAGCTGAAAAATTGGTGTTTCAACAATCTGACAAAGGGTGTCTACCTTTCCTAGATGCCTATAACAAAGTCAAGCTTGGTGATATTCGCGGTGCAGTATCCGCATTGGAAAAACTAAATGAACTGCAATATTACTTGAGTACCATAATGCTGGAAATTCAGTTAGTGGAGTTAGGCGGGGATGTCACACAATTACCGTTATTTACACAGGGGTTACGTGAAAATGTGCCTGTCGGTTCGGTGAACACTATGGATATTTATCCGGGTTTGGCCAAGATCTGGAAAGAAAAGGTTAGTATTTTATTACCTTATGATGAACTCATTTATCGTAATCAATACTCTAATGGCGACAGTACCTTATGGGGAGTGATTGATGAGCTTTGTCAGCAAGGTCTTCATGAACAAGCGATACCTTTTGCTGAGGCATGTAACACCTATAGTCGTGAGTACTTGGCAGAATCATGGGCAAAAATTATCCCGGGTTTATTCGAAGGAGAAATGAAAGAGCAGGCAATTTGTTCCATAGCAGCTCTCGGGGCACTCAGGCCCATGATTCAAGACGGAGGTGACGAAGCAAGCGCATATGGTACGGCTATTGAAACATTCGCAAGTATTAATCTAGACAGTCACCATTCTGAAGTGCAGCGTTGTTTTAAAGGATTAATGCGACTTGCCCGCCATTATGCGCCTAAAGATGTGCGTTCAGGCGGTACCTTCTGCGCGGCCGTAGCTGCAGCAAGAATTGCTGGAAAGCAAAATCACGATGGTTGGTATGAAATGGCCGAAGATTTAACTCGTCATGTCTGGAGCCACGATCTAAATCCCAGAGCCAAGATCGCCCTAGAACTGGCCTCCTTCCGAAGGGAAAGGCGTCCAATTGAGGACTTAAAGAGAAGTGTTGAATCGATAGGGTTTGATTGGTCAGCGATTGAAGATCCTGTTTTCATTCTCAACCAATATGTAGATGGTAGTAGCCAGAAACAGGACGCCGATACCGAGTTGGCAAATGCCGTCAAATCCGGCAAAGATGTTTCTGATCTAGTTGAACAGAGGATGGCTGATGAAGACAGAAATAACCCATATAACACCAAAGAAGGCAACCGATTTACACTGGGATGTAAACTTTGCCTTCCTGATGATGAATTAGAAAAACTCTACTCGATGATTTCTCCACGTAGGCAAAAAGAATCTATCATAGAAGGCGTATCGTACGGGTTCAATGGGCAACCTGAGCGTGTCTTACCTTATCTGCTCAAAGGATATCCAGAAGGTGACCAATTTGGTATCTACACTAAGACTCTTTTCCCTTACTTAACCAACGAATTGTTGGATAAGGCAGAAAAATTCTTTGTTGCGCATGAGAGGAGTGAAGCTTTAACATTACTTGCTGCTTACTGGTTTACAAACGGAGATTTGCAAAAGGCGACAAGAATCATTGGTCAACTCGGTAAGGCGACGTCAGTCGAAGAGTGGAGACCTCATTATCGTAGACGATTACGCTCCGATAAACCGTTCTTCACTATTGCTGAAGTCGAAAGAAGCAAGAAAAAGCAACCTTATTCTGGAGATGTTACAGATATTCCTTCGGTAATTAAAGCATGTAAAACTGCAAGCACCTTAGCAGAAGTAGTTAGAAATCACTGGCAGGATGAAGCATTTGTCACAGCAGCATTAAAAGCTGCTCAGATGAAAAAATATAAAAAAACTTATGATGACCGCTGCGCCTTGATTCAATTGTTTGTTGTCGTAGGTGAAATTGATCAGGCTTTCGCACTATTACCTTCCGTGAACAACGGTAAAAGTAAGCCAATCGATGGCGATTATGCAGTAGAGCCATTGAATACGATCCTTGATTATCTGCATGATCACCCAGAACGTATTACTCCAGATTTGTTATCTTCATTGTTAAGTGAAATGGCCAAGGTATTCCCTCAGTGGCTTTGGCCATCATTTTTTAAGTTGACTCGACTAAGTTGTCGACTTCCGATGGTATTCCGATCCAAGTTACTGACTGAAATACTGACAGTGAGTCGTCGAGTTTATTCGCGTCACTTTGATCATACAACCTTCTATCTGGGAGTACTAAAAGGAACGTTAGAAATCGATGGGTATAATGAAGACAATCAATCATATATAAAAGCCTGTTTCATGACCCTCAGCGACTTAGTTGAACAAAATTCATGCTATGTCAGCCCGTTATGGATTGTCAGTCAGTATGCTAATCTGAAATCTCATTTGCCCGAGGATATATGGAAAAAATGGAGTGTAGATGCGCTGATGGCCTTGTACCGAGGAGCCAATAGTCTACTCAGTCCATTGGTATTATTCGAACACGCGTACCGTCATTTATGGTCCGTGAATGATGACAGTATCATGGCTATGGTTTTGCGATCCGATCAATTACCTCAGCACCTTCACGCGAAAGTTTGCAGAAGTATTTGGAAAGATATTCACATGGCACCTAATCCATTCGCCATGTTAACAATGACACAACCCGATCCAACATCGACCGATGTTATGAAGCGGGAATTCATTGAAGCGTTAAGTCAGGTTCTCGCTCAGGAAAAGCATCCAGATGCTGAGCGCCTTAAAGACTTAATCGCATAGTTCGAGGAAATAATGCAAGAGCTGATAATCTGTACTGCCTGACTTGGGTTTAGAGCCAATAATGATCATATGAGAGGGGCTAGTCTTTTTCCCTATTAGATTAGTGTTTCTCAGCCTAATCCGGTTTAACAGAAGGCATTGATTGTCAGCTTTAACCTTGGGGCAAAGCCAAGTTAGCCAGCAACTGCAACTAAATTGACAACTTTTAGGCTAGGATACAGCGAAATTACCTAGTAGAACACCACAGATAGGCGCTGTAACAGATTATACCGAGGGTATTCACTATTCAAGGGTTAAGAGGATAGGTAGGAATTACCGCTCGTTATTCTGCCTTATTCAACACGATTAACAATTTCACACTAAGCCAGCATAGAAATACTCAATCGGTATAAAGTCACGAAACAAGCACATGAATAGTTTAGCCATCATCCGTTACTTAATTTAAAATCAGATGCTTACACTAAATTTCAGAACTTGATTATAACAATGGATACATTGCCGTAATTCTGATTACTTCGTGATGATAATCTCTAGGGTACTATCCAAATCTTAATGACGTGGTGAATATCGGCAACACTTCTGCATTGCTACGATCAGGGTTTGATTTTTTCTATTAACAAAACAATATCAATAACTTAATTATTATCACTGATACTATTCTGCATTAACTATCGTAGGTCATACGTGTATCTTACTACGAATAGAAATTACGAAAGCTCGAAATTGGTAGCCTTATTGAAATAGCAACAGCGATCTGGGGATGGGTATTGACCTGAGCCCTCTTGATAAGATTCATATCTCTCTGTAAACATATATACAATGAATAAATCCTTATCGCGTATGGTTTTTTCTTTGTTAATAAACTTAATATCTAGATATGTGTTATTAGGTTTTGACGCTGTGAATATACCAATATTTTCAGCCGTATTTATTGGACGTAATTTAGCATCCAATATTCTCCCAAACCGCTCCATTAGCTTTTTTCTATCAGCTTCACTTTTAGCAAGAGCACTGATATCGTCAATAATATTTTGTATTTCTTGGGCAGCAAAAATCCAATCAGTTCTTTTTAATGAGAGTCTATATTGTTCCACATTAGACTGAATATTATTTAAAGTTACCGTATTCGTTTTCATTGTAACTAGGGTTGATACAATAATATTTATCGATTCACTAATGGACTCTTTATGTTGAAAGTTCAAAGCATTTTTGGCAATTTTCCTTGATGAATTTGCAACTTTAAACGATAAATATGTAGCAATAAACGAGCCTGTAGCAGATATCGCAGTTAATGTTGCTAATGTATTTTCTGAGTTTTCGAAGAATAAAATAAATTGCTCCTTATATTCTAAAAACATTGGTAAAAAGTTAGGGTTTGGTATTGTAAACAACAAGAATAGGTATATGACACTTGGTACTATTAACCATCTACTATTTATTTTATTCACTTAATTACCTGCGGTTCAACGTTCTAATTAACGATAATGGGTGTGTTTAGATGTTACTCTTTACCATTATGCCACATGCAAATAAAGTTCTTATGTATCAAACGTGTAACTATAATTTAAATTACAAAATAACCGCATACCAATCCCGAAGAACCGGACGTGGACAAGAAAGTACAGGAATTCCACCTAACCTGTTACCATGCCAATACTGCCAGCAACAACAACCAGTAAAACTAACAACCCTTAAAGTACAGGACGCTGTTGGATCTAGTGAGATCCCCTTGCGCACAGATCCTACATGCAAAAGTACCAAATACACAAACAGGTACAACAGATGCTCGCAAAGCTGTGCTCAGTTGTACCTGTTAGTCATAATGATACTTACATACTAGACAGTAACTCATCCCCATAAAATTTCAGCACAAACCTTGCGACGTCAGTACCAGCCAACAAAGAAATAGGCTTATTGATATCGGAAGACAACTTATCAATCGCTTGTTCTAAATGCTCAGTCTTATTACCCGTTGTAATCAATATACCCGCATCTGCATCGTACTGCTGGATAGCCACCTCAATCTGATCAACAGCTTTGGTTTCCCAATGTTCATTTGTATATGACTTAACTTGAACGACAACTTTCTCTATTGTCTCCAAACCTATAATAGGAAGGCCTGATTTATATTCAATGATAAGATCTGCGCCATAATCAGTCCCCCGACCAGAGCCATTTACTTTAACATTCTCTACAGTTGGAATATTACGAAATACCTCAGCCAAAAAATATTCAAGTTTTTTCTCTGGATGATTTTGTTGAATTAATGAGGTAATCGTAGCCAAAGGAGCTGACAAATCTTTCTTTAAAAAGTAAGTGCCATGACTTTCCCCATTCAAGTCAACACTATTTAATCTTAAGTTAGTAATAGATTCATGAAATTTATCCTCACAATATATTCTCCAATATCGCCCTCTTAATTTCAGTTTCCGGCTAACTAGCGGCATAACATTAGCGTCATTACGATCGAATACAATAACGCTTTCTCTATCAATACCGATGCAATGCCTAAAATCACCAATTTCACTATTAGTATCAAAACTATATTGTTTATCAACCTTCGCTGCTAAACACTTCCCCCAAGAAGGAACATTGATATGAACAATCCAATCGCCCTCTGTAATGTCTAATAAAAATCGAGTTCTTTTCCAAACATTACGCTCATCATCATCCATGTCCACCCAAGGCTTACTTTTCAAATCATTTAAGTTAGCCGAATCAAACCAGCTCCAACCAAAGCGGGATACACCATTTTTAGCACTGTTCGATACATACTCTATCGCTTTATCAACAGGTTTATTAAACGCCCAAATTGCCATTATCATTCCTTCTAGTATCGTTAACTAAAACAACTACGAAAACTAAGTTAACCTTTAAAATCAAGACTATAAATTTAATGCTACATTAGACGATCATAATCAGTTCGGAACTATCGCTATCATCACAGATCTGTCAACACGCCATAGTATGGTGCTGAAGATAATCATAAACACGAATAAATTGAATGAAATTGTAATAAGGGATACTGATATTGTGTGTGTTACTTGTTATCTATCCCCTACGCGCTTATCACACATCTACCACAACACCATATGACATAAGCACTCACCACATTTACCAATTACGAAATAATAACGCTACAACCTTTACCAGTAATAAACCCAGCAAATTACGCATTCCAACTCCAAAGGACAGGACGAGGACCGTAAAGTACCGGAACTTCACCCTACTTCTTGTCATGCGAATACTGCGAACGAAAAAGCTAACAATCTTCAAAGTACAGGGCGGTGTTGGATTTAGTTAGATCCCCTTGCGCACAGATTCTGCATGCGAAAGTACCGGATATGGACAGGAACAAAATTTTTAAGGGTAATAAAGTGAGTTTATTAGAGCGTATTTTTAGGGATATAACGTAAGGGAAGTGAGTGTAAGCTTTTGATTGTGCCAGAAACAACAAAGCCCCAGCGTTAGCTGAGGCTCTATTACTTAAATATGGTGCCCGAGGGCGGACTTGAACCGCCACTCCTTTCGGAAGAGGATTTTGAATCCACCGCGTCTACCGATTTCACCACTCGGGCATAGGTCAACATTATACATAGCAAACGATGCCAAGCAAGTCGTTTCTCATGTTCGTAAAACAACTGTTCAAAATTAGAGCAAAGTACTGTGTTAAGTCATGATTTTATACGCCAACGAACACTTAACATCTTAAATATCAGCACTGTTAGCTTTGCACTATGGCTATTGATATCCACCAGCACTAACTATTTAGCACGACTAAGACTCACTTTTTTTGCTACACTGTTTCCACTTTCGAGATAACCCTGAAGACATGGCTGGATTCATAATGGCGAAGAAAAACAAACTCAGAAAACCAAAACACACACCTAAAATTGAAACAGGTGAAACGGCATCCATTGCCACTTTTGGCCCGCGTATTGGTGCGCTTGTGTATGACGCACTTATTGTTATTGGTATCGCTGCGATTGCCAGTGCAATAGGACTTGGTATTGCAGAAGCATTAATTGCATCTGGCATCGTAGATATCGCTGGCCGTTATGTAGATAGCGCGGCATATGTAGGCAGCCAAATTTGGTTTGCGATATTAGTATGGGGTTCAGTAGCAGGATTCTATTTGTGGTTTTGGACACACGGCGGTCAAACAGTTGGTATGCGCGCGTGGCGTTTACGCGTACAAAATACCGATGGCAGCGCAATTAGCTTAACCCAAGCGCTTATTCGTCTAGCAACTGCAGCATGTGGTTTAGGTAACTTACAAGTACCGTTTGATATGAAAAACAGAGCGTTTCAAGATCACTGGTCGAATTGTAATGTATTACGTTTAAGTAAAGAGCAAAACGGTTCATTACTGCGTTATGCCGACAAGCTAGAAAAGAAAAAATAGTTGATTTAGCAATACTTAGCGCCTAACGCTAAGCCGAAACAAAAATGGCAACCAATAGGTTGCCATTTTTACATTCATCCCTAAATATATTCTATCTACAGTAGGGTGAGATCGTCACGTTAACCATGTTTCCTTAACTGCACAACCGCAATCAAGGTAAAGATGGCACTGGGGACCACCGCCCCAAGAAACGGAGGAAACGAATACACCAAACTAATCGGGCCAAAAGTTTCACTGGCGAGGTAGAAAGTAAAACCAGCAACCACCCCCATCAAAATACGCGCGCCCATGGTTACCGTTCGCAATGGTCCAAATACAAACGACAAAGCCAGTAAGACCATGACTCCAATCGATATCGGTTGGAATATTTTCCGCCAGAAGGCTAGCTCATAACTTCCTGCGTCCTGCTTATTACTGTCTAAATAAGTAATATAAGAGTACAAGCCTGATATTGATAAATCCTCAGGATCAATCGTTACCACATCTAACTTTTCTGGTGTCAGCGTAGAATCCCAACGCAATGCAGGCAGTGTTGTCACAGTAATACTATCACTCTCGAAATGCGTAATACTAATATCTGTTAGTGCCCAGTGTTTGTCTGTATAAATCGCTTTACGAGCCAGGGTCGTTTTAACTAAACGCTGACTTTCTGAGAATTCATAAATCGTTACATTATGTAATTCACTGCCATTATTCACTTCACCAATATTAATAAAGTTATCTTTGTCTTTCGCCCAAACCCCTTTTTGAGCCCGAATAATGGATTGCCCAGACATAGCCTCACCACGCAACTGAGCAGCTTTTAGTTCGGTATAAGGCGCAACATATTCGCCCATCAACATCACCACAACCATCATTGGTATAGCAGTTTTCATTGCTGAAAGTACAATTTTAAAACGTGACTGACCAGCAGCTTGAATCACCACCAATTCAGACGAACTTGCGAGTGCTCCTAGACCAATCAACGCACCTAATAATGCAGCCATCGGAAAAAAAATTGTAATTTCGCGTGGCATTTTCAGCATCACATACATTAACGCTTCAAATAAACCGTATGTACCCTCACCGACTGCTCGTAATTGTTCGACGTATTTAATCACCGCAGATAAGCCAACGAGGGTAAACAAACAGATCATAGTGGCAAATAAAATAGCCTTACCAATATAGATATCTAAAATTTTAATCACTGCTTATTTCCTCGGGAAAAACGCATTTTCACTTTATACACTAAATGATGATACCAAGAATAATTGGCTAAATTAAACGAAATAGCCAAAGCGAGCACCCCTGAATGAACAAGCCAGAAGCCGATTGATAACGGTAATTTGTCATCCAATATCGAAGAACGCGCTGCACTCAATAACATGAAATAAGTTAAAAACATTAATAACGCAGGGAATAGTTTCGCGTAACGTCCCTGCCTAGGGTTAACCATAGCTAAAGGTACAACCAATAACGTCAGCAGTGGAATTGATACTACTTGGGCAATACGCCATTGCAGTTCCACCTTGTGTTCGAATTCAGTTGAGTTCCATAATTCAGACGTTGGTAACGCTTTGGTCCTACGACCACGTTCACGAACATCTTGTTCTTGAATAAATACGCGGTAAGTACTGAAATCAACAATACGGAAATCACGTTGTGATAATTCACCTTCATAACGTAGACCTTGGCTTAGCTTCAACCATTGTGAGCCATTTTCGTCAGACTCCACGTTACCTTTATCAGCTAATACAATGGAAGGACGCTCGCCTTCCTCCGAGGGTGATTTTGCAATAAATATTTTACGCATCGCTTTTTTGCTATCATAAGATTCAACATAGACCACAGCGCGACCACCATCAAGCGATTCAAAACGCCCCTGCTTCAATGTCGCTAAGCCGACATCAGCATCTATATTCTCGCGTAATTTCACGCGACCTTCTTCCGCTGTAGGCGCATAAACAAACGCATTAAAAGCCACCAGACCAATCGTTACTGATGATAATAATAACGACGACATTAGTATCCGACTCGGGGTATACCCACAGGCAGTTAAGATCACCATTTCACTTTCAGCGTACAACCGACCATGCGCAAACAAAATACCAATGAATAAACTCACTGGTAAAATTAATGTGCCTAACGCTGGCATGGTATACAACAACATCTCTATCACTAAATTAGCAGGTAAAGCACCTGTCATTACCTTTGAGAGCAGTGCAACAAACTGCTGGCTCACAAAGATAAGTGATAAGATGAATAAAACAGCAATTTGTGATTTCACTGTCTCAGCAAATAAATATCGGAAAATTATCACTTAAAACCTATATTAGACTAATGTTTTGTATGAAATGCAGCTCATAATTAGGTAAACTCAGCTACAAATGCAGTTTAAATAGTTAACTGCACACCCATTTTATCTGAAAATGTTTAGTTTTTGATTAACTAAATACGTATAACCCCCTATTATGTTATAAATATTTGATTTTGTCTTTAGGAAACCGGAGAGTCCATGGAGTTCAATGTAAAAAGTGGTAGCCCTGAGAAACAACGCAGCGCTTGTGTTGTTGTCGGAGTATTTGAACCACGTCGTTTATCACC
>Ga0209291_1000589_pt1 | contig 34325 bp, 24 predicted proteins | sample GOMGulsemesocosm_FD_184633 | JGI IMG/M metagenome (GOLD analysis project Ga0209291, IMG submission 184633) | Methane-oxidizing microbial communities from mesocosms in the Gulf of Mexico - GOM9B Gulf of Mexico (SPAdes) (version 2) | ecosystem: Environmental > Aquatic > Marine > Cold seeps...
TTGCTTCTCTAGAATTCCATCCATAAATGAACGCATTAAAACATCTTCTATATAATAGTCTTCATGAATATTCACTGGATCATACTCTTCTTTAAGAGATATATTAAACATACTCGCTGTTGAATTATACCAAAAAGCTCTCCAACCACTACGCAACTCCTTTATTAATTCGAATGCTGTGGTTCCTGTTTGACGATGGATTAGCTTAATTAATATTTGCCCTTCTGTTCTTGAAAACTTTTTTAATTTATCAGAAAACTCTTCTTCAATATATTTTTGAATATGCTTGGTGTATTTTTTTTGTTTACGCCTACTCCTTATGTGCTCCAAACTATCTTGCAATTCAGTTAACCTATCAGCAGCCATTTTAGCATATGGGTACACCTTTCTTACTTTTCTTCTTAATATAAGGTACTTAATTCTGCTCTGCTTATTTGAGAATTTTATCTTCTTTAACATTACTACATCGTCCAGGTCAATAGCCTCTTTAAATATAGTATCCCCTTTTATCATGAAATACTCTTTTTTAACACTATCAGTTTGCTGTTCCGATTTTTCTTGCGAAAAAAGAACTACTGAAAACAATACTATATATAGGTATAGGATAAACTTCATTTATATGCTTTAGATTTCTAATCACTAAAATCATTCCAAAACTACTAAATAATTATTGGTTTTAAAGAGGCTTTGGTTTTTTTAAACACTACTCAAAGAGCAATCATATATAGATAGCCAATAATTACTAATAAAGTGTCTTTTTGCGTTAGGGATAATTAGTGACTACCCTAAAGCCTGAGTAAAACGAAGTGCGAAGCGTAATAACGAATAGCCCGACCGAAGGGAACGCCCAAATAATAATTGTATACTCCTTACAAAATAATTACTTTAGCGATGAATAAAACAAGAAACATGGCAAAGAAATCTATATTAAATAAAAAATCGATTGCGTTTTTAGAGAAATATCTTAATAACGCAGCTCCAACAGGATATGAATGGGAAGGACAAAAGATCTGGATGGACTACCTTAAACCATATGTTGACACTTTTATTACAGACACATACGGAACAGCAGTTGGTGTAATCAACCCCGATGCTAAATTTAAAGTTGTTATTGAAGGACATGCTGATGAAATTTCATGGTATGTAAACTACATCACTGATGAAGGATTAATTTACGTTATCAGAAATGGTGGAAGTGACCACCAAATAGCACCTTCAAAAGTTGTTAATATACACACTAAAAAAGGGATAGTAAAAGGGCTATTCGGTTGGCCAGCCATTCATACTAGAAAAGGCGCTTCAGAAAAGGCTCCTAAACTGGATAATATTTTTATCGATGTTGGGTGTAAAACAAAAGAAGAAGTGTTAAAACTTGGTGTTCACGTAGGATGTGTAATTACTTATCCTGATGAATTTCATATTTTAAACAAAGACAAGTTTGTCTGTAGAGCTATTGACAATAGGGCCGGTGGGTTTATGATTGCTGAAGTTGCTCGTTTATTACATGAAAACAAAAAGAAGCTTCCTTTTGGATTATATATTACCAATTCTGTACAAGAAGAAATTGGATTACGTGGTGCTGAAATGATTACTCATACCATTAAGCCAAATGTTGCTATTGTTACTGATGTTTGTCATGACACCACAACACCAATGATTGAAAAGAAAACTGAAGGTGAAACTAAAATGGGTGATGGACCAGTTATTACCTATGCACCTGCTGTTCAACAAAAATTACGTGATTTAATTACCGATACTGCTGAAGAAAATAAAATACCTTTCCAACGTATGGCTTCTTCAAGAGCTACCGGAACTGACACTGATGCTTTTGCTTATAGTAATGGTGGCGTGGCTTCTGCATTAATATCACTACCATTACGTTACATGCACACGACTGTGGAAATGGTACATAGAGATGATGTAGAGAATGTAATTAAATTAATTTATGAAACATTATTAAAGATAGAGGATGGAGAAGATTTCTCTTATTTTAAATAGCACTCAATTGATATCAAAAAAAAAAAGCCTTTCAAATTGAAAGGCTTTTTTTTGGCATTATAATATACAGGAACTAAAAGACTCTACCATAATAATTCAAATCAACAATTTCTCCTTTAGTGGTTTTATAATCATTTCTGATAGTTCCTTCCAATTCAAATCCATTTTTTAGTATCACACCAATACTTCCTAAGTTTCTGGAATTTGCTCTACATAGTAATTTTTTAAAATGATATGTTTCTATTAAATGATCAACAACCAAGGCTGAAGCTTTTGTTATCACCCCTTTACTTTCATGGACTTTATCAATAAAAGCCCCTAATTCAGCTTTTGGCACATTCCAATCAATATTCTTTACATCTATTAATCCAATAATTTCATTAGTTTCTAGATTCGTAATCATGTAAGGCAAATAACTTCTGTCTTCAATTTTTTGAGTTATTTCATTACAATAATCAATAGTAGCTTCTAATGTTTTGGTTTTAGAAACCGTTCCTGCGAAAAAATCCTCAAGACGCACTCTATTAGTATCTATTAAATTGAAAAACAACTCACTTTGATTCGCCTCTAATAAGCTTATTTTATAATTTTCAAATTGCATTTTTATTGTTTTCTTTGATTCTTAAAAAGTATTCCGCTAGATTTAAATTTTTGCTTGATAGGTATATAAATCATAATACCTTCCTTTAGCAGCAATCAGTTCATCATGATTTCCTCGTTCTGCAATATGACCAGCTTCTATTACTAAAATCTGATCTGCTTTTTTAATTGTACTTAATCTGTGCGCTATAACTATAGTGGTTCTATTACGAGTTAACTCTGCTAAACTTTTTTGTATTAATGCTTCACTTTCTGTATCCAAACTAGAAGTTGCTTCATCTAGAATAATAATTTTCGGATCTGCAAGAATAGCACGTGCAATTGCGATACGTTGACGTTGTCCTCCGGAAAGCTTTACTCCTCTTTCCCCTATTAAAGTATCTAAACCATTTTCAAAACGGTCGGTAAATTCATTTACATAGGCAGCTTCTACTGCTTTCAGCAACTGTTCTTCCGAAGCATTAGGCCTTGGGAACATAATATTTTCACGAATGGTCCCTTCAAATAAAAATTCATCTTGTAAAACAACACCCAAATTACTTCTGTAACTACTTAAGTTTACTTTTGCTAAATCATGATTATCAATAGTAACTTTTCCTGATATTGGGTTTAAAAATGTGGCTGATAATCCTGCAATTGTAGATTTACCAGAACCAGAACTTCCCACCAATGCAGTTACTGAACCTTCAGGGGCATTAAAGCTAATATTATGCAATACTTCTTTACCTTCTTCATAAGAAAAAGATACATCGTCAAAGATTAAATTTCCTTTAATATTATTTAATTGAATGTTTCTTGTTTCATCATCTTCTTCAGCTGTCATGTTCATTAATTCCTCCGTACGATCCAAACCTGCAAGCGCTTCGGTTAACTGACTCCCAATATTACTCATTTGTACAATTGGCGCAATCATAAAACCAAGGATTAACGTAAAAAACAAAAACTCCCCAACTGTCATAGTTCCTTCCATCATATAATAACCTCCCATTCCCATAATACCAGTTGAAGCAATACCTAATAGAAATGTAGATGAACTAGTCATCAATGCCGTAGCCGTTAAACTCTTTTTTACATTTTGGAAAAGTTGATCAACACCTTTTTCAAAAACCTTGTTTTCTTGTTCTTCTGCATTAAAAGCTTTAATTACTCTAACCCCAGCTAAAGTTTCTGTTAAACGTCCTTTTACCTCAGCATTAATTTTACCTCTAGTTCTGAACACTGGCCTGATGTATTTAAATGCTTTTAGTGCTATAAAACCGAATACTGAAATTGGCACGAATACAAATAGTGTCATCCAAGGATTTAATTTTATTAAAATGACCAAAGATATAATTGCAGTAAATGTTCCTCCGAATAATTGTACCAATCCTGTACCAATTAAATTACGTACTCCTTCAACATCACTCATTATTCTAGACACCAAAGCTCCAGATTTGTTATTATCGAAAAAACTAATAGGTAATGACAATACTTTTTTCTGTACTTGTGCTCTTAACTCACTAATTAAAAATTGTGCTTGAACACTTAAAATTCGTGTCAATAAAAAAGAGGTTGTTGCTTGAACTAAAATAGCTACACCAACGAATAGCAATAACTCTTTTAACTGATCAAAATCCTTGTTTGGAATTACATCATCCAATAACACTTTACTTTGCCATGGTAACACTAAACTTGCTAATCGACTTAAGACAATTAACACCAAACCAATAAACACCAAATTACGCCTGGGCCAAATGATTGTCTTAAACGCTTTAGCCATGGTAACTTTAGGCTTTTTCTTAGATTCATTTCCAGTACTCTCTTTATAATGTTGCATGTACTCTTCTATATTTTTAATTCATACCTCGCGAACTTGCATCGAGGATATTGATTTATTTTTTTTTAAAAACCAATAACAAAGTTATCACTACACATATGACTACTAGTTATCTTACATATTAATTGTTCATTTTGTCTTGGCACAAAACGAACCAAAAAGTCAAGTTTTATCTAGGGAATTGCTTCGCAACACTCGTTTTCATAACTTCATGCTTAAAGCTACGCGTAGCAATTTCGTTTTTTCGCTTATTATTCCTCTATAAAGACATAAAAAGCAAACTAAAATTACTACTTTTTATCATATTCAAGAGATTCCATATTAAAGCTTCCATCATCTACACTTTTAATAAAATTTACTAAGCCTTTAAAAAAGGCTTTCTGATCGTCATATTGCGACAAATGACTTCCATTAGGACACAATAAGAAATCTCCGTTTTTAACTTCTTCTGAAATCCATTTCATATGATCTGGATCCATGGTGTCGAATGTTGCTCCAATAGTTAACACTGGAATAGTAATTTTATGTAATTCTTTTTTAACATTCCAGTCCTTTAAAGTGGCATCGCCTTTAATTCCGAATTCACTTGGTCCTTGCATGGTAACATACACATCAGGATTTAAATGCTTAAAACTTCTGTTTACCGGTTCAGGCCATTCATCTACTGGCATTCTGATAACATGTTCTGTATAATAATTATTTACTACCAATTCCATATACCTCGGATTGGAGTAATCTTCTTTATTTTCGTAAACTAAGATTTCTTCTAAAACTTTTGAATCCATTTTTGGCGCTAATACCTCATCGGAATACTTTTGATAATCGGGAATAGATGCAACCATATTTGAAATAATCAATCCTTTTAAATTTTCTTGGTACTTAAGCGCATACTGCATCCCAAGAATTCCTCCCCAAGATTGTCCGTATAAATAAAAGTTATCTTTATTTAATCCTAAAGCTATTCGTACTTGCTCTACTTCCTCAACGAATCGATCTAAATCCCATAAAGACAAATCTTTTGGTTGGTCACTATAGTATGATCCCAATTGGTCGTAGTAATAATACTCTATATTTTCCTGGGGGAAGTAACCATCAAAGCATTCATATATCTCATGAGTCATTCCTGGACCACCATGTAATAACAAGACCTTCTTTGTTGGGTTGTTCCCAACTCTTTTAGTCCACACCTTAAATTCTCCTTTAGGTGTTTGAATAGGAATCATTTTTATTCCGCCTAAAAACCGATCTTCTTTATTAGAGTTATCTAAATAATCAATACTGATTTCTTCAACAGCTATATGGGGCTTTTCTTTTTTACATCCAAAAAACAACATTACTAGCAGACTAAAAATTAAATATTTGTTTTGCATCATTTTGAAAATATTTAGTACACTAATTTAACGAAATATGCTGAACTACCTTTTTTAAACAACAAAAATCACTCTATTCGAGTGATTTTTGCTATAATATTATGTTAATTTATTTTACAATATTTTTGATTACTCAACAATAATTTTTCTAACAGCTTTATAGTCACCATCAGTTACCGTTACTAAATACACTCCTGCTTGAAGTGAATTTAATTTAATCTCTTGAGTAAAATCAGTAACAACACCAAATACATTAGAGTACACCTTTCTTCCTCTAACATCATTTACATCTACTTCAATATCCTTACCTGAGTTAGATTTTAATTGAATGGTAAATGTTCCTTTATTTGGAATTGGGTAAATTGAGAATTGTTCAAATTCAACGTTCCCTACACCTAAAGCTGGATCAATTATCATATCCACTTTCAAGTTTGTCAATGTCCCTCCATTTTGATCATCCAAATCAACTCTAAAACTATCTGTTCCAGCTACCCCTAAAGTAGTTGTATACGTTACTTTTCCAGTATTCAAATCATCTTGAGTAAATGTATCAGAAGCTCCTAACGCTACCGCATTTAAATACACCGTTCCGTTTGCAGGAAGTTGTCCAGAAACAATAGTATATACTATATTCGTTAACACCCCTGTATTAGGACTAGTTGATTCTATATGACTATTTAAATACGTTCCTGATGATAATGTACCAACCATAAGCGCACCAATATTAGTACGTACAGGAGATAAAACCACTTCCTCAGTACAGATATCAAACCTGAAAGAGTTTATAGTTACTGCCGTTGTACTAAAATTAGCCCCTCTGAAATACCAAGTATTATTTGGAGAAGAACCGTTTATTACACTCAAGTCTCCCGAAGAAGCATAGGTACCCACATTTGGATTTGCACATGCAAAAGCAGGAGCTGAATCATCAAATAACACATCTAAATCTCTTTGAAATACTGCACATCCTGCATAATATAGCGTAGAAAAATATTGGGCTAAACCTCCCGGTCCATTCACAGCAAAATATGTTTGATTCATTCTATTTGAATCAACATTTGCATATACATTTACATCGGTTACCACTCCAGTCATTCCTGAAACTACAATTGGATAATCAGAATAAACACTTGCACTTGTAGGCAATACCTTTGGTGTATTATCTGTAAAACTAGCACATGCGTTATTGAAGTTATATCCTATTGCAAATTTTGAAGAATTCACATTGAAAAATATATGCCCATTTCCTTTTACCATTACTCTACAATTACTAGAAAGAATTGATGGTACTATGATATCAGCTGAACCATTGTTTGAAACTCCTGTAGCTAAAGTTGTAGGAAAAGTTAATCCTCCGTCCGATGACAATAATATGTCAACAGTAGGTGTATTTATAATTCCGCTATCAGTTCCAGCTACATCCCATGTAATTGTTTCGGAATTTCCTGGAGACCAAGTTGTGATAGCACTTTGTGAAGTTACTCTAAAAGGACCTGCTGTTGATGTTGTTGTTATAATCATATCATCAGTGTCGGTTTGACCTCCTCTAATATCATTATCCCTTACAGTTAGTTCAAAATTCATTACCCTATTATCAATAGAAGACAATACTTCCCATTGTGTAGAACCTCCATTTGAATTTACCAAATCTTTTAACATTGGTATATACCTTGACGGATTTGTTGTTCCTTCAACTGAACGTACCATTGGACCTGAAGTATTAGTTGCCATTGGAATACCTGCTGCCCCTAAATCGTATTGTTCCCAAGTATAAATATGGGTCGCAGTTGTTTCAACATCAGTAGATGATCCCGTAAGAATATATGGGGTAGAGATTGGTATAGTCCAATCTGACCCTGCATTAGATATTGGCTCAGCATTTCCAGTTGCAGTATATGTACCACAAGTACTACTATTTCCTGTCGAAATATTAGCCCAAATCATTCGTAAACTTTTCTGATGAAAATAAGCATCACTATTTAATTGTACATTTTGTGGATCACAAATTCCTGCATAGGCCATAATAGTAGAACCACTACCAACCTCATAAGCATTTGATGCAACACCATTCCCTGAGCAATTCCCCTGATTCCCATTAAATGTATGCGGCCCTCCATATTGGTGTCCCATTTCATGAGCTACATAATCAACATCATAAGCATCTCCTATAGGGTTAGAAGAACCAGTTATTCCTCTTGCTTTACTACTTGTACAAGGAGAATATAACTGTGCTAAACCTCCCCCACCAGTACTTACTGTATGACCAATATCATAACTAGCCAGACCTCCAGGTAAAGTTGCATCAATTACGGTTTGACTTTCATTAATTAAAGAGGATGCATTTGTATTTGAAAAACTATCTGAAGTTATAAAAATTAAAAGGTCATTGTTTGCAACAAGTTCCATTGTTAACGAAAAATCTTTTTCATATATTCCAACTACTCTATTCATTGTAACTACCATCGCTGCTAATACTGCAGCTTTCTTTTGCGCTAAAGTTCCAGCACCTAAGCCAGCTGCCTGCACATGGAAATCCGAATATTCAATAGTACTTGCCATAGCTAACCTAAACATACGCATTTGTCCGTCATTAGCATTTCTTGCAGCTTCAACATCAAATTCAACTTCTAAACTATCCTCTGAAGTTTGAACACCACATTCAAATGAATTTTCTAAAGCTGGTAAGTCCCGTTTGGCATACACTATATATATATTACCTGTTTTAGTATATGGATCAATATACTCTGTCCCTTGTTTTGTTGATAACGTCATTGTATGTAATCCTTGTGAGGTTACACTAAACCTAATTATTTCAGACGGATTATCTATACCTTGTCCCACATAAGTATTAATGTTTGGAAATTTACCTTCAAGTGTTGAATGCATTATTGATGCTTCCATAATTCTAAAGCTACCAAGCACTCCATTTGAATTTGGAAAACTAACTATTGTATTCGATTTACCTGAAAACTGACCTCTTTTGGGTGCATTTTGCAACACTTGCTTTAAGCCATTAAGGTCTAGCTGAAAGAAATTAGCTTTATTTGGTTGTGATTTTCTAAAAACCTGTTTATTGCTTTTAGCTTTTTCTGAAGATACTTTAGTCCATAACGATTCGTTTCCTTGAGCTGTAGCATTCACAGAAAACAAAAACATCGCAATAAACAAAAAGTTCAATTTGGAGTACTTTTTTTTCATATGGCAATTTTTTAAAAAATTTAAGATGTGAAATGTAACACATCATAATTACCTATAAAAACAATGGAGTATAGAGTACTAGGTATTGATAATAAGCTATTAGACAAAACGATTATTACTTATGGATTCATAAAAAAAATAGGCTCCAAATATTATTCTCGTAAATCCTTTTAGGATTACTTAACACTCAAACATACAAAAAACTACATCCTTCTGTTTTTTCTAAAGAATAATGATTTTACCGTAATCAAATTTAAGGGAAACTCTAACATAACATGAATGACGCTTAAAAAGATTGATACTACTAATCCTAGCCTATAACTATACAAGTAACAGATTAGTATTGAAAACCACATAACAATAATAGCAATATATTTTTTAGTTGTTAATTGTTTATGCCATCCAATAATTGTTGTTTTAGAAAACCAATTTAAATAATGATATATATAAGCAAAGGCTATAAAAATTTGAATTTTTAAATCTACTTTTTCATAGAAGAAGAATTTTAAATCATCGTAAACCCCCAATAATTTAGCCAAATTAGCATTTAGGTAATGAAATTTATTCTCTACATAGGTTTCTTTTACGATATCAGAAAAACGATAACTAAAAACATCAGTATCAATAAAGAATAACAATAAGGGAAGTAACAACATTAAAGCAATATTCAATTGCCCCATTTTATTCTTCTTTTTTTGTGAACCATATATCATAAATAATATGGTAAACACATACACATGAATAATTGTTGGCAATAACAAGCCATTAATTAACACATATATTTCTGAAGTAAATGTAAAAACCGAAATGAGTAGTGTTATAAACAAGCTAATCCATAATGCTTTATTTTTATTGGTAAATAAAAAAACTAATGCATTTATAAATACTAAAAACATTATACCATTGGTATAACTACTCAATTTAACAGTTAATAATTGTACTGTTACATCATTTAAAATATTTTTAACAAAAGGCAAACTTACTATATAAGGAACTGAATATACTAACGCTCCGAATACCACTAAGTACTTCCAATAGTTATTTGTAACAAAGTAGTTTTTATCTATTATCCAATTTGTTTCCGTTAAGTAATGTAAAGGCCCTAATACGGCATAACCGAACAAGAATAATTCAAATGGCAACATACACGCCAATAGAAATGAAACTATAATTAAGCCAAAATTAATTTTGTCGATATTTATTACCCTCATAAATTCAAATGTAAACGTTTTAATAGAAATTAAAAAAGCCACACATTACTGTATGGCTTTTAAATATTTTGATTGAAACTATATACTAGTTAACAATCATTTTTTTCGTGTCAATTTTCTTCCCGTCTAAATATAAGGTGTAATAATACATACCTGAAGCATAGTTTGAAGCATTTACACTAATTTCTCCTTCTCCTTTTTTCTTAACAGCAACTCTATTTACAATTTGCCCTACATTGTTACTAAATATAATCTCCGCTTGACTTACTGATTGCGGTATATAATATCCAATTGTTGAAGTACCATTAAACGGATTTGGAATATTTTGTTGTAATAAAGGATTCATTTTCCCCATTGTAAATTCTGAAACCGGTAACACAGTACAATCACATGCTTCAAGAGCAGTTACTCTGTTTTCTAAATCAGCAATTAATGGTGCTATATCTACCGATACAGATGATCCATTTTGAATATCTATCTGAATAATCGAACCTGTTAATGTAGCAGCCGTTAAGTTTTGTGTATCTGTGTTCACATAAGCCGATAAATCAACTGTATTTGTCCCTCCAGAAATACTTAAGGTATTTGTTGCTAATGACAGTTCTTGACTATCAGTTCCTGTCCCATCTTGCAATACTGATAAATCTACCGTAGTACCATCATTAGTTAAGCTTAACGTTGTTCCAGACAATGATAAATCTTGCGCATCAGTATTATCTAAATACCCTGACAAATCAACCGTTGTACCATCATTAGTTAAGCTCAAAGTATTTGTAACTAACGTTAAATCCTGCGCATCGGTATTATCTAAATACCCCGATAAATCAACTGTTGTACCATCATTAGTTAAACTTAATATATTCGCGGCTAAAGTTAAATCTTGTGCATCTGTATTACTACTTGACATCCATTGTGTACCATCCCAAGAAAACAATCCTTTCAGGTCGGTATCATACACTAATAAACCGACATCAGTGGTTGTTAAAGCAACCCCAGAAGCAGGTGTAGTTGTCATAGTAGTTCGTTCTGCTGTAGTAACTCTATTAATTAACAACCCTTTATCTACATCAGCTAAGTCTAACGATGCATTTAAATTCGCAGCCATTGTACCTATACCTACACTTAATCTATTATTTGTAAGTGCATCACCTCCTAATGCCATTGTGTTTTCTTGATTTACAGTTACACCTTGCCCTATAGCTATAGAATTATCAGTTGTAACCGTTGTGTTTGCACCAAGAGCAATTGAATTAATTCCTGAAACTGATGTTGCGTAACCCAATCCTACACTATAACCTTTATCCAAGTATCCAGTAGCACCAATTAAAACTGAAAAATCTGCAGCGGCTTCTGTATTTGTTGAATATCCTAAACTGACAGATTGAACACCGTGTTGATCCATAAAATGACCAATACCAATTCCGTATTGAGCATCTGTTTGTGCTTGGTATCCAATTGAAGTTGCATCATTGGCATTTACAGAATGAAATCCATCTGCGGACCATTGCCCATTAGTTACAAATCCAGTTCCACCAATAAAAATACATCTTGATCTGTTTGTGTTTCCAAAATCTGCACCTTGTCCAATTCCTACATTGTCACTTCCCTCTCTATTTGAGAATCCGGTTGCTGTACCAAGGTAGGTATTACGCATTGCATTTGTAGTACTGTTTGTTCTATTATTGTCTCCACCAGCATAAGCTCCAATGAATGTATTATGACTCGCATTCTCTGTAGCGCATCCTGCACCGTGTCCAACATATGTATTCTGAATTCCTACATCACCATCAATCCCAGCAGAATCTCCAATTGCTGTGTTCCAATAACCCGTTGTATTATCATAACCCGCTTCATCACCGAAAAATGCATTTCCGTAACCTGTAGTATTACTTCTACCAGCTGTACTCCCTACAAAAGTGTTATCACTACCCTGTCTACTAGACCCACCGTTACTACCAATAGTATTAAATCCCGCGTCTTCACCAACAAATACATTATCATCACCATCAATTAAAGCTTGACCAGCTTCCTCACCGATGATAGTATTATCACTTGCACCTGAAATCATACTCATTCCAGCCTCGGTTCCAATAACTGTGTTATCAGTTCCATCACAATACCTTCCTGCATCTTTTCCAATAAATGTATTATCAGTTCCAGTTATAGAAAATTCTCCTGCACGAGCACCAATAAATGTATTATCAGATTGAACTGTATGACTTTTCCCTGCCATGTAACCTATAAATGTTGTGTATAATCCAGAAGTTAATTTAGACCCCGAACTATCCCCATAATGAGTATTGTAATCCCCTGAAGTGATACTTACCCCTGAACCTGTTCCTTGCGCTTCATTCATTACTTGCGCATAATTAATTACGGAAAATAGCATTAACAATAACGCTATTAAATGTTGTTTTTTAATCATCGTTCTTTATTTTACTTAGTTAGTTAGTCTTTAGTACAATAAACGCAAATATACATGAAAAATAATTATGCTAAATATCATTAATATCTATATTTTTACTTTTTTTTTAAAAATTAATCAAGTATCATGAAGTATCTAGTTTATTTGGCAATTTATATCATACCTATAATTACAATTGGGCAAAACAATAATTCTATTGCAAGGGAATGGATGGATACTTTGTTAGAGATGGTAAAAGAAGATGGTCAAGGGCCAACCATTCAAGCTAGAAATTTATTTCACGTTTCAGCAGCAATGCATGATGCATGGTCTGCATATGACACAAAGCAATCTACCTATTTTTTAGGAAAAGAAAGAAACGGTAAAGTGATAGCTTTCAATCCTAATTTTAAACGGATTTCAAAAAACATTGACAGTCTACGAACTATAGCGATTAGCTATGCAGCTTTCAATATTATAAAAGCTCGGTATGACTTATATGGAAGTAAGGGTAGGACAATAGATATTTTAAACTCTACTTTCGAAAAACATCAGTTTAAAATTAATAAAACACAAACAACAAATTACGTAAATGGAAGTCCTGAAGCTTTAGGGAATTATATTGCGCAACAAATTTTATTATTTGGCAAAAATGATGGTTCTAAAGAAGAAGATAGACACGAACTTGAAAAGTACATACCAAAAAACAATAATTTATTACCTGAAAAACCAGGTGCTGAAGGTCTTAATTATCCAAATCATTGGCAGCCAATTTATATAAACAACTATATAGAAAAAAAAGGGTACGATAAAAGTTTAAAAGATTGGAATCAACTACTTATTGAGGGAAATGTCGATTTTTTAACTCCCTTTTGGGGGGAGGTCCAATCCTTTGCCCTTCCTACTGAGTCAAAAGAAGGAATGGTACATTTTGACCCAGGCCCACCACCTTATATCAATACAGAAAATCAAGAAGAAACGGAGGCTTATCGTTGGGGTTTTTCATTAGTACAACGCCTATCCAGTAACTTGGACAGTAACAACACAAAAATTTGGGATATTTCTCCAAAAGGGATTACTAATATAGATGAACATATTCCTACTAGCTTTAATGAATATCAAGCATATTATAGTAATGTAGAGAATAATAAACGAGAAAAGCCTGTAAAAAACCCTATCACAAAAAAAGTATACCCAAAAAATCTAGTAAAACAAGGAGATTACTGTAGAGTTATCGCTGAGTTTTGGGTGGATGGCCCTAATACCTATTCTCCCCCTGGACATTGGTTGAAATTTTTAAACAAAGTTTCCTATCACCCAGGTTTTAAAAGGAAATGGAATGGAAAAGGAAAGGCTTTATCTCAATTAGAATGGGATATTAAAAGTTATTTTTTAATGAGCGGAACAATGCATGATGCTGCCATTGCTTGTTGGAGTGCTAAAGGACACTATGATTATGTAAGGCCTATATCTGCTATCCGATACTTAGCTAGCCTAGGGCAATCTTCAGACTCAAACAAACCGAATTATAATCCTTCTGGATTAAAACTCGAAAAAGGTTTGGTAGAATTAGTTACAAAAAGAGACCCCCTTGCTGGGAATAGCAAAGAACATGTAGGTAAAGTAAAAATTTACAATTGGCGAGGTCCAGATGCTATTGAAAACCCTTTTATCGATACAGCAGGAGTAGGTTGGATTTTAGCAGAAAATTGGTGGCCATACCAACGCTATACTTTTGCTACTCCTCCTTTTGCAGGTTATACATCTGGACATTCAACATTTTCAACAGCAAGTGCCATTCTATTGACATATATATCTGGTTCTCCTTATTTCCCAAGTGGACTGGAAACATTTACAGCTGACAAAAATGAATTTTTAGGTTTTGAAGATGGCCCCTCAGAAACCATCACTTTACAATGGGCAACTTTTTATGATGCTGCTGTTGAAACCTGTTTATCTAGAGTTTGGGGAGGAATACACCCTCCTGTTGACGACATTGAAGGCAGAAGAACAGGTAAAAAGGTAGCAGGAAATGCCATCGAATTTTCTAAATCTTTTTTTAACTAATTATGATTTTTAACCAGATAAAGAGTAAAAACATTATAAGCCTAATTATTTTTATACTTGTTTTTATTGTTTATGCAATTTCCGCCTCACGAACTATTACATTTTGGGATAGTCCTGAGTTTGTAGCTAGTAGCTATAACTTACAAGCAACTCACCCACCAGGATCTCCTTTTTACACAATGCTTTGCAGTATCTTTATGCAATTTTTTTCGGTTACTAATATTGCTTTTATTTCTAACTTAATATCTAGTTTTTTTGGAGCACTAACGGTTACATTCCTTTTTAAAATAGTATATACTATTACTACCAAAATTCAGGTACACAAATCTAAATTCGAAACTAAATACCTACCATATTTTACAGGCATCACTAGCGCTTTAACTTTAGCGTTTTCAAGTAGTTTTTGGGTTGCTTCTACAGAAACAGAAGTATATACTCTTTCGTTTGCATTAATGACCATAATGGTATATGTAATGATAAAATGGGAAAATGCCTCAAATAAAAAAGAGGAAACAAAACTTATTTTATTGTTTTCATTATTATTAGGAATCGCAACTGGTGTTCACTTAATAATAATTTCCATAATCATTCCTTTAACGCTTTTATTCACTCATAAAAAACACGGATTAACGCTAAAAAACACAGCACTATCATTAATTATTGGATGTATCTTGTTTTTTAGTATTTACTTATTTGCTATTCAAGGGATTATCAAAGCAGCTAACATTTTAGATATTTGGCTAGTAAATTCATTTAAGGCTTCAGTAAATACTGGAACTCTAGTAATTATGTTTTTATTAGGAACATTTTTTTTGATAACTCTATGGATTACTTATAAAAAACAAAAGCTAACATTACATCATATCACCCTAGCTCTTCTGTTATTTTTCATTGGGATTAGCTCATATATAATGCCAATGCAAAGAGCTACTGCAAACACACAAATTGCTAATGGAGTAAGTACAAGCAATAGGATGCTGCAATATATAAAAGGTGAGCAATTTGGGATTAGTAGTATTCCTCTTTTAAAGGGATACACCTACAACGCTCCTTTAGATAAGTATTTGCCTTTTATAGATGGAAAACCGGTTTTAACTTATGATACCAATAAACAAAAATATATTACTGTTGATAACGGAGAATATAGTAAAGTTAATTATTCAGATGAGTTTTCCATGTACTTCCCAAGACTGTTTAATCAAAAAAATGAAAGCAAATATAAGTTATGGACTACAATAAAAGGTGAGCCTGTTAATCATAGTACCAATGGTGAAACCAAAACTATTTACAAACCAACTAATCAGGAAAATTTTAATTTCTTTATAGAATATCAAGTTTCATGGTTATACCTGCGATACTTATATTGGAACTTTATTGGCAAACAAAACAATAATCACGGTATCGGTTATATTAAAGATGGTAATTGGATTAGCGGGATAAATAGTATTGATAAATTAAGAGTTGGTGATATTTCTAATATGCCTAAGCGTTTTATAAATGATACAAGTAGAAATTCGTATTATTTTATACCATTTATATTAGGCATTTTAGGTTTGTTATCATTAGCAAAACATAAGCAATATTTTTTAACAACAATTTTCATATTCTTAGCTTTTGGATTAGGTATTACACTTTACATTAATCCAGTGCCACACAGTATTTTGGTTAGAGAACGTGATTATATTTTTATAGGTTCATTTATAATTTTCTCCCTTTGGGTTGGCCTATCTATTATATTAATTTACAACTCACTAAGATCATTATTTACCAGTAAAACCAGGTTAATAACTATTTCTATTTTAGTTTTTATTGGGGCTCCAATGCAAATGTTAGCTAAAGGTTGGGATGATCACCAACGTAGCTATGATACTTTTGCTTATGATTTTGGGAAAGCCTATTTAGACTCTTGTCCAGAACAAGCGATACTTATTACCAATGGTGATAATATGACATTTCCTTTATGGTATTTACAAGAAGTAGAAAAATACCGAACAGATGTTAGAGTTTTAAATTTCGATCAATTGAATTTAGACAACAATATAGAGAGCCTTAAAAGAAAAATAAACACTTCCAACCCTTTAGATTTTAATTTAGAAAATCATTTATACATAAATGGTGTTGATCGATTAATTCCACTACAACGAGAAACAAATAATGCTGCAGTGTTACCTAACTTATTCAATTTTTTAAACGATAGTACCACTCGAATGAATTGGAACGGAAAGCTAAAACACTATATGCCCACAACAGCGTTTTCAATTCCAATTGATACATTAAAAATAAAAAAGTACGTATTGAATTCGAAAGAATTAATTGCATCATACACTCCGGAAATAAAATGGAATTATGCCAAAAACTTCTATGAATTAAATGATCTTGTTTTATTGAACGTTATTACGAATAACATTCATAATAGGCCAATTTGCTTTGCCATTAATGGTAAAACAAAACATTATATAGGACTCCAAAATTATTTTATTCAAAATGGAATGGTTGAACAATTAGCACCAATACAAAGAAAAGATTCGTTTGCCAACCCAAAAATTGTAAATACAAAAATGATGTATCCATATATTATGGAAAAATTACAATTTAAAGGTATAAACGATGAAACAAAATTCTTAAATCATGAAAACCGTTCTTATGTACAAGATATATTAAGACCTAATTATTATTTTCTAGCTCAAGCTTTGATAGAAGAAGGTAAAACAAAAGAAGCTATAGCAGTATTAGATAAATCTTTTACTATTTTTCCAAATAAAACGATACCATACAGACAATATGCTTACGCATTAGGAAAATTATATTTTAGAGCTGGATTGCCTGAAAAAGGAACTGAAATATGTACTTTAGTAATGGATAATTTTTGGGAAGAACTCACATGGATAACTTCTTTTAATCCACCACGACCTATAATAAATGTAAGACATGCTGAAAAATTAAAAAACATGTATATACAAATGCTGGAACAATTCCCTGGAGACAAAACAACTTTAAAAAAGTATGAACAACGTTTTAATTCTTTTGAGGCTGGATTTATAAACTGGAAGCAAACAAACTGGCCATACTAACTTAACTACTATTTTATATGTTTTCATTTTCAACTGAAGTTACCTCTTCTCAAATTACATCAGACAATCCGTTATTTCAAAGGACATTGAAAGCTTATACATTAATAGCAGAAAAAACATATGGAGACGTTTTAGAAATTGGTTGTGGAGAGGGCTATGGTTTAGATTTTATTTATAAGAATGCTAATTCAGTGACTGTTATAGATAAATCGAAATCAGTATTAGATGAAATTAAAAGAAAGCACCCAAAAACAACTATCTTAAACCAAAAAATTCCACCTCTAAATAATTTAAAAGATAACAGCTTTGATATTATTATTTCATTTCAAGTAATTGAGCACATAAAAGACGCTACTCTTTTTATCCAAGAAATCCATCGGATATTAAAACCTGATGGAAAGGCATTTATTACCACTCCAAATTCACTAAAAACAGTTGCAAGAAACCCATGGCATTATAAAGAATATAACTATTCAGAAATAAATAATTTAATAAAAAAATATTTTGAAGATTATAGTATTAATGGAATTCAAGGAAATAAAAAAACAGATATTTATTACTTAAAAAACAAACAATCTGTAGAACGACTTTTACGTTTAGATGTTTTTAAAATACAATATAAAATACCAGCGACACTCCTTAAAATACCATATGAACTAGTGAATAGAATAAATAGAAATAAACTTTTAAAAAAGAACACCTCATTAGTAAATAGTATTACATTAGAAGATTACTCCCTAACAGAATATTCAAAAGACACATTAGATTTTTTCTGTATTATGAATAAAAAATCTAACTAAATCATATTCTACATTTAATAACCTCCTCAACCACCTCAGGGTTCAAAAGTGTAGAGACATCGCCTAAATTATCTAATTCATTCGCGGCTATTTTACGTAAAATACGACGCATAATTTTACCACTTCGCGTTTTTGGTAATCCAGACACAAATTGAATTTTATCACACTTTGCTATTGGACCTATTTTATCTGATATTAGCTGATTAATTTCAATTTTCAAAAACTCTGAAGGAGGAACATCATTATATAATATCACATAGGCATATAATGCATTTCCTTTAATATTATGCGGAAAACCAACTATAGCACTTTCAACTACTTGTTCATGTTCATTAATTGCGTTTTCTATTGGAGCTGTACCTAAATTATGACCAGAAACAATTACTACATCGTCTACTCTTCCAGTAATTCTATAATCCCCATCTTCATCACGTAAAGCTCCATCACCGGGGAAATACATATTTTTGAATGTCGAAAAATACACTTGCTTATAACGTTCATGATCTCCATAAATAGTTCTAGCAATACTTGGCCAAGGAAATTTTATAGCCAGCCTTCCTTTAGAAACTTGTTCATTAATTTCGCCACCTTCTGTCCCCATTAATACGGGTTGAATTCCTGGTAAAGGTACTGTTGCAAAGGTTGGTTTGTCATTAGTGATTCCTGCTAATGAAGACAACATAATCCCTCCTGTTTCTGTTTGCCACCAAGTATCAACTATAGGACATTTTTTCTTCCCTACATGTTCATCATACCAATGCCAAGCTTCTTCATTTATTGGTTCTCCAACGGTACCCAAGGTTTTTAAGCTCGATAAATCATATTGTTCCACTAAACTTGTGGGGTGTTTTTCCAATGCTCTAATCGCCGTTGGCGCTGTATAAAACTGATTTACTTTATGTTTTTCACATACTTGCCAAAAGCGTCCGTAATCAGGATAACTTGGTACACCTTCAAACATCACAGTTGTAGCTCCATTCAATAGAGGCCCGTAAACTATATAACTATGACCAGTTATCCAACCAATATCTGCCGTACACCAATACACATCATTCTCTTGATATTGAAATACATTTAAAAATGAATAGGCCGTATATACCATATAGCCTCCACAAGTATGTACCATTCCTTTTGGTTTTCCGGTAGAACCTGAAGTGTATAAAATGAATAACATATCTTCTGCATCCATTGCTACAGCTTCAAATACATCATTTAATTTTTCTAATTCTTCATGCCACCAAACCTGATTTTTATTTAATGTAACACCCAAATTACACCTATTTAAAACTATTGTCTTTTCAATTGATGGACACTCTTGCAATGCTTCATCTGCTATACTTTTTAAAGGTGTTACTTTATTCCCTCTAAATCCACCATCAGCTGTTAATAATACTTTACATGTTGCATCATTAACTCTTGACGCTAATGCTGTAGCAGAAAAACCTGCAAATACTACTGAATGAATCGCACCAATTCTAGCACAAGCTAAAATAGCAATAGCTAATTCGGGTACCATTGGCATGTATATACACACTCGATCACCTTTGCCTACATTGCTGGCTTTTAGCGCATTAGAAAACTGACACACTTTACTGTGCAATTCTTTATATGTGATATGTTGCGCTGCTTCATTTGGATTATTCGGTTCAAAAATGATTGCCGTTTTATCACCTCTCTCTTCTAAATGTCTATCCAGACAATTTTCCGTAATATTTAGTTTACCACCCTCAAACCATTTTACTTCTGGTTTCATGAAATCCCATTCAAGTGTTTTTTTCCAAGGCTTTCTCCACACAAAACTCCTAGCTACTTCATCCCAAAATTGTTCTGGTTGCTCAATACTTTTTTGGTAGGTTTCTTTATACTCTTGAGATGATTTTATTCTGAGGTGTTGCATGGGTATCCTAAATTGGTTAATTTTTATAGTTGATTTATTCAGAAGCTAACTTAGCAACAAAAGTTTCAAATTCTTTTGTGAACTGAGTGTATTTTTCTCCAGTTGCAGGACCATTGAATCCTGTATGGATTTTACGAACAACTCCTTTTTTATCTATAAAAATTGTAGTTGGGTATGAAAGTATATGATTTAACATTGGTAGCTTTTCTGCTGCTAGCTTCTTGTTAGCAGAACCAGTTTGAGCAATCAAAATAGGGTACTCTATTCCTATTCTATCTTTTAATCGAGTTAAGTTACTTGTCGCTTTTTCTAATGTTTTAGCATTTTCAAAAGCAAGAGCTACTAGTTCTACATTACTATTCTTGTTTTCTTTGTAGAATTGACTTAAATACTTACTTTCATCCAAACAATTAGGACACCAGCTACCCATAATTTGAATAATTACCGCTTTATTTTTAAATCTATCATCTTTTAAACTGACTTGCTTCCCTTCTAAATCAGGAAATGAAAACTCAATTTTATTATATCCTTCTTTTAAATAAGTTAGTGTATTAGGGTCTTTTAATTCATACTTTTCATTTCTCACAGCAACCCAAGGTTCTTTATAATGATTTCCAGAATAAAACATTCCTGAAGTTATGCTATCGTTTTTAACTAATCCATCAAATAAGAATGCGTGAGCTCCATCAAAACAACTTAAACTCAAACGTTCTTCATCCAAAACCCCTTCTAAAAAACGATAATCACCTGTTTCGGTTAAAAAAGTACCAGTGATTTTATTGTCTGGCCCATCTTTAAAAACACCTTTTGCCTTATAACTATCTTCTGTATTAGGACTAAAAGTAACTTCCCAATTTCCTGCAATAGGATTATGTGTAGTTGATGTAGTTGGATATCTGAAGTGTACATCATAAATTGCTTCAAAAGGAACTTTTAAGTTTTTAGGCCCTTTTGTGTAATTCCCTCTTAAATTGCCTTTCTCATTTATTATAGCTATAATTTTCGCATCAAATACTGGGATATTTATAAAAACAGAATCTCCTTTTATACTAATATCATCAACTAATATTTTTTCTTCAGCATTATATATTGTCATTTTTTTAGCAGAGTCTACTTTAAATACAAAAGGAAGTTCCTTTTGATCCTTAATAGCTAATGAAGCTCTATAGGTCCCTGTTTTAAATTCTTTATTTACGATTACTTCTTCTTGTTTGTCTTTTTTACAAGCCATAACAGAAATTAAGCCAATAAATACTATTATTTTTTTCATCATAATTGATTTTAAGAATTTAAAACTACAAAAAAAGGCATCAATAAATGATGCCTTTTTAGTATAATTATAATTAATGTATTTAACCCAAATAAGCTAACACATTTTTTTCAATACGAGATTCGATATTTGACAAATCAGCTTTTACAAATTGTTCTCCGGTAATTTGCTCATATAACTCAATATATCGTTCAGATATTTCATTGATTTTCATCTCTGACATTTCAGGAATTTGTTGCCCGTCTTTCCCTTGAAATCCATTTTCAATTAACCATTGTCTAACAAACTCTTTTGACAATTGCTTTTGTGCTTCATTAGCATCTTGACGTGCTTGATATCCATCAGCATAAAAATAACGAGAAGAATCTGGTGTGTGAATTTCGTCAATCAACACAATTTTTCCATCAACAGTTTTTCCAAATTCGTATTTAGTATCCACTAAAATCAATTTTCTTTTAGCAGCTATTTCAGTTCCTCTTTGAAATAATGCTTGCGTATATTTTTCTAAAACTTCATAATCTTCTTTAGATACTATACCGTTTGCTAGAATTTCTTCTCTAGAAATATCTTCATCATGTTCACCACCCTCCGCTTTTGTAGAAGGTGTTATAATTGGCATTGGCAATTTATCATTTTCTTTTAATCCATCAGGTAAAGCTACTCCACACAAAGTTCTTTTCCCTAATTTGTACTCTCTTGCTGCATGCCCTGCTAAATATCCACGAATAACCATTTCAACTTTAAAAGGTTCACATAAATACCCAACGGCAACGTTAGGATCTGGGGTAGCAAGAATCCAGTTAGGAACAATATCCTTAGTTTCCTGCATCATTTTAGCAGCAATCTGATTTAAGATTTGCCCTTTGTAAGGAATTTGTTTTGGCATAATTACATCAAAAGCAGATAACCTGTCGGATGCAATCATCACTAATTTTTCATTGTCAATATTGTAAACTTCTCTAACCTTTCCCTTATAAACGTTTTGTTGCTTCGGAAAATTAAAATTTGTGTCGTTAATCGTAGTACTCATTGTTGTTGTTTGTAGTAGTAAGTTGTTTGTTTATTCGTTTTCTATATTCTTGTATGCTTCAATAACTTTTTTAACCAATCGATGTCTAATTACATCTTTATCGTCAAGGTGTATAAAACCTATTCCTGTAACACCATTTAAAACAAGTAAAGCCTCTTTTAATCCAGAAACTGTTCTTCTTGGTAAATCAATTTGACCTGGATCACCTGTAACTATAAATCGAGCGTTTTTACCCATACGAGTTAAAAACATTTTCATTTGTGCACGAGTAGTATTTTGCGCTTCATCTAAAATTACAAAAGCATTATCTAAAGTTCTTCCCCTCATAAATGCTAAAGGTGCAATTTGTATTATCCCTTTTTCTAAATGTGATTCTAACTTCTCTGCAGGTATCATGTCACGTAAGGCATCATACAAAGGCTGCATGTACGGATCCAGTTTATCCCTCATATCACCAGGTAAAAAACCTAAATTCTCTCCTGCTTCAACAGCTGGTCTGGTTAAAATAATACGTTTTACTTCTTTTGCTTTTAACGCTCTTACTGCTAAAGCTACAGCTGTATAGGTTTTACCAGTTCCTGCAGGACCTACTGCAAATACCATATCATTTTTAGTTGATGTAGTTACCAACTTTCGCTGATTTACAGATTGAGCTTTGATCATTTTACCACCAACACCGTGCACTAAAATAGCATCACTATTTTTAGCAGTTTGGATATCTTCAGTACCATTTGATGTTAGCACTCTTTCTATGATATTTTCATCAATTTTATTGTACTTAGTAAAATGCAACACTAACATGCGCATTCGTTTATCAAACTCTTCTAAAATTTCTTCACCACCAATTGCTTTAATTTTATTTCCTCTTGCTATAATTTTAAGCTTTGGAAAATATTTTTTTAAAGAATCAATAGTGGCGTTTTGTTCTCCGCAAAATTCTCTCGGATTAATCTCGGTAAGTTCAAATACAAGTTCTTTCAAATGCTAAAGTTTTTTTGTTAAAAATTAACTAAAATTTCATTAGATTTACTCCACAAAATTACGCAATTTTGCTACTGCAAACCTAACATTCAACAATTTATTAATGGCTATAATTACCTTAACAACAGATTTTGGACTAAAAGACCATTATGTCGCTGCAGTTAAGGGTATTATTTATTCTGAAATACCTGAAATAACCATTGTTGATGTCTCTCATAAAGTTACACCTTTTAATTATAATGAGGCAAGTTATATTATAAAAAACACCTATCATAACTTCCCAAAAGGCACTATCCACATCATAGGTGTTGATTCTGAACTAAATAGAGAGTCAGAACATTTAGCAATGTTATTAGACGGGCACTATTTTATATGCGCAAACAACGGAATTTTATCCATTTTAAATACGACTAAGCATCCTGAGAAAGTTATTGAAATTACTACTCATCAAAATCCGCACGATAATTTTCCTGTAAAAACAGTTTTTACAAAGGTTGCCTGTCATTTGGCTAGAGGTGGTAATTTAGATGTTATCGGACGACCGTTTCACAAACTTAAAGAGGTAACCAATATGATGCCTGTTGTTAATCCTGATGAAACCATTATCGTTGGACATATACAATATATTGATAATTATGGAAATGTAATTACGAACATTAGTAAAGACTTAATTACACGAATTGCAAAAGGACGTAATTTTAAAGTTACCGTTCGTAGTTTTTCTTTTGATACTATTTACAACTCCTACGGCGAATCAGTAAATTATGAATCCCCTAAGGAAAAAAGAATTAACGAGGGTAAAAAAATTGCCCTATACAATTCCAACAATCATTTAGAAATTGCTTTATATAAAAGTAGCTTAGAAACTGCTGGAGGTGCTTCTACCCTTTTAGGTATTAGTTATAGAGATAGTGTTTCGGTTACATTTTTTGAAAAAGAATAAACTATGTTAGTACGTATCGTAAAGTTGAGTTTACAAGAAGATAAGATTGAGGAATTCCTTTCCAACTTTAACAATCAAAAACTTTCTATCAGAAACTTTCCTGGTTGTCAGTTTTTAGAATTGTACAATGACAAACATGCCAAAAATGTATTTTTCACTTATAGTTATTGGGATAATGAAGATGCACTTAACAACTACAGACATTCCGAATTATTCCAAGGCATATGGGCCGTAACCAAACCTATGTTTAATGCAAAACCAGAGGCTTGGAGTGTTAATAAATTGGAGAGTTTGGTTTAAACTCTTAATTTATTTCACCAACTACTTTCTCTCCTTTAGAAATTGTATTCATAATAAATGCATAAATATTAGCAGCTCTATTATCAGATTCTGTAAAATGAATTATGTGTGATGTTGTCAAACCCGTTTTCATTAAAATTAAATTTTTAGAGGTATTGTTCTCTCTGTATTTAGCCACACTTTTAGCTACTTGCCAATATGGTGTTTGTACATCTAAATATCCTGAATAAAACAACATATTAGGGTACGCTTGTTTTTTTATATTCTGATATGGAGAGTATGACAACATATAATCAAAAGCTTCCTTGTTAGTAGGGTTACCCCATTCTTTATATTCTGTAGTCGTTAGCGGTAAGTCTTTATTGGCCATGGAATTAATTACATCTAAATACGGGCGGTCAAGAATAAGTGTTCCAAATAAATTTGGATAATTATTGGCTGTATACCCCATAATTAAACCTCCTGCACTTACACCATAACCCACCATTTTATGAGTAGGCATTTCGTATTTATCTTTTAAATAATTAGCTCCAGAAATATAATCTTCAAAAGTATTTTTCTTATTCAATAACCTACCTTGATTATACCAATCTTGTCCTAAAGTTTCATGTCCACGAGTATGTATATATGCAACGATAAAACCTTGTTGTGCTAATAGTAGTTCATTTGCACTAAAACTTCCATATTTCACACCTCTATATGCTCCATAGGCTTTTACATATACTCCTTTACTATTTTTCCTTATGGAGTACTTGTTATAAAATAACGTAATTGGTATTTCAGTACCATCTTTTGCTTTTGCCCATTCAAGTTTAGTTACAAAACCTTCTTTAGATCTATTTTCATTCAGCTCTATTTCTGAAATTATTTCTTCCTCTTCGGTTTCTATATTTAATTTTCTTTCCGAAAAAGGTAGCAAAGGAGTTTCATAGTTTACATTTATGGTATTTCCTTCCGATTTTCCAAAATCAAAAAAGTTGTACCTTTCCTTAAAAGAAAACTCTTTTACTTTAGAGGGTTGTTTCTTTTTAAAATATTTTAGTTTTAATCTTGTTTTTTCATCTTCGGCTACAGCTATATAATCTTTTGTTACACTTAAATCTTGTAGTACATTTTTAGTTGTATACATAGTTTGCCAATCACTGTCTGAAGTTGAACCTACAGGAATACGTACAATTTTATTTTCTGCTCCTTTTACGAGTGTGTAAAAAGGTCCTTCAGTAAATTGTTCTACAATATAATAACGGTCTTTTTTTCTTTTAGACACCGATTTAAACTCAAATAATTGTTTATTCAAATCGATAATGTAATTTTCGTTTTCACTTTTACTTTCGCTAACTAAAACAAGGTGTGTTTTTGAAACAGTTTTTTTCATTGCTAATCCAAAAGTTTCTTCTTCTTCTTCTTCCCAAAAAAGTAATTCATCATTAATTTCTTTATCCCCTAGATTATGTGAAAAAACTTTGAACTCTCTTCCTGTAGCATCTTGTTTTATATATAATATTTTTGAATCATCTATACTTATAAAATTAGATACATTAGCAATACTATCTACCAATTTATTACTTCCAATAGGTTTGACAATTAAGGTTCCAAACAAACCACTATCTTTAGTGTAGTTATAAATTATATGCTTCTTTTTTACTTCAAAATTCCTCCTACGGTAATTTAAAATACCTTTTGTTGCATTGGAACTATTAAATATTCGTTCTTTTTTGGAATTAGGTAATGCTTTAAAGTAAATCATATCTCCTAATTCATCTTGTTCCCAATAATACTCTCCAACTATTTTAGCTTTTTCTGTTTTATTTACTATTGAATCTTTTTTATAGATGTTCGCAAAACTAAATTGTTTCTTATAATTTTTTAATCGGTGCAATACATCATGAGCATAACTATTTTCTTGCCTTAAATAATTAATTGTGTTTGTATCTTTTTTCTTGGATAACCAATGATATTCGTCTATTAGTTTCGTTCCGTTTGCATATACATGAGTATATTCTTTCTTTAGCACTTGGGGAACAGGCAAAGAATCAATAGCTATGTTTCGATATTCAAACTGTTTAGATAATGACGTATGTTTTTCTAAATCTGATTGATCTTGTTTAGTCAGTTTTGGATAGTGCTTACTTTCCTCAAAAGAATCCCAAAAAGTACGATCATAAGTATTAGAAAAATATCGCAAACTTGATTGAGGCATAATACCTAATAAATCATTTTCTGGTAACTTTTTAAGTTCACTAGTAACTCCAGTGTTATATAACTGTAAAATCCTTTTACAAGTATATAGAATTGATTTACCATTATTGTTATGAATCTTGCGTTGCTTAGTTATAACCTTATCTAACCTGTACCTATTATTTGATTTTTTATAACTAACTTCATAAACACCATTATCTGAAAACATTAAAGGAACCTTTTGGGCAGATATATCCGCTAAGTCAGAAAATTGATATGAATACTTTAATACCGAAAAATCTTTTGTTGTTATATAAATCCTACCCGTAAAAATGGCGAATTTCATTTTCTTGCTAAAGGCTAGGTAAACTCGTTTTAATTTTTCTTTTTTGGGATAAAAACTCAATACATAACACAATTCATCTCCTACATAATCTTTTCCTTCTAGTTTGTAATTGTATTTATTAACTAATTTTGGATCTAAAAAATCGTATTGGAACTTTACTTTATCTGCTCCTAACAATTCAGCCGCTCCGTTAATTGGTGCTGGTTCCAAGCCAGAAGCGCTTAAATTATTAGAAACCCTTGAAGATATAATGGCTACCTCATCTTTTGGGGCTACAAAATAAGTAAAGTTTTGAGCATTACGAAAGACTTCAGATAACATGCCACTTGAGCCCCCCATCCCCTTGCTCCAGTATTTTTTAAACCCTTTTTGTGTGACATTGTTTCGAGGATACCCCTCGTAGTTTAACTTTATAACAGCCTCATTGAGCTCTATACACTTATCATTTTCTGTAAGTAACTCCCTATAAAAACCATCAGACACTATGTTTTCTTGGACATAATTCTTCTTTATGTTCTTAACTGCTTTTTTAATAATTTCTTCAGGAGAATAATTGGTTGTAGTTATGGTTATTTCTTCTAATAGCTCATCAGAAGAATACATTTTAACATCCAACATTAACTGTTTATTAGTTCCAAAATAAATAGGTAGTCTTTGCTCTTTAAACCCTATATACGATACTACTAAAGTATCAAGCTTATTGAAGTTTCCTTTTTCCTCTCTTTCTAGTGTATAAACACCATTTTCATCAGCGCTAACACCTACATAAGAATTTTGTAAATAGACAGATGCATACGGAAGTGCTTCTGTATTAATATTAGTTATTTTTCCAGTTATTATGTACTGAGAAAAAGCACTTAAATTAATTAAGAAGAATAGTGCGTAAAGTAGGTTTTTCATTTGTTAGTTTTAAAATCATACTAAATAAACACCAAAACCTCGAGTGTAAATAGTTTCTTTTTCATTTAGTATTACAAATGAAAGACATTTTGAATATAAAATTGTTACAGTTTATAGCATTTATTTCACCAACTTCTGCACAATATCTTTTACAGGTAAAATAGCGTTGGTATATTCTATACTGGGTCCAGCAACCCAAATGGTTTTATAGGTAGCTTTATTAGCTGCATTGGCGACAGCTTTCATACCAATAGTAAAACGAACCATCTTTACCCATTTTTTTAACTTTTTATTCTTGTTTAATATAGACTCTACCCAAGAATTTTTAGTTCCAATTTTTTCTACATAAGGAGTTTTTATCACTGTACATGGTGTTCCAGAAATGCGTTCGGTCATAATAATATCTTCGGCACCATAATCCACACAAGCTTGTTTATACTCTTGAGAAACCGAAGCTTCTTTACTAGCTATAAACGGGCTACCAACAGATACTCCTACTGCACCATAAGCAATCATTTCGTCTACATCTGCTTTACATCCTACTCCACCAGCAGAAATCACTGGAATCGTACAATTATCATTAATAGCCTTAATCAGTTGTTCTGGAGTCAAATCCCCTCTATGTCCACCTGCTTCATTATTAACGGCAATAATAGCATCGCCTCCTAAGCTTTCTACTTTTTTAGCCATGGCAACATCTACTACATCACAAAATACTTTAATACCGACTTTATGTGACGCTTCAATAGTACTTTGAGGACTTCCTAAAGAAGTGATAATAAAATCGGCTCCTTCCTCGCAAATCACTTCTAATTGCCCTTTAAATTTTGGATTAGACTTATTTACAATTAAGTTAAACCCGAATGACCCATTAGCAGTTTTCGCAGCTTTTAATTCTTTACAAGCAGTTCTTAATTCTTCTAAAGTTCTATAGTTTAATGCAGGGATACAAGTAGCAATTCCTTGTTTCATTCCCTCTACAGACATCGCTACATTGGACACTAAAAACATAGGTGCCATAATTATCGGATGCTCTATTTGTAATAATTCTTGTAAAGTTGGCTTTGTCATAAGTAAATTTTAAAAGGATAAAGGTACATAAAAATACTATGCTAGCATAGTATTTTTATTTGTGTGATAATTTTAATTCTTGCAAGGTTTTATTCGTAGAAATAAATTCAGAGATAATACCCTTACGTAAGTCTTCTATATCCTGATTAAAGTATTTTGCCCAACGTTCTTCCTTCAGTAAAACCCTTATATGCTTTTGACGTTTTTGAGCTTCTTGTGCGGTAAATAGAAAATTTGAATCTGATGAATCAATTTCTTTGTGTTTAAAGTTTACTTTATTCAACTCAAAATCAACTTGTAAATAGAACAGTTTTTCAGTATCATTAATTGCGTAAAACTCTGACCACTTTGCAAATCCTAAATGATTTACTTGACTCTTGTAATTATCATTAGCTAGGAGTTTCCATCTGCAATTTGCTACTCTCCCCCAATGATCGGAATATCGATATACCCCTTCTGTAGTATAATGATATAATGAATCTGATTTACTTTTATAATGTGCCGTATTGTCTTTAAAGACGTCTTCAGAAACCTCTTGAAATTCACAATACGTGTGCTTAAAAAAATTGTGTTTGGTATAGATTTTCAAATTAGTCTTTCTTTTTAATATTACTTTCATAAGTTTCAATCCAATCATGAACAGTAACTTTAGATACAAGTTCTCCTAACAACTCAAACGGTATATGAGCCTCTTTTTTAAAACGAATACAGCTTTTACCCATATTCAACTTTACTTTAATATCTGTTTTTTCATATTCAGCAGTGAACCAATTGAGCAGCTCTTCATTAGCATAAATACCCATATGATAAAATCCAATGTGCGCTTTTTGAGATGCTAAACTTATAAAAGGTAATGGCAATTTTGGATCACAATGATATCCTACTGAATAGATACTATGTGGTACCACATAGCCTAACATTCCGTAAGACATCTCTTCTTTAAAACCTACTGGTAAATTATCTAAAATGATTTGACGCAATTTGGTAATAATTGGTTTTCGATCTTCTGTCAATTCAGCTAAATATTGTTCTGGTGTAGTGGCTTTAGATTGCATATTGGGTTATTTTAATTCATTTAGCAAAGTACTGATATCTACTTTATATACTCTACTAAGTCCATTATTATAACTGTTAACTTCATTTAAAAACTCAACGTTATTTAACTTCTTATCAGCTTTCAATATCGATCTTTTACTTGTAAAATACAACGTCTTAGTAGACCAATTTACAAACGGGCAATAATCCATATATTTTGAATTAATTGTTTCTCCCATATTTTTAGCTAAAGACCATTTTCCATCTTCTTTATAACTAATATATAAATCGCCACTTCCAAGTCCATCTTTCCTTTTATACCCTCCGAATAGTATAAAACTTTCGTCTGGAGCTATGTATGCATTGTATTCATAACTTTCCGTATTAATAGCTGAGGACATAGAAATAGCAACTTGATATTTTCCATTTTTCCATTCCGATAAAAAAATATCATCCTTTCCCTTAGCAGAAGGACGATCACTTGTAAAGTACATATTCTTTGAGTTTGCAATAGATAGGTAAAACTCATTATGTTCTGAATTTATAGGTGCTCCTAAATTTCTAGGTTCAGACCATTTTTCAGTTAATGATTTACGCTCTACAACCCAAATATCAAAGTCTTTAGTTTTAGTATCAGAAACTAACAAGGGTCTGTTGGATGCAAAATACAATTGCAAATTATTAGGAGACAAAAAGGGCTCTAAGTCTTTAAACATTCCTGAAAATGAAACTAAAGTAGCTTCTTGCCATTCACCTTTTACATTTATTGTTTTAAAAATACCTGACAACTCTTCATTAGGGCTTTGAATTGTAAAATAAGCTTCAGTTTGATTATGACCGATTGTAAAATCACGTACTTTATTAAAATTGTTTAGTATTGGTAATGCTGCTTTTTGAGCATTTGATAATTGTATACATAATAGGCATAAAACCGAAAAGATAACTTTCATTGTCAATAATTTATTTTTCTTAAAAATTAAAACAATTGGTGTGATTAAACACCAAACTGATTTAAATGATGATCCAAATGTTTGTAAAACATATTATTCCACTCTTTAGCTTTTAAATTCCCAAATGAGTGAGATTCTTTCCCTTCAAAATGAGCTTCCCCTAATTTCACAGTTTTATTAATGTATGCGATCAATCTTTTTTTCTCTTTTTTAAAATCTTTACTTTCTTTAATTAAAAATTGAGGCGCTGTATTTCCGTTTTTGGGATATGTTTTTTCTCCAACTACAGATGGTTTAACTAGTAATTTCAACATATATCTCACAAAACCATTTGGACGTTTGTGCTTATCATCAAATACCATCTCGTAAGTTACATTACAATGTGCTAGCATCTGATCTACATTCATTTTACCCCATTCGCCTTTTGTATCTGGAGTCAAGTTATCAATACGATTGATAACTTCCTGAGCATTGGCTTTTTCGAATATGTTTTTCATCTATATATGTTAATATTTCTAGTTGCTACATTAGTTTGTCTAAAATAACAAATTAATCAATATTCTCGGTATAAGTACACAAGATATGAATTTAACAAATATTTTATCTCATTCGAGGCATCCCGATAGCTATCGGAACGGGAAATTAAACCCACTGGTGGGATTGAAGTTAAAATTGTGTAGCTTTGAAAAAAAGGACCACATGGAAGAAAAGTTAATGTCAAAAAAGAAACCTGCATTTCCTATTTCAAAACAACTAAACAACTACCTTGTTGAATATAAAAGAGTTAGTGAAATACCAATATTCTATGAGGATTTATTGCGCTTTGCAGGTTCTGTAATAGTCTATGATAAAAATGATGAAGACACCTTATGGATTCGTGTATACTATACTGATTCTGAAAGATTAGAAATTGACTTAAGTTTAAAAAAAGTCTATACTATTTTATATTCTGATGGGAATGAGGATAATATAAAATACCTTAACATTGACGCTGTAGACTATTGTACTTTTGGAAACTCTAAACCTTTTAGAGTAAAAGTTAGAAATATTTTAAATGATAATTTCACCTATTTCTATGTTAAAAAAAATGACGCCTCTCGTGTTTATGGACTGGAATTAGAGCACATGCTTTCTCCTTACAATCTTAACTTTTTAATATACCAAAATACTTTAATAGAAGAACATATTGCAGGTATAGCTGGGGATGTTTTTATCAAAAATATGCTTCCAAAATGTACCGAGTCAGAAAAAGCGCAAATAGCCAAAGAATTCGTTAAATTTAACGAACGTGCTATGGTGCGTTACTTAGGTGATATGCGTTCCTACAACTACGTAATTATACCAATACATGACTTTGATCAAGTTGTGTATAATATCCGTGCTATCGATTTTGACCAACAATGTTATGAAGGAAAATTAAAGGTATATAGACCACAATTTTTTAAAGAAAATTACCAGATGGTAAAGTTGGTTCAAGAAAAGCTACAAGAATCTTCAGTACAACAATATAAAGTTGAAGAGCGCTCTATGATCGTAAAACGGTTTTTGAGTTTCGAAGTTAGAGTTATAGAACTTATTAACTGTATGAAAAATGACACCATTTCTACCGATAAAAATATTTCTTTATTAAAAGAACAAACCTTTGAACTTACTTCAGATGTAAACTTTAAACGTAGTGAAAATATGGGGGAATTACTAAAGCATACCTTAGACTATGTAAGACGTAACTATGAAAAACCCTTGACGCGTTTTTAACTCATTTATAGGGTTACTCTATTATACATTGCTCATTTACCTCAATAAAGGATATTGGTAACTAGCTTGATTTATAAAATAAAACAAGCTAAATTAATACTATATTTTTAGGATCAGCTAATCAACACGGAATTGTATCAATAAAGAAAATAAAAAACGCGACCCAAAAGGATCGCGTTTTTTAATCTTACTCTTATTACTATATAATCGTATTAATTAACTCTTGTAAACGTCACTATTAGTGTTAATGAATTATCAATAGTCACTCCTTGTTGCGTTATTATTTCATCTGAATCCTGTTGAAACTTTAACGTAGTTGCAGACAATTCAAGGATTGTAAATGGTGTATCCTCTCCATTTGAGGTCAAAATCAAAGTAGTACCATTTTTAGACCATGTTGAATTTGGTAATAATGGTAAATCTGTTTGAGTTTGAGTTGTTGTTTGACCGTAAGTTGTACTTGTTAATTCAATATCATAAGTTCCTTGAGCCAATAGATCATTTGGATTTTCAGTAAAACTGATTGAATTATTCATATTTTCCCCAACTCCTACATAAGTACTTGGAATAGCTTGTCCTTGAGTAGTTACCGTATTACTTCCTGTATAATTTAAATCTATCATTTCCCAAGTTCCTAAAATTTCTCCCGAAACATCAGCCGCAGGTATAACTAGCGCACCATCATCACTATCGCAAGAAAAAATTGTAATACTTAAGAATAATACTAATAGGGTTTTTGTAATTTTCATAATATTTATTTTAGTTATTTATTAATTAGTTTCCAAACTTAAAACTTCTTACCCATTTTTTTTGTTTTTTTTTCAAAAAAATGGTGGTGAGTTTATATTTATTACTTTTTTAAGAAAGATGATTTTAAGCATCTATAAAAAATAGACCAAAAATTAATTTGGCCTATTTACAAAAGCATCTCAAAGTATATTATTAACCCCTTAATCATAAACCATTTATGAGACACTTAATCTTAAAGCTTTTGATTAACATTACTTTAAATTTTAGTTCTTCTTAAATGTTTCATCTAAGTTTACAATAATAAACTCTGAACGTCTGTTTGCTTGGTGCTCTTCTTTAGAACACTTCACACCATTAGCACATTTATTTAATAATTCAGACTCT
>Ga0209291_1000590_pt1 | contig 34231 bp, 34 predicted proteins | sample GOMGulsemesocosm_FD_184633 | JGI IMG/M metagenome (GOLD analysis project Ga0209291, IMG submission 184633) | Methane-oxidizing microbial communities from mesocosms in the Gulf of Mexico - GOM9B Gulf of Mexico (SPAdes) (version 2) | ecosystem: Environmental > Aquatic > Marine > Cold seeps...
CGATAGGCATCTTTATTATGAAGGAGATAATGACGTGGTTATAACTTTAGTTTTAGAAGACGAAGTGTTAAATGCCTTTAATAAGGAAGATAAGTCCTCTTATGTTAAGTTTGTTTCAGATTTAGCGATTGAATCATCTTTAAAGGAAGCACAGCGTCATTTTAAGAATTATAAAGATTATTATGAGTTGATATATGATTTGGATAAGTATGATAATTTTTACTTTGAAGATTTTGAGAGCATAACTTTTACAAGTTCAAATGAATATAAATCTATGATAGATATTAAACATCCATATCTAAAGCAAGAACGAGAAGCGTCTCTTAATTCATCAACAACAGATGTAGAAAAAGGTAGTACTTTATTAGATGAAGTTTCTGAAAAGCATAACATTTATCTAAATCTGATTAATAATTTTGAAGATGATGAAAAATATTTATTAATTAATATTTTTAATTCGCTTCCACCAGACTCCTTAAAACGAACTGATTTTTTAAAACTTATTAGGATAGTAGGAACTTTTCAAGATTTAACTATATTTTATAAGAACCCAAAATCGGTTACTCCTTATGCTAAAGTGTCAAAGGGTATTGATTATTATTCAGGAAAAAGAAAACTTGATATTATAGATAGAACTTTAGTCAAAATGGAACCATTTCAGATTGATGCTATCAATCATCAACTTTCAAAAATGAAATCTCAAGTTAATAAATAGAAAAGATACTATTCAAATTTCAAATTTTTCAATCAAACTTTATCACTTTTTACATACGTTTCCTTGTTTAATTCATGTGTTAACAATTTGTTTATCATGTGTTTGAGGATTCCGAACGCATTCCGTTGAGATTCCGAACTAATTAATATTGCCTATTTCTCTTTATATCATTGCAGTAAATTATAAAAATAATACGATGATATTAAAAATGAAAGTTATTTTAGATGACGTAGTGAAGAAGCTATTTTATTTAAAAGAAAGTAAAAATGTCTATTCCCAAGAACATGGGATTAACCACAGTATGTTGAGCGAACGCAAAACAATACAAAAAGAACTATTTGGATCACCAGCTAGTCTATTAATTAATTCTAAATCTCAAAATTAGTATGAAGAATGTAGTAATTAATAGTAATGTCACGGATTGCTTCAAAGGAGATTTAGATATGCTTTGTAGTTTAAACAGAAAAATCTTTTCTTATTTTAAGCCAAATTTATTGAATGTGCATTTTATCACATTAATGTGTCAGGAGTCCAACTTGGATGATAAACCTGAAAGGGATTTTAATAATATCAAAGATAGGTTATCAGAATCCATAGTGTTTTCAAAATTTGTTTTTTGGCTATACATAGTAATGACAAATCATTTTATGAATGATGTCATGTTTAATAACAATGATGGTTTGAATTATTACGATTTAAATGATAATATTATTTTAGAATAATTATGGAAAATATTAATCATGAAACCATTGGCAACGAGCTTAAAAATTTGACAAAGTCTAATATAGTGAAAGCTCAAGATATGTTGGTAACTATAATTAATAAGCTCCCAAATGAGTATAGGGAGCTTATAGAAAGTAGCTTTAAATATAAACGTATTCCAAAAGAATACATGTTATGCTCAATGTTATTTACAGTAAGCACATCTGTTGGACTTACTTTTTATATAGAAGCTCTTGGTTACCGAAATTATGCAAATTTATACTTTACTATAATTGGTAGTCGTGGAGATGCAAAAACGGAAGCAATGAAAATAGCGACTAAACCTATCAAAATAATTGATGATATGTTTTATAATGATCATCTGGAGGACCTAGATATTGCTAATCCGGAAGATGATGCTCCAAAGCGCAAACAGGTGTTGGTTCAAAACGCTTCAATTGAAGCAGCTCATAAGATTCATTCGGATAACCCTAACTCAATTGGGATTTTAATAGACGAAATTTTTGCGTTAGTAGAGAAAATGGGAAATTCAAATAGTCGCGATGGTATAGCATGGCGAAATTTTTTATTGGAAGGATATACAAATGGATATATTGATATATCAAGAAAGACAACGGAAAGTTTTAGAATAAATGAATCCTGTCCAACTCTCTTAGGAGGATTACAACATCAGTTTATACCTAAGTTAATAGCTAACGGTAATTTAGAAAGTGGTTTTATCGATAGACAATTATTTACACCAAAACTAACTAGTAATTCAATATTACATAAAGGGGTGTCTAATCCTGAGATAATGAATAACTATACTGCATCTATCAAGAATATATTAGATTATAAAATACAATCTGAAAAAGCAGAGGAGGACATAAAGCAATTTGAAATTCAAGTAACAGATGAAGCACATGAACTTCTTTTTGAATACACACAAGGGCTTATAAATAGGCAAGCTATGGCTAAGCCTATTATTAAAGAGTATATTTCTAAAATGCAAATATCTATTCATAAGTTATGCATAAACGTATTTATGATGTTTCATGCTTCTAAATCTGAATTTAAATCGTTATTAACTTTAGAAAATGTCGAATTAGCAATAACCCTAAATGAGTTTTATTTGATGAATTTTAGAATTGTATTAGAAGAAAATATCGATCATAAAACGACGGAGCCAAGTGTAGAAGACATTATTAAGATTGCTAAAAAAAATAATGCTTCACAAAAGGCGGTAACTGAAGTTACAGGTTTGACTAAGGGAACAATTTCAAAAAAATGGAACAAAGTATAAACGCAATTAGAAACAGGAAACTCGAAACTTTAGTGTTTAATCATGTAAACAGCACGTTTTTAGTTTCTTATAGTGAATTTCTTATAGGTTTCAAGTTTCCTGTTTCTCTTAAAACCAATAATAATGTTAGAGAAAATAGATGTAGTCTTAACTTTTGATCCAAAACGTCATCGTAATATTATTACACCATGCTGTAAAAGCCTAAATAGGGATGGGAAGTTTGTTACATATAAGGAGTTACCACTGAATTATGGTTACTGCCATTCTTGTGGAAAAGCAACTCTACCGCGAACTCGATATCGTGACGATTCTGGAAACGAATTTATCTGGAATGATAATACAAAAAAAATGGAGCCATTTGTAGTTCATTTGAATGACAATGATGTAATTCGTCCTAATAACAGTTTCAATGACATATGTAATACTTTAGTTAGAGAAAAGAAATTTATTGATTTTGAGTCCGTTAGATTATGCGTTAATAATACTAATGAGAATAACTTATTAATTTACTTACGTACTAAATACGGTGACAAAAAAACGGATATAGTTAAAAGAATGTATTATATAGGTACTTCAAGAGATTTAGGTACTGTTTTTTGGAGTATCAATCGTGCTAAAAAAGCACAAAAGGCAAAGGTTTCATACTATAAACCTAATGGAAGAAGAACTAACCGTTTTAAGGTGCCTTATAAAAATGAAGATGGATATTATAGTTGTTTATTTGGAGAACACTTATTAGATGTTATTGAGAATAAAGAGAAAGCAGTAATGTTAGTAGAGAGTGAAAAAACAGCAATAGTTTGTGCTATGCATTATCCAGAATATATTTGGTTAGCTTATGGAGGAATTACAGCGCTTACAAATGAAAAAATTCAAGTGTTAATTGGACGAAAAGTAATTTTAATACCAGATATGAGCGAAAAAGCAGTTGCTATTATGACTAAAAAAATATCAGAATTTGAAGAGCGTCAAATAGATGTAAAAATATGGGATTTAACCTATGGAAAAACCGACAAAGAACTTATGGAAAGCGGTTGGTATAATTCTGATTTAGAAGATGTTTTACGTACTGATAAAACTATTTAAAAATCTATTCTCTTTTATTCCATTGTTCTGAGAAATCATCAACTTCTAATCCTGAAGGAAAAATGATATGGTACCATAGACAATTGAAATTATATCTAATTATTCGAAACCATCTAGGAAATTTATTTTTTTTCATTTGTGAAATTGTTATTTTTAAATTTAGTGAATATTTAACCTTTTTTGGATGTAAAAGTAACCAAATTGGTGTTAATTGTAACCAATACCAACGGTCTACCAACGGTCTACCAACGGTCAACCAACGGTCAACCAACGGTCAATCAACGGTCAATCAACGGTTAACCTTAAAAAGACATAGTACTTATCTCTACCGATGTTTATGTTTTGATACGCCATCTCTTTTTTAAGATTGTGATATAGCTTGATTCCACCAGTTTCAGAACTCACTTTTTTACGATAGTCTATAAGCATTTTGATTAGTCTTTGATGGTCTACTAGCTGTTTTTGTTGGGTTTTGAGTCTTTTGTAGAAGGCTTGTTTACTAATCCCAAAACATTGATAGTGCCATTTTCTTCTTAACGGTTTTTCTTCTTTAGTTCTATCTCTTTTGCTAATGATTTGGGCAGTGAGTTTTTTGACATATCTACGCCTGTAATAAGTTCCATGTCTGCTATAATATCCTGCTGAAAGTCTTTTACAAACTCCAGTTCCTCAAAACGTTCCCTTAGTTTTTTAATTTCATCGTTTTTACTCAAACCTGTGTTTTCTTGTACTAAGGTACTGTATTTCCTAATCTAATAAGAAATAGTTGTTCTAGGAATATCATATTTTTTGGATGCAAAGTTTGTAGAAATCTGACCATTCTGAATTTGGTCAATGACTAAAAGTTTGGTTTCTAAAGTTGCTTTTTGGTAGTTTTTTCTCAGCCAGTGTTCTTTTTTTGTTTTCATAAGTGACTATCAATAAATGATGAATTTTTAGTCAACCTATTTTAGGAAAATTCACTGTTTTAATGTTTTACAACGTGTTGATATATGGTTTGTTGCGTGGTTAAGCAACTAAGTTAACAAATAAAAACCGAATAGAAAATCCGCGAGGATTTTCGTAAGTAGGCTAGAACTAATCAATAAATTATATACAGTGTTGTGTGCAGTTTTTTAACATAAACGTTGTAATTTTAATTATTGTCCTGCGTATTTACTTTCTTAAAATTATATTGGCCTTAATTATCTTAAATGAATTTTCAGAATCAATATTTAGTTTAGCCTTAAAAGTATACACACCATCATCTTTAACATTAAAGATTGGTTTGTTTTTTCCTTTTACATTTTTCTTGATTCCATATTTTATAATATGTTTCTGTTTTTGATAATCTTCTCTTTCATCTTCATTTTTTACCCATCCAAATATGGTTAAACGTTTTTCATGATATCTTATCCAGTCTGGATTTCTCTTTTTTGAAATAATCCACATTGCAGTAGAAGATAAATATTTTGGATTTGTACTTAATGGGTTATAAATATATTGTGTGTAAAACTCACCATCTTTATAAATTTTCACAGAATAGCTTATCTCTAGAGCATTTTCGTACCTATATTTTATTTTTGTCCAAAATTTTATTTTATCACCTTTATTGAGTTTTAAAGTTTCAGCATGTTCCATTCTGTCGTCAACAGCGATATTACTTATGGCTGTTCCACAGGAATTTAATACTAATGCTAGTATTATGAATTTTAAACAATTTTTCATTGAAAAGTTTCAATTACCTAATCCAAAACTATACCGAAATTGTGAAGATGACAATTTAGTTGTAAAGTTTTTAATTGCACACAACGTGTTCGTGTATGTTTAGTTGCGTTGATTTAGCACTAATTTAGTAAAAGAAAACGAACCAAAGGTTAATCTATGTCATTTTCAGAGTAAAGACTTGACTAGCAATTAAATATACACGTTGTTGTGGCTAGTTTTTCTTTCTCAATATTTTTACTATTCTATTATACATTATCTCTGATAAACTCCAATTGTAGCCGTCAAAGTCGACTGTGTTTGTAAATTGAATAATTACAGTGTCTAAGTCCTTGTGGTATTTGGCGATTGTTTGATAGCCTGGAATTAGTCCTGTATGTTCATATTTGTATATTGAACTATAAATTTCTTGTTCTTTTTTATTTCTAAATACAGAACCATCATTTAAAGCTCGAATAAATTTACCCAAATCTTCTGCGGTTGCTAACATAACTCCATTGTCGTCCATTTTTAAGTCATTTTCATATCCGACATAATATCCACTCATTACATCATCGGCATCGACTTCGTGAATTGAGCCATAAGTGTTATTAAGATTTAGAGGTTTTAAAATAGTTTCTTTGATATATTGAAATTTTGTTAATTCTGACGATTTTTCTATTAGTTGAGAGAGCAATAAGTAATTTGTGTTGCTATATTCAAAATCTTCATTAGGTTCAAAATTGGCTGGTAAATCTAGAACTAATTCAAGTCGTTCTTTGTCATTTTGTTTGGGATGAACCCAATAATTTTTCGTGTCCGTATAATTCGGAATTCCGCTTCGGTTTTGAACCATCATTCTCACAGTAATCCTTTCAGCGTTTTCTATTCGTCCTATAAGTTCAGGAAAGTAATCAGCAAGGGTTTTGTCCAATGACAAACGACTATCACTTACCAATTTTGTAATAGCAACAGCCGTATATAGTTTACTGACACTAGCAATTTTGAACAATGAACGTGGGTCGGCTGGTATTTTATTTTCTCGATTTTTATAACCAGCAGAATAAAATTCAGATTGTTTTCCTGCTTTATTTACATAAACAATAATTCCGTCAAACCCATAATCAGTTGCTTTATTTATTTGTTCTTGAACTTTATCTGGAAGAGGGTTTAACCAAGCTTTCAAAATTGGCCAAGGAACATAATACAAAGAGATGATCGTTCCTACAAGTAATACTATTCTAAGAATTTTGGTTTTATGTTTATTCATAATGTAAAATTCCATTTATAAATTAAGAATAGAAAAGTTATATTTCTGAATTGTTGAATAATCTTGATGGGTTGTAGAAATATTTTATGAGTTTGGTCAAATTAGCCACAACGGTCTCGTATAACCGTCAGTTACGGGTTAATATGTGTCAATTTTCGGTTAAGCACTGACGTTAGCAATTCCGAGTGGATTCGGACGTAGTCGAATCCGCCGTAATTGCAGTTATACATTGTTAGCAAACGTTTTTATTTTTTCAAAAACTTCAAAGTATTTCCGTTATTAAATTTCATAATATATAAGCCATTATTCAAGTTTCTAATATCAACTGTTTCATTACTAGATATAATTCCTTTTGAAACTTCTTGTCCTAATGCATTTATAATACTGTAACTAAGTTTCTCATTTAAATTAGAAATAGAAATATAATCGTTAGATGGGTTAGGAAATAAAGTTATCTTTAATTTGTTGTCAAATTCATCATTACTTAAAGTTGGGCTTACTAAAGATACTTCAAAAATAAGATCAACTGTATCATACTCAATTCCATCTTGAAAAGGACTACCACCAGTATATCCACCATTAAAATCAGCCAAAACATCCACATTGTCTACAGTAAATTCAAAAGTGTACTGCGTGTTTTGTGTTAATGTCAAAGACCCAGTGACATCAATTCTAATAGGGTCGCCAATATTATTTATGGCTATTGAAGGATATGGTTGCGTGTAAATAGGCGTACCATTAACAGTATTGCCATTATATATACTCAATGTTCCAGCAGAAACAATTCCTGTTCCATTTGAAACTAATTGTATGAATTCCAAATCTCCGTTACATTCAGCAATAAAACCTTGCCCCCAAAGAAAAGGTTGGCTAGTTACGACATTTGTTCCGTTATTTGTATAAGATATTTGACATTGGGAATTAGATTTTTGAGATAAAAACATAATAAGGATGATTATGCTAATTTTAGTTGCTAAGTAGAATTGTTTCATTTGTTAAATAATTTAATTGTTAATATTCGTTTTTAAATGTTTGCTAACGTTGTTGTATATGGTTTGTTGCGTGTTTAAGCACCTAATTTAGCAAACAAATCACAGATAGAAAATTCCAGCGGAATTTTCGTAAGTCGGCAGTGACCTAGCAATTAATTATACACGGTGTTGTGTATAGTGTTTTTTACTCTTTTACTTCTGTATATCCAGGTAATCCGTGTAAACATTTTATAATTTGGTTTCCACCTGGTTCTCCAGCGTGATAATGATAACCTCTTTCATCATCAGAGTGTCCGCCACATTCGTCCAAATCTGTTGGCTTGTTCTTGTTTTTATCCAATAAGCCATAAATTCCAAATCCGTCAATTGCATAACCAATAATGGGCGAGTGAATATCAGTTTGCGGAATTTCTTTTGTTGAGCCAGTAACTGCGTGATAATGATAACCTCCGTGCGGATTTACGTGGCCTCCGTGGTCGTCTAATGGGGCGATTGTATGAGCTGCTAATATTGCGTGTGTGGGTGCAGGTGGGTCATACTTAACTCCGTTGAAAGCAAGTCCTATTCCGCCTCTTCCAAAACTTTGGGCAGTTTTTAGATATTTTGGTGTTATAGGTATTACATACGTTGTTACTTGGTCTTTGAAATATTCGGGCAAGCATTCTACACAATAATTATTATATTTTTCGTCTACGTCTGGTTTTGCTGCTGCCAAACAACCTTCTTCTGTATCGGTTACTCTAATTGTTCCATCGTCTCTGTATAATTTCCATTTATCATCGTTGTAGAACTCATTTAGTTTAGCAATGAAGTGTCCTGAAACATCATAAACTTTATCATCTTTAAACCAAATTCCAGCTTTCTCCATTCCATCCTCGATATGTCTTGGACACCAAGGTCCCATTTGATGTTCGGTTGCTCGGGAATTTGTTTTAATGACATAGCAAAGTGTCTCAATTCCATTCAATTCAACTATTTTCTTTTGTATTCCGCCAATGATGTTCTCGGAAATGAAATAATCTGTGTTTACTGGAAGTACCTGAATCGAAGAGTCAATCTCATTTGAAAAATCTGTATTTGTTTGTCGTGGCGGTCTATTCTCTTGATTCTTTTCTGCTTTATTAAGTTCTTCTAAAGTCAAAAAACCATCATTGTTACTATCTATATTTGCAAAATTTTCAGCGATTGGTCCTTTGACTTCACTTTTCGATAATTTTCCGTCTTGATTACTATCCATTTCTGAAATTATCTGTGTCGAAGAAGGTCGTTGTCCATTTGGTTCTTGCTGTTCTTTTTTTTCTTGATTTGATTTGCAAGAAATTAAGATTGTAAAAGTTAATATTATCAATAAAGTATTTTTCATAATTTAATTTGATTCAATTATTTTTTTAGCCTTGTTTTATTCGTATTTGTTTAAAGTAAACAGCAAGATTTCTTGAATTCTCGATGGTTTTTCAACATTATACACAACGTTACCGTATAAGAAACGTAGGGCAGTTAATAAGCACTATCGTTTCGGTTTATAACTTAGCTAAATATAATATTTTGCTTTTATCTTTTCTACTATAAACGCCAAATTTTATATTTAGCGGACTTTGTTAATATTCACAGACCTTTCGTTTAAGCCACAAATGCCCTATGTTTTTTATACACTGTTGGCAACTGGTTTTTGCTATTTGTCTAATTTATCGAAAAATTTTGTTTCAAGACTTCCTGCAATTACTGAATAGGGATAGTTTTCCGTATTCAGATTGTAACCTATAATTAAATATCCTCTTATATTTTTTTGTTTTTCTATGGAGCTAACAATATCATTCATAACTCCATTTCTTGTTTCTCTAGCTGTATTTTTATAAGGGTAACCTATAAGTATATATTCCCTTCTCTTTGGACCGAAATTCATCACTAAATAATTATGCTCTTTTTCGCATTCATCGTTAAGAATCATTCCTTTTAGCTTCTTCAGGTTCTTTTCGTATTTAATTTGGTCTTCAATTGGCAGATTTAATAAAATAAAAGAAGAAGCAAGCCAATTTTGAGAAATTGATTCAATCCTTTTTAATAAATCAATCCAATATTTAGTTTTTTTCAATGCAGGTTTCTTGACCTTTACATTTCTATGTTTCCCGATAAAATAAGGGTCAAGTTCCTTTGATTTTAGAGTTAAATTAATATGAAAACCTTCATCGTATTCAGTTTCCCCAATGTTAAAACCATTATCGAGATAGAAGCCAAATAAATCCATTTCATCTCCTTGGAAATCAATATGAGCTTCAAATTCTCTTCTCCGAGATAAGTAATGTATTTTTTCAGCTTGTGTTGATAAAATTTCAAATATTATTTCTAAATCTGTGTAACTAATAGATGGCGCAAGTTCTTCTAACTTATGTGAAATTATTTTAGCAGAAATGAGTTTCTTTAAGTTACAACCAATAGAGCCTAAATTAGAAAGAGTGATACCTAATGGTACATAATATTTAATTTTAGAACTATCAATGTTGTTTGCTTTTCCGGATTTTGTTTTGAACTTATGTTGATTAGGATTTTCTTTTAAAAAGTTTTGAAAACGAATAGCTTGCTCTGATGGTTCCACTACAAGTTCCTTCATTGTTCTAAATAAGCGTTCTGGAGCACCACGTTTTGCTGGAGAAGAAATAGTTCCAGATTTACACTCAACGATAATTGCAAATTCCTCAACTAATACAATAAGGTCATTTTCATAAATTTTATCTTCTTCATTATTGCTCCATAAACTTCCTGAAAATATTTGTGCTGTCGGAAATGATTTTTTAAATAACCCTTCAACTTTGTCCTCAAGATATTTGCCTTTCTTTTTAATGTACTGGCTTTTAAGTTTCGGTTGTTGAGTTAAAAATGTTTCAAGCACATCAATCGCGATATGATTAAACATATGAGGTATAATTGAATAATATTTATCATTTTCTAAACTTATGAAAGGTTTAGAATGAATAGGGTTGTCTAAAAATATATAGTCTTTATTTATATCTGATAACTCTCCAAACTTTAGACTTAAATTTTCTAATATGTTAGAAATTTCCTTTTTAGGTATTTTTTTTCGCAAATGATTATATACTTCATCTACACTTTGAGAGTAAATATCCGTTAAAAAATAATCTGAATGTGCTAAAAATGTAGCTTTAAGATTTTTTAAATTTTTATTTACAAGATTCCAAGTTTTTTCTCTTTGAATTTTTTCACTTTTTAAAACTTGGGGAAATGATTGTTCATATTTATTGAAAGTATCATTATAGGTTTTAGTCTTTATAAATGCGTGAGTTTTTCTATGATGAATATTCAGCTTGTTTTCTGTTAACGATACAATTCCAAATAGTACATCTAAAAGATTATGCGATTTAAAGCCAGTTGTATCAGAAAATAAAGGCTCAACAAAATTCGCTAATTCATAGGCTATAATTTCCATTTGATGAACATAAGCCCAGTTTCTAACAGCAAGAGTATTAACCATCATTTCAGTCCTCAACATCACGACTCCAATATCATCTTGATTTTGGGCTTTCTCGCCTAAAACAAAATATTTTCCAGATTGTGCTGTATTTAAGTCCTGTATTGTTGATTTGAAGTCCAACACCTTATCGTTTAATGGCTTTCCAGATATTGTTCTTTCTTTAATCAATGAAAGGCATTGCAATATTTCAAGAAAAAAAGGAGGAAATTCAAGATGTCCATCAATAGCCTCTCTATCTATACCTTCTTCTTGTCTGACAAAATAGTAAGCACAAAACGAACCAAGATATAATGGGTCGTATTCATTGAAGTAATCAATTAATTTACTGTATTCTTCTTTGTATTTAATTTCAGATTTTTTTCCAACTTCAACGATTATCTCCAGCCTTTTTTCAAAAGGAATGTCTTCTGGAAAAGGATTTTCAAACCTTACAAATTCTTGTTTAACGACTTCATAAGGTTTGTAATTTCGTTTCTTTGCCTTTTTGTTTTTTACTTTTTTTATTCTTTTTCGACTTTTCGGCATTTCTTATGATTTCGTAGAGTTTGTTGCTTGGAACTTGTTGCCAACGTGATTGTATATGGTTTGTTGCGTGTTTTAAGCACCTAATTTAGCAAATAAAAACCGAATAGAAAATCCGCGAGGATTTTCGTAAGTAGGCTAGAATTAGCAATAAATTATATACGGTGTTGTAACCAGTTATATTTTCGTGTAAAACGGATTTGTTCTATCTTCATTGAACAATTCCATCATTAATTCAGTTATCATATTGTTCGCCCAATCAGCTATTTCAGTTTTTTGCAATGAGTATATAAATCCCTCCATTCTAAATTGACTTTGAATATTTACTATTTTCCGTCTTTCTAAAAAAGATATTACTTTATCAGCTCTGTCATCTCTTTGAACTTTTCCGTTATTTGAATGTTTTCGTATCTCTTTTTTATCTGTAAAACTTGGGTTCATAGCAGTCTTAATTCCGCTTTTCATTTCAAAATTCTCCCATTCAATCGATTCTAACCTTGAGTGAGCGATTAGATTTCGAAGTTTTACAAAATGATTATAATCATCATAAAGTTTACTTGATTTATCATAATCTTTTTTATTTAGAATTCGATACAATACAAATGGACGTTTTTCCATTTTTGGACGATTTGAATCTGGGTACTCTTCAGATAATTCACTGTTATTTTTAATAGAATCCTCAACTTCTGTCAAATAACATTCAAAAGCAGAATACAAAGTCAAAATTAAAGGTGTTACTAAATTGATGGCAATATTTTTATTCTCATCCATCAAAAGAGATAGTTTATCTACGGATTTAAATAGTGGATAATGTTGAGGAAAAACTGTATCTATTCCAGGTATGTACATAGTTTTTTTTAATTGGTTACAACGTGATTGTATATGGTTTGTTGCGTGTTTAAGCAACTAATTTAGTAAACAAAAACGAACGCGAGAAAATTCCGCAGGAATTTTCCAAATAGGCAACGACCTAAGCAATTAATTATACACCGTGTTATGCTACGTTTTTATTCAGTTCTATAATTTTAAAAAAATCTTTTATTCCAATATCTAAATCAGAGATACTGATTTCAATTATTCCTCTAGATTTTGTTCCGAGTGCAACCTTTTTAAAAGAATAAGTGTCTTCAGTAGTTACAGATTGATATACTAGAATTTCATTCCATTTAACTTTGGTTTTTAAGTAAGAAAATCCTTCAGAGTCAGTTTTCATTAATACTTTAGGTTTTCTGTATTTTAAAACTAAAAATATAATAACTAAAATCGATATATTTATTATGCTAAAAATCATCCAGAATTTCTCATAATTCATAATCAAGTTAATTGTTGAGATTAAAGTAAAAATTGAAAAAACAATTACTAAAATTTTAATATGTTCAGATGTTTTGTTTATTGTTAAATTATGAGTTTGTTCTTTTCTTTTAAAATCATATTTTGATTTAAATATATTATCAAAAAAATATATATTAAGCCCTTTTTCTAGTACAAAAGAAATTATATCTCTAACGTTATCATATTTTTCATCTATTTGGTTTTCAAGAGATTTTTTTTCAGAATTTAGTAATTTTATATTCTCGTTATATGAATCACAACTCTTTTTGAATTCAGGCTGTTTTTCGGTCAAAGAACAAATAATTCCTAAATTCAAACTTTTAGAACTATTTGTGCAAAATTTACAAAACATCAAATGATTTTCTCTTTCTGTCATTTTTGGTCTAATGTAGCATAACGTTTGGTGTATGGTTAGTTGCGTGGTTAAGCAACTAATTTAGTAAACAAAAACGAACCAGAAAAAATTCCGAAGGAATTTTCCAAATAAGCACTTGCCAAAGCAATTAATTATACACGGTGTTGTAATGCGTTTTTTATTCGAGATATTCTATTTTCCTTGTCCATTCAAATAGTCTCTCTCCATTAATAATTTTTGTCTGTTTAATCCAATTATTCTTATCGTCAAATATATATTCAAATTCTACTTTATGTGTTCCTCGTTCATCTGTATAGATAAGTTCAATTGGGAATTCGTGATAATCATATGAAAATACTAAATTTTGGTTGTTATCAGGATATTTAGGAAAAGTGAATGTTTCTTTTACTTTTCTTTGATTTTCATCGTATTCATACTTTTTAAAACTTGTAATAGAATCATTACCATCATAATAATAAAATTCCGTCAATAAATTGTTTTCGTATATAGATATTTCTTTTTTGTATAACGCAGGTATATTGTTGTCTTTAAAGTCAGGATTGTAAGAATATTGCTCTATAATCCTATCTTGATCATCATACACAAATTCACGACTTATCATATCTCTTCCTTTTTCAGTTCGTTGTTGTCTACTTCCCGTTTTGGTTTTTACCCAAATAAATGGTGAATGATTAAAAATCTTGATTTTTCTGCTTTTGTCATCATATTCATAAAGAGTACCATAATCAGCACCATACTCATCATAATTTTTAATTTCAATTAAATTTCCAATTGAATCATAATAATTTTCAGTTTTTCTAATTTCTTCTGGGTAATCCGAATTATAATATTCATATTCAGAAAGTAGATTGGAAGAATTATACTTATATTTTTGAGTAGTAAAGCTACTGTCAGCACTTATATCTTTAACAAAAGACAAATTGTTATTTTCATCGTATTCATAAACTGCATTGGATTCTTGATATGAAATTGATTTTTCAGTTTTTATTTTGCCAAATTCATTATAGGTAAATTGGCTGAATCGAATAGTGTCCTGACTTTTATCATACCAAATTTCTTTTAGTACTCTTTTGTCTTCGTCAAATTCTTTATAATAATTAATATAGTGAACCCAATAAGTATTGTACCACCAATTATGGAATCTACTAAAAGTGTATTCTGCATTCATAAATCCGTTATGCCCATAATCTCCTTCTGTACTAAATAATTTTCTGTTTTGATGATTTTCTTTCAGAAATGAAAGTTGTTCTCTAATCGATTTTACTTTTCCATAAATCGTATCCTTTTGTTGGGAAAACGAATATGAGGAAACGAGTAGAATTGAGAGTACAATGACATATTTTTTGGTCATAGTTGATTATTTTCTACAAATCTAACTCTCATTTTATAATTAAAAAAAGTCTAATTAGTTAGTCTATCTATTTTGGAAGTAAAGTGGTCTGTTGGTTTAGGCAAATGCATTACAACGGTTTTGTGTATGGTTAGTTGCGTGTTTCAGCAACTAATTTAGTAAACAAAAACGAACGCGAGAAAATTCCGAAGGAATTTTCCAAATTAGCACTTGCCAAAGCAATTAATTATACACGGTGTTATGTGCTGTTTTTTCTTTTTTAATTGAAATCTTCTACAGTTTCAGGTGTTACTAATTCAGCTAATTTAGAAGCAATTTCTTCCATTGAGTCTTCAATTGTACTTAATCCACTTCTAGAACCAAGTAATGGACTTGCATCTCTTAAGTCCTCATAAGAAGTGTCGTGTACAATTGGTATAAGTAAATCACGAGCTAAAAGAGCGGAAAGTTCTTTATCGGCAATACCTGATCCTGCAATACGTTTAAGAAACAAAGGTGTGACTAGAACTATTCCAACCCGAGATTTTATCAATCCTTTATCAATTTCACGCATTAGTGGTGAACCTAACGCAACATCTTTTTCACTAAACCAAACAGATACACCTTTAGATTCTAATATATCGTGTAATTCTTTCGCTGCACCTTTTCGGTCGTCCCAAGCGTGACAAAGAAAAATATCCCGTAAATCTGGTTTTTCTAAACGTTCCTCAACATTTTTTCTTACTGGTGTTAATGTTCGAATTTCTGCTGGTGTATATAAAACCGTTGAACCTGATGAAGACCAACTTGCTTTTCTTTTTCCACTATTAATGCTACTACTTCCAGAACTGTATGATGGTGAAGAATAAGGTTGAGAATAAGAATTATATCCATAACTGCGACTTCTACCACCACAAGCTGGACAATTTGCTCTTGCACTTGCTGAACGATGACCATTTACTGGTGCTGTACATCTTGCCATAATTTATATGTTTTTGAATGTTCAATTTACTCAATTTAAGTTATTTAGGATAATTAACTTATTCATTGTTATTAACATTAAAATCAATAATTTAAAATGTTGTATAACCTTTAATAGTTATGAGTGAGCAAATTGCACATAACGTGATTGTGTATGGTTAGTTGCGTGGTTAAGCAACTAAGTTGGTAAACTTTGACGAACCCGTGAAAATTCCGCAGGAATTTTCGCAAGTAGGCAAGAACAAAGCAATTAATTATACACGTTGTTGTAAACAGTTATTTATTCAGTTGTTAATTGCGTCCCGTATTAATTTTTCATCAGTTCGAGGGTCTTCTCCACATTTAAATCCTCCTAAACCAAATGCTAAATTCAATTCTTTTTCAATCGGATTTTGCCAAGTCCAAATTCGGTCGCAACCAAAAGACGAGTACATATTCCAAAACCAGCCTGCGTAAATATTTTTTCCGTTTAATGTCAAAACGTAAGCTAATCCACTTAAAGGAATTTCTTGTTTTTTTAATTTCTCAACTCCACTTTCAGTCAGAATGATTTTGCTGTTTGTCCAGTCGAAACTTTCAATATCCTTGTTGTTCAAAAATGGCTCTGATTCCTTTTTACAATTATTTAAATCTATATAAAATCCGCATTTATCTTCAGGTATTTTTTCTGATGATTTATATTTTTCTGAAAATGCTTTTTGTTCAGATTCTGTTTTGTATTCGTTATACGAGTTTTCGTTCCTACATTCCGATTGAAATAAGTAAATTTCTGTTCCTTTAATATCCGACAAATCTTGTTCAGTTTGACAACTAACATTGGTCAAATTCAGGAATATTAAAATTAGTAGAAAAGTTTGTTTCATAATTGTTTACAACGTGTTGCATATGGAAAGTTGTGATTTGCGCGCAATGAAATTCCGAAGGAATTTCAGCAGTAAGTAAATAGACAACTTCCATAACTTAAGCACTAAAGTAAACAATTTTTTATATGCTGTGTTGCCTACAGTTTTTAAATTTTACTTTTTTGAGTAACAAGCTAATTCGGTTTGCGTCGTTGTTACTTCTGAGTGGAATTCTGTATTACGTACTTTTTGGTTATGACTAACTTAAAATTCTAAAAAAAATCGCGAAAAACTATCAGGTATTTAATCGGTATTTTAGATCCACAATCTGGCTAAAATTCTGAATTGGTTAACTGTGTACTTTTAATTAGCTAAAGACTATTAATGTTAGCTTAAAATCAGTGGTTTTAATTTTCGGTTTTTATACGTTTTGAATTGAGCTTTGCAATTGTAGGCAACGGTCTTGTATATGGCTCGTAGCGTGCAAATTATGAAATTATTTTCGGATTGAGCACGAGCCAGATTTTTTAATTTTTCTTATTATTTTTTCTCAATAAGCCAAATTAAAAAATTTGGCGGACTAGCAAATATACCTTAACTTCGATTAAGCAACTTACTAGCTATGAGCTATATACGTTGTTGTAGGTGGTTTTTTAATTCAATTTTATTAGTTCATTTTCTATTCCTAATCTTTTTAATTCCTTACAATAATTTTCCCAATCATTAGTATGATATTCTTTGTTTATTCTTTGTTTACTGTATGACTTTAAGTTCTGAAAATCAACTTCAGGCTCATTAGTGAGAATAATATTTAGAGCATTTTTAAGGTGTAGTAGGAAAATCGTACAAGACCTTATTGTTAGCTCATCAGCAGGGAAACTTGAAATATTCATATAAATATTATGTCCTAACCGCCATCTGAATTTTCTATATAAACTTTTGTTTTTGAAATGAGAATTCAGGGTTTTTTCAAAGAAACTACTGAATTCCTCAGGAAAAGGCCAATATTTATCTTCTTTATTAATCTTAGCGTAGTCGAACATTTTATATTTCTCAATTGATATTGATTCTTCAAGGTCATTCGTTTTAACCGTGAATTCTTTGTCAGTAAGATTGAGCAGTATTTTCATAAAGTTAATTACCTACAACGGTTTTGTGTATGATTAGTGGCGTGTTTAAGCACCTAATTTAGCAAATAAAAACCAAATAGAAAATCCGTGAGGATTTTCGTAAGTAGGCTAGAACCAGCCATTAATTATACACGGTGTTGTAACATGTTATTTTTGTCCTAATATATCTAATTTCTTAATCACATCATTTCTATAATATCCAATTGTCACAAACTTCTCGTTTTTCAGATACAGAAAATCAATATAACTTCTTTCGTCCTCTGATTCGCAAACAAAGAGTTTATATGTTATATTTTCATTCGTAACGTAATTTAGAGTATAACAATTTTCTGGACTCCAATCTTTAAATTCAAAAATTTTCAGTTTATTATAGTCCATACAACTCAAAATCTCTTTAATCTTATTTTCGTTTAAAATAACTTTAGATTTTATTTCTGGTTTACCATTTATTATTTTGCTCGTAACTAATATTTCTTTTAAATCAGTAGCATTTAATATTTTAAAATCAGTGTAATGTCTTTCTGACTCAGTTAAGTTTGGATAATCATAAAGTGTGTTTTTTAAATTAAAACCACCAATTAAAATCGCAACACAAGATATTATCACAGAAATTTTATTTTTCCATTGTGTTATTACGGAGTATATTCCTCCAATTATAAAAATTAACGGTATGATTGAATGAATAAGTTTATAAAATAAGATACTGTCCATTAATTTCAGAAGTTCCTTGGTTTTAATGTGTTACAACGGTCTAGTGTATGATTTCGTTGCGTGTTTAAGCACTAAAGTTAGCAAATAAATCACAGATAGAAAGTCCGCGAGGACTTTCGTAAGTAAGCTGTAACTAGCAATGAATTATACACATTGTTATGTGCTGTATTTTTTGTGTTCTCTTGTTTCTGTATTTTTCTTCTTTCCGTTTTTTATAGATTTAATTTCCAAGATATTACCATCTTCATCAAGTTTGTATTCAGTTGTCAGATAGTAATATTTTTTAGGGAACATTTCAAAAATCAGAAGTCGGTGCTTAACAAGTCTATTCTGTTCGTTGTAAAAATTTTCTGTTTGGATTAGAGGTTTTTTTAAGTCCAATCGCCATACTTCTGTAAGATTTCCCTCTTTATCGTATTTGTATTTAAACTTTTTGCTATCGCTTTTTCTTTTATTAGGTTCTAAAATGTTGCTCGAATCAAATTTCTGATTGTAAGAAGTGACTAAACTATCGTTCTTATCGTATTCAGTCAAAATTCTGGTTTGGTCATTTGGGTATTCAAAAGTCAGTCGTTCTGCAACATTTTCATTTTCGTCAAACTTTTTTAATTCAATCAGAAGTCCGTTTCTGTCATAAATTTCAATTTTCTTCAGGTGTTTTTTCCCTTTCGGATATTTAATGTAAAAAGATGTTTCCTTAATCTTATTTGATTTTCGCAGTTGAATTTCTTTCTTAAATATATTTTGAGAAAATCCAACACTCGAAATTAAGAACAGGATTAAAAAGATAGTATTTTTCATCGTTTTGGTCATATTGCACATAACGTTGTTGTATATGGTTTGTTGCGTGTTTCAAGCAACTAATTTAGTAAATAATTACTGACCAAGAAAGTCCGCGAGGACTTTCGCAAGTAAGCAAGAAGCCAGCAATAAATTATATACGGTGTTGGCAGCAGGTGTTTTATTTTCAATTTTTATTTCCAATTAAATGTAAAATTTCTTGAGAAGAACGATGGTCTCCGTCTTTATTTGCTAATTCTAAATAATGTCTTGCTTTCTCAAAAGATTGTTCAATAATTTCTTCTTCTAAATATATTTTCCCAATCATATAATTAGCTTCATTTATTTCGTATTCACTATTGTTTTTAGAATTGATTGACTTAAACACCTCTAAAGATTTTAATTTATCCTTTTTTGTTCCAATTCCATAATATAGACAAAGTCCAATAGTTAATTCATTATGATATTTTCCAGATTCATTAGCTTTTGTATATAATTCAAAAGCTTTCTCAAAATTCCCTTTATTTCTATACTCAATTCCTAAACTAAAAGTTGCATTTTCAGAACCACAATTCATAGCTTTTTCATACAATTTCATTGCTAATTCAATATTTTGTTCGCAGAATTTATTTTCATTATCGCTTAAATAATCGGCATACTTTTCAGTCGCTTCTATATTTCCGTTTTCATAAGATTTTTTTGTCCATTGAAATGAAAGTAATTCGTTAATTTCAATAATTTCATTTTTGTCAATTATTAAACCAAATTCATAAATTTCAGCAACTTTATTCATTGCTTCTGAATTCCCGTTTTCAGCTTCTTTTAATATTGAATTGAAATCATTAATACTCTCAATTTTCATTTTTTCAAAATTTTGTTATTTATCGGAATGTTGATTTCACTTGCTGCCAACGTGATTGTGTATGATTTCGTTGCATGTTTAATAATTAAAGTTAGCAAATAAATCACAGATAGAAAGTCCGCGAGGACTTTCGTAAGTAAGCTATAACCAGCAATGAATTATACACGGTGTTGGCAAACGTTTTATTTTTTAACAATTTTAAATGCTTTTGTATTATTAATATTTATAAAATATAATCCAGAATTTAAAAAACTTAAGTCTATTATTCCATCAGCATTTACTGCATCTGTTAAAATCACTAAACCTGCTGCATTATAAATCGAAAAATCTACTTCTTTTTCTAGGTTTCTTATAGTGATATTATCTTTAAATAAAGTCGGATGAATAAATAGTTCATTAGTTTGTGATTCATATTCATTTATTGATAGGTTTTCACAATATCTCGAAAGTACACTTCCTATTTTGGTAAAGTATAAACATTCATCAGCAAATGCTATTCCATAAGGTGATTGTAAATTAGTAAGAATTGAGACAGGTTGATTTGTAATATTAGAAACATTCATTTTGGAAATTGAATCATATCCAGATGAATAATATAGATTGTCTCCCAATGCACCTAATGCTATTGGGTCAGATATTCCACTGACAACAATTATAGCACTTGGCGTTGAATCAGAAAGGTTAATTTTTGATATATTAAAACTAGTTGTAAAATATAACTCATTATTAATTATTTCAATGTCAAGTACGCTACTCAAGCCATCTAATACTAATTCGGCAGCGGGTGATACTTCTGTAATATCAATTTTATAAATCGAATCGTAGCTTGATGAATAATATAAATAATTACCATTAATTGCCACACCTATTGGGCCATTGAAACCATCTGTTAAAGTTACTGTTGTAGCTGTTGGCGATGAATCGGTTACATTAATTTTTGAAATTTTATTTCCATTAAATTCGGCAATAAATAACTCATCACCATTAAACACTAATCCACTTGGGGCACTGAGATTTTCTACTACTGTCAGAAGACCAGCTGATGGGTCTGTTATATCTATTTTATAGATTCTGCCCTGGCCATCACCAGCTATATAAATAAAATTGTCTTTATAAGCTATATCTGTAAATACATCTGTGTCCGATGTTATAATTTCTTCAATTGATTGTGAATTAGATTTTATAAAAATAAATAATAATAAAATTAAAATATTATGTGATTTTTTCATTTTATATTTTGATTTCAAATGTTTGCCAACGTTGTTGGATATGGAAAGTTGTGTTTACAAGCAATGAAATTCCGAAGGAATTTCAGCAGTGAGTAAATGGACAACTTCCATAATTTAGACACTAAAGTAAACAATTTTTTATATGCGGTGTTGCCTACAGTTTTTAATTTTTACTTTTTTTATTTAGAAACAAGCTAATTCGGTTTACGTCGTTGTTGCGTCTGAGTGAATATCGGAAAACCATACTTTTTTACATTATCAGGCTAAAATTCTGAATAGGTTAACTGTGTGCTTTACGTTAGCTAAAGACTAATAAAGTTAGCTTAAAATCAGTGATTTTTATATTCGGTATGACACGTTTTGAATTGCGTTTTGCAATTGTAGGCAACGTGATTGTGTATGGTTAGTTGCGTGATTTAGGCACTAAGTTAGCAAATAAATCACAGATAGAATATTCCGCAGGAATGTTCGTAAGTAGGCTTAAAACAAGCAATTAATTATACACGGTGTTGGCGTGTCGTTTTTATTTTTCGTTATAAATGTCACAATCTATTGTTCCGCTTATATCATTCATAAATTTTATAGTCCGTTCACTAAAATGAAGTCCAGGACTTTCATCTCCGAGAAAAATCACAACTTCTAAAACATAAGCAAATTCAGGATTTTCGTTTTTCAGTCCGATTAATTCACTTTTATGGTTTTCAAGTTTGTCAATCAGTTTTTCAATTTCTTTAAAAAAGTAAGGATTTGTTAATTTTCCAGAAGACAATTCCCAAATCGTGCAAACTGGTGTTTTTCCGTTCTCAAATTTCCGCTTAAAATTAGTCGGTTTTATGGTCAGATAAGAGTCAAAATCTGAGAGTCCGAAATTTTCATTTTCGGTCTTAATTGCGAAATATGTATATCCTTTAGTGTCTGTCATTCAAATGCACGCCAACGGTTTGTGTATGGTTAGTTGCGTGGTTAAGCAACTAATTTAGCAAATAAATCACAGATAGAATATTCCGCAGGAATATTCGTAAGTAGGCTTAAAACAAGCAATTAATTATACAAGGTGTTACCACACGTTTTTAATTTTCAATAATAACTTTCATCGTAGTCAAAAAACACGTTTAATTCCAAAGAGTCAATAATTTCACTATTAATTTCATCAAAAACATCGGTCAGATTAATCAGTATCTTTTTTAGCTCTTTTCCATTTGTGCCTGAGTTTAGATTTAATTCAACAATTGCTTTTTCAGGCGAATCAGAGTATTTGAAATTAGTTCCATTATTTGTAAAATGTCTTCTCAATAAATATCTCAATTTACTAATTAGATATCCATCATCGATTTTTATGGAATCAGATTTTATAACTAAAATATTTCTTTTTTTATAATTACCACTATCATATTTGGCTGGAATAAGGCATTTTTTTATTCCAAAATCATTTGTGAATTCAACTGAAATTCTTTTTTCATTATATGGGAATACACCAGAATTGTCTGTGAAATATTTGAAATCAAGTAGAGTAGAGTCTAAATTAATTTTTTCAAGTTCAGAATTTTTATAAATATCTTCAGATGGATAGAAGTAAATCTTCGTTGTTGATTTTTGACAACTTAAAATCAGCGTAAGTAATGTTATGATTATAGTTTTTTTCAAATGTGTGGTAACGTGATTGTGTATGGTTAGTTGCGTGGTTAAGCAACTAATTTAGTAAACTTTTACGAACCCGTGAAAATTCCGCAGGAATTTTCGCAAGTAGGCTAGAACCCAGCAATTAATTATACACGGTGTTGCCAACAGTACTTTATTTCGATAGTTCATTCAGTTTCTCTTTTTCTTTCTTCGTTAGCTTGTCATATCCTTTCTTATTAATTTTATCAAGAATTTTATCCAATTCAGATTGTTTTGATGCTTTATTAGAATTGTATTTATCTTCGAATGTAAATACCTTTTTTGATTTTGAAAAAGGATTTTCAACTATTAATAAATGTGGTTTTTTAATTATCAAGAATAAAAAAGTTAGAGAAGGAATTAGTATTAAGATTATTGGAAGATAATTCGTGATGACAATATTTGGGCTTAATATTATAGCGACCAATAGTCCAACAATTCCACCGCCTAAATGAGCTTCGTGTCCAATATTATCTCGTTGAGATTTAATTCCATAAATTGAATATAGTACATAAGCTATGCCGTAAAGCCAAGCAGGAATAAAAACAGGTAATAAAATAAATCCGATTTCCATTCCAGGAAATAATCCGATTGAGGCAAAAACTAATCCACTAACTGCTCCAGACGCTCCGATTGCAGTATAGTCAGGATGGTTTCTGTGAATGTATAATGCAAATAAATTCCCACCAATTAAACTCGCAAAATATAATATCAGAAAAGCGGGAATTCCTATTGTAGATTCTAAACCTCTGCTAAAAAGATAAAGAGTAATCATATTAAAAGCGAAGTGAGTCCAATCAGCGTGTAAAAATCCAGATGTAATTAGTCTTTTGTAATCTTTATTAACTAATATTTGGTCAACATTGAATGAAAATTTGTCTAAGAATGTATAATCATTCAGTCCTTTATAAGTCACGATTCCATTCGCAATTATAAGTGATAATGTTACTATTCCAATTTCTTCCATTCTGTTGAGTTGTATTGTTGGCAACGGTCTAGTGTATGATTTCGTTGCGTGTTTAAGCACTAAAGTTAGCAAACAAATCACAGATAGAAAATTCCAGCGGAATTTTCGTAAGTAGGCTATAACCAGCAATGAATTATACACATTGTTGTACACAGTACTTTTATTTCCAACTGTTTAAAATTTCTTCTATTCCTTTATTAATTCCGCCATAATAATTTCCGTTTTCAAATTCAGGAATGATAGTGTTTTCAATAATCTTTTCACGAGTACTTTCCGATAAAATATCTTTCGTGTCTTTGGCTATTCCAATTCCTACATCTTTTAAAGATTCACTAACAGTTATTATAATTCCGCTGTTTGTAAATCCGTTTTCAATACTCCAATCCTTGTTTAATTTCTCTTTTGAAGGAACCGTTAAAATCAGAATTTTTTTCCCGTTTTCTTTTTGAAGCTTAACTAAAAGCTTTTCTAATTTCTCATTTTGTTCTTTCGTAAAGATTTTTTCCAAATCATTCACGTAAGTTTCAGGTTTAGCCTCATAATTTTCTGGCATATCAGAAAAGTCAAATTCAACTTTTGGTGGATTAGTTTTGCCTTCAGTCTTTTTTGAATTATTACAGGCAAATAAGCTGATTATTAAAATTCCGATTATCAGTTTTTCGATTTTCATTTCAGGCGCTTGGGTATTGTGTACAACGTAATTGTGTATGGTTAGTTGCGTGATTTAGGCACTAAGTTAGCAAATAAATCACAGATAGAATATTCCGCAGGAATGTTCGTAAGCAGGCTTAAAACAAGCAATTAATTATACACGGTGTTATAAACAGGTTTTTAATTCCGTTAATTCGTAATAATTTTCTTTTATAGGTTTTAGCTTTAATGTATTTCCGCTTATTGAGGTTATTTGATAAATATTTTCCTCTGTTGTATCATCGATACTTATGAATATAAAGAAGTTTTTATTTATTTCTCCAATACTCCAGTTTCCTACTAATGGTCGGCTATTATTCCATATAGTTTCTGTCATTCGGAGTTCTTTATTCTTGTCTAAAGGATGGTAGTTTTTTGAAAATTTAACTTCAATCGAATCCCCGAATTTCCTAACACAATTATCAGTCAAAAAATTAACGATTTCTGATTTTGTTGATTCAAGAGGATAATCGAAATTCAATCGTTTAAAGACCGTTATTGTGTTTTTTACAATTTCAATTTCTATAGAATCTTTTTTAAAAACTTCATAAGGATAAACAATGGAATCAATATTGTGTACGATTTTTATTTCTTTATGTCTTTTTTCGAATTTATATGTAGAATCGGAAAGTACAGCTTTAATTTCAGATTTATCAAAATCGATAATCATTCCCCACATGCCTGAAGAAAAAGAATGATGTTCATCAATGACTCTATCGTCAATTGACATCCAAATTCCGTCAACCTCTTGAGCTTTGCAAGATGTTAATCCAATGACTATAAATATTAATTGTAGTACTTTTTTCAACTTGTTTATAACGGTTTTGTGTATGGTTAGTTGCGTGTTTAAGCAACTAATTTAGTAAACAAAAACGAACGCGAGAAAATTCCGAAGGAATTTTCCAAATAAGCACTTGCCAAAGCAATTAATTATACACCGTGTTGTGTACAGTGCTTTTGTTCATTTTTATAGTTTTCCATAAAATCATAATTCCGATTAATGCTATTATCAAACCGCCAATTAAAAAAGCCATTCCATAACCTTCAGCAAATATTCCGCAAAAGTAATTCAGATATCTGTTTATTATTCCGTCTGAGTAAATTCCAGTAGCAGATATTCCAAATGTCAAAATGAGAACTACTATTGAATTTATGATTCCGAATTTGTTTTTCCAGTTTATAAGGCCAACGATTAAAATTCCGATTATTAGACTTGCTATAGTCCAATAAGCTTGGTTAGCAAAAAATTCTCCAACTCTCACATCAGTCAGAGATTCAAATTTTTCCCAATCCTCGCTCGTTAGCGCATCGAATTGATTTCCGTTATATGCCACGTAGAATCGGTCAATTCCGCTTATGATAAAAATCAGAGCGAAACATTCTAATAAAATCAGTTTTAAGTTAAATTTCTGTATCATTTTCGGCATTGTACACAACAATTGAATAAACTCCTAAGGGAGTTTATTCCTATTATGTGAGTAGTAAATTTAATATTTATTTTAATTTGTTAGTGTCATAATAAAAAAAAATCAATGTATTTATTTAAAACAAATAAAAGATTTGTGAAATGTAGAATTATTTCAGTTTTAAAATCTACTATTTTTTTTTAATAGGTTACATTTGTAATCAAATTTATTATTAATTAGAAAGTCAAAAAGTGCATACGTTTTTGCATACGATTTCAAAATAGAACAGCTCAAACATCCAGTGTTTGTGTTGGAAAAGCGGTCAAGGTCGGACTCATAACCCGAAGGTCACTGGTTCGAGTCCAGTTCCCGCTACTAAGTAAAGCTTCACAGAAATGTGAAGCTTTTTTTATGCACATATTTTTGTTTTGTATCTAAGATGCTTATCGATTAGTATTTAAATGTGTTACATCATTACTATAGCCTTTTTAAGCTGTTTTATGCAGCTTTTATACAATGTAATATTAAATAGTATTAATAGTTATTTTAAGGAATTTAAATGACTATTAAATCAAATAACAAAACAGTTGGTTTTTCTGTTTAATTTTACCAACATTTTTAATTTATGTTTTTTCTATATACCGTATTATTACTCTGTCATTTCTGTATAAAATACTTAAATTAATTAGTCTTATTCAAGGTCTAATCACAATTGTAACCAATGGTTTTGTATATGAAAATGATACTGACAATAAGTAATGTTTTTCAGATTTATCAAAAGCTGAATTTTACTACTTATCTTTCTATTAGAAATTTTCTAATATAAACATTGGACTACTTTCCAAAAAATGCCTAAATCATTTTGATACCAATGTCTTGTGCTATTTTTTTTATGCAATGCTAGCAATAGTTTTATCGGATTAAATGTCTTAATTTAATTAAAGGTGTAAAAAGGATTAATTATTTCATAAGGTTTATTGTTATAAACAAGTATTAATTTTATCATCAATTTGTTGCATTAAAGTCCAAATATAAATATGATAATCTTTGATGTGATAATCGCCAACTTCAAAGGAACTAAGGCTTACTATGTTTTCCAATTCATTAGGTCGTTGGTCTGTAAAATTAGCAATGTAATCTATTGCTAAACCTGTTTTTATAGTCGATTCTCTTTTAAAACGTGCTGTATACATATTGTCAAAGGCTACAAAATTTGCACCATTACTAAAATTATATTGAATACCTGGTGTTATATAGCGTAGTGGACTGCTTTGAGTATTAAAAACTAAATTGTCTTGAAAAAAAGTGTCATTATTTTCTTCAGTTGTACGAAATACTAATCCAATTTTTTTTAAAGTTTCACTATACGATGGAAAGGTGGAGTTTGGTTCTGGTATAGCCAAATCATTTTCATAACTTCTCCAAAAATGAACACAACCACATTCAGTAGTAACTTTGCAAAGCCCTATATTTTGCCACCAACCTCCTAATGTTGAGGTGTCGCTAGAATATACATAGCCCATTCCTCCTAATGCAGCAGTTACCAACTTTTCTCTTAGTTCTGGATTAGTGTCAAATAGGTCTCTAACTAACATGGCTAAAAGAAAGGAACCTTGTGAATGCCCAGCGAGAATAATTTTGTTGCCATTATTATGGTTGTCTAAATAATTTTGAAAAGAAGCCTTTATATCGGAATACGCTTCTAGCAATCCTGCAGCTCGTTCTTCTTCAGTATGAAAAGGACTTAAAAAAGATGCAGGTGTGGCTTGCCTATATTTTGGCGCATAAAAACGACCATACTTTGCCAATAATGCTCCCTGAGCTAAAATAGAAAGACCAATAAAATTTGTATCCTGATTATCAATTGATACAGTGCCTGGATCTGTAGACGGATTATCAAGATGGGTTGGGTGTACCCAAAACACATCAATACCTGTATTTGTAGTAGCATTATTGCTAATCTCAATGTTAGAGCTGATGTTTAAATTTTCATCAATTACAGCAATATCTAAATCATAAGTTTCTAAAAAGTTAAAAGGTTGATTTGGATGAAAATACCAATTAGTCATACTGTCATAGTTGATACTTGAAACAGGAACTTCAATACTATTTGGCTCAAACGCTTGCTCGTTTTGAACAGATGAACAAGAGAGGATGAAAAATAGTAGTAAAAAGGTCAGGAGATGTTTCATTATTTAAGGTTTGATAGTTATTTGACTTATTTGGGCTCAAAAAGTTTAATCTAAAATACAAACCAATTTTAACCATAGTCAGCACTATGTTGTATTGTAAAAACAAATAATCAGTTGTTTTTAAACGCAAATATGCTTAATTATTGTATATAATTACGTTGTATATTTAAGTGAGAAAGTTAGCAAATAAATCACAGTTAGAAAGTCAGCGAAGTCTTTCTAAATTAGATTATAACTAATAATTAATTATACAAGGTCTTGACAATTGACTTTTTGTATCCTAATTTATTGATTTTTAAAATTTCTATTTTATAAGAAGAAGTTCATCACCTTAATAAAAATACAAATTGAATGTTCTTATCAATTAATAGGTGTTATACATCTTCTTAATTGATATTTTCTTTTTAAATAAGGGATTGTTTCATCAATTTTAACAGCTGAATAAAACACCCAAACTTTTTCATTACCAACATAGGGTTCTGGCTCAGAAATATTTAAATTGTCATCAAATGAACTTAATAACCACATTTGTTGATTTGGATTATCGATAGTTGTTAACCAAATTTCACCAGCTTGATTGAAGGTGGTATCTAAAAAATTTCCACCGTCATTATTAATTTGAAATGTCGAATATAATTTATTATTAAAAGTAAAAGGTTCATGTGATTGATTTAATGAAGGGGTTTCAAGATTTTCTGAAATTGGCATAACAACTTCATGTTCTACAAAGATTGAATTAAATGAAGTTCTTTTGTAAAAATAAGCAGTATTTGTTGCGTCTATGCCACTTATAAAATATTGATTTCCGTTCGACAGATTAAAAGCTGAATTACCATCAACTTTATTAGCAAAATCATTGGTTACGGGAATTGCAGGTTCGGTTGGTGCAAATGCATTAAACTCTTTAGCTTGAGCTTTACCATTGGAATCTTTATAGCCATATGTAAGATAGTGGCTTCCTTTAATCCATCTAGGTACTATAACGTCCATTGCTACAGTTTGTGGATAAGTACTAGGTTGCTCTTCAATTAAATAATCATTAGTAGGATTATCTAAATCAAGTAAACGTAACTGAAATTTTGTGTTTTGAGGATAGGTTGAAGAAAACCCATTTATTACATCATTTAATATATACGATACAAATCGTTTGTTTTCATTTGGTAGTTGTGATGGGTAAAAAACTCTACGTTTATTGTTAATTGGTATTGCAATATTTGTAACAGTTGCAGATGTTGGACTTGTAGGTCTTACCATTTTCATTTGCCCTAAAGGTGTTGCTCCTACATAATAAACTCCTAAATTGTCTAAACCCCAATCTGCAGGACGTGAATAAATATTTGAAACAAATGGACTAAATCCTTTTCCATCTGCAGGAATTAATTCGCCATTGTCTGGGTTAATTCCACATTGCCAAACTTTTCCTGTAATACCATTTAAAGTATCAATTTCTATCCAAGTCATATAATTTCCACTGGGTGAAATTTCAGGATTTACATAGTTAACAGAAAAATCTCCAATTCTAACATCAATTTCATAAACTGGCTCATTTATAAAATTGTCATTCTCTGTTTTAGAGCAATTTGCCATAAGTAAGGCAAAAAAGAAGATTAGAGTTAATTGTTTCACAGTTTATATTTTTCAATAAGACTATATTCTATAAAAAAAGTTTAATTGCTTTAATAAAATCTAATTACTGAGAGTAAGTAATGTTGTGTTAAGTTATTTCATTTTTGGTTTAGAAATACCATAATTAATTTTTAAGGATTACTTAATATGCTATATCTACTTTTTAAGTTTGTTGCTAAGGTTTTTTATGTGGTTTGTTGTGTGATATAGTGGTTAACTTTACAAGTATAGGAGTCAAGCAATAACTTTTAGTCATTCTTGTTGTCGTTTTATTTTTTACTTACTTAAATCTGTTAATTTGGTGTAAAGTATTTCGTTATGATTTTTGTAAAGTCTGAGCATCACACGTTTTGCGTTTGTTGTTTCTGTATTAATTTCTACAATATAAAGATACTCTCCGTTTTCAAATCTGTAATCAAAACCAGGACCATATTTAGTTTGTTGTTCAACCTCACCATTATACAAAACTAAATTAGGTCTATCATTAGTGCTGTTTGGTTTATTCCAAGATGAATATCTGAAAGTACCATTTTTTAGTTTATCAACTTTAATTGTAAACTTATTATTTTCAGAATGTATAATATTTTCTTTATACTCATTACGATAGTTAACTAGTTTGTCTTGAATTTTAAATTTAAAATAGTCATTACCATTACTAGCATAGAAACTACTATCCGAAACCCAAAATGCTTTACCAAAAGAATTGAAATCAAAGTTGTATTTATCCTCTATTTCGTAATCTGTAATAAGAATTGGTTGAGCTTTTTTATCTATAATTTGATGTAAAGAAATACCTGCAAAATCAATTCCATCATTAGCGTAACTATATATAAACTTTAGATTTGGAGAAAAAATGAGCTCGTTACCAGTTATATAGGATGTTGAACCATTTTCTAGATTTATCAATAAATTTGTTGTACTTGACTCAAACCAGTTTTCGTAAAAAACACAGCTATTTATTGTTTTTATGTATCCACTATAAGATAAACTAATAAGTTCTTCATCATCTTCTAAACAGGTTTTAACAGTCTTAATTGGTGTTTTGACAGTGTAGCAAGATTCAGTCAAATTTACCTGAGAAGGAATTATAGTTTTATCTAATAGTTGAGTTGTCTTAATTTGTTTCGCTTCTTCATAATCTTCCTTTTTTATAGTAGTTAAGATTATATCAAAATTTTCGTTTCCATTAATCAATAAATCATGAGATATGCTGTTTGGTTTGATTGAGTCTATGGTGTGCTTATAATAAAGTGTTTTTTTTGGTTTTATTTTGATGCAATCTTTAATGTCATTAAATACATGGTATTCTTTTAATGAAATACTAAGTAATAAAATATTAAGAATTATTGTCGTTAATTTCATTTTTTAGCTGCTTATTTTAATTACATACAAAGGATATGTATATGGTAAGTTATTGATTAAATGTGCTAATTTTAGTTTAGAAACAAATATAGCAGAAAAGAACCAAACTTTAAGTTTAGCTCTTATCTGCTATTTTTTATATTCGTTTTTGGTAACTGGCTTTATTTTATTTCAATTATGTTATTAGTTCTAATATAAATCAATGCTTCTTTGGTTGTTGAGATTTCGTGAACACTATTTCCTGTTGATTCAAAATAACTACCAGCATCTAAATTTGTTACAGCATCTAAATTAGGCATTTTGTAATCAACATTTCCTTCAATAATAACTCCATATAAAATAGTACCTTTACTATAAATGTTGCCTTTAAAATGTGCAGGGAGTTTCACTAAAACGCCACGAACATCTTCTGCATTTTTCCATAAGAAACTAATTTTGGATTGGTTATTGGCTGAAATCCAATTGGTTTGGGTATTGTCAAGCCAAACAATATTAGAGGCATCAATATTAATTGGGCGTTCCCCTTGATCAAAAGATTCATTTGTTGGTTTTACTAAATATGGTCCATTATCGATTTCGATATAAGCCATTGTTCCTTCTCCTTTGGCAGCAGTAATATGCGGTTCACCAGCAGGTTGCGTCCAAAATGAGCCAACAGGCATCCACATATTTTCTGCTTTTGGGTCGTCATTATGTATTAATCCTTTCATCACAATGGCACGATAAGTTACATTATGAATGTGTGGTGGAGATGAAAATCCATCTACAAATTTCCCTATATATCCAGTTGGAACTTCGTCTTTTCTATTACCCCAAATTGTTCCAGCTAAAGGGCTTTTATCTCCTCGTGCTGGATTCATTTGTTCCCAAATAATATCAGTACTTAAACCAATTTTATTTGTTGGGTTTTCTACAATTTGAGAAATAGTAGTTTCTGTCGCTTTTTCTTCTGATTTTGGATTGTTGCATGAAAGAAGTAACCCTAAAATTAAGATTAAATAAGTGATTGATTTCATTGTTTTTGTTATTTAGATTACTGTCATTATTTCACTTTCTGGCAATCTTGATTTTGGTGTTTTTTCAGTAGAATTAAAATCAGAAGTTGCTCTGTAACCTATTGATACAGCTACTAAAGAAGTGTAGCCTTTTTCTCTTAACCCAAACTCTTCGTCTAACGCTTTTACATCAATACCTTCCATTGGTGTAGCATCTATTCCTAGACTTGCTACTCCTAATAAAAAGCTTCCTATATTTAAATAAACTTGTTTTTCCATCCAATGATTAAGGTCTTTCAAGTCATATTTATGAATGCCTGCAAATGTTTTTACAGCACCTAAAAATCCTTTTTTTATGTCTTCATCTGGAAATCTTCCGTTTTTATCATCCGTATCTGCAATATGTTGATAATACTTTTCATCAGCATCAATTTTTGAACAAAACAATACAACAGCTGATGCATTTAAAACTTTAGGTTCATTAAATTGAAAAAAGCCTTGTGTCCCTTTTGCAACTCTTTCTTTACCTTCTTTAGATTCAGTTATAATAAAGTGCCAAGGTTGCAGGTTTACGCTTGATGGACTCATTCTCAATAAATTTTTCACTTCCTTCATATCTGATTCAGATATTTTTTTGCTTGTGTCAAATTCTTTGGTGGTGTATCTCCAGTTTAAGATGTCTTTTAAGTTCATTTTTTTTACTTTTTTATTTAACTATCATTTTTATAGTTGCAAAATTAAGTATAGTCATTTACTTTTGCAATAACGGTCAAAAATGATAGTATAATTTTTATGGAAACAAAAAAGCCAAAAATGCTTAAATTTAAAGGGAATGAATACCCTTGCTGCGCAAGCTTAACCATGGGACTCATTGGCGGAAAATGGAAAACAGTTATTCTTTTTTATTTGATAAATGAAAAGTTAAGGTATAACGAATTGAGAAAATCAATGCCTACTGTTACCGAAAGAACATTGAGCTTACAATTAAAAGCTTTAGAAGAGGATGGTTTAATTAAAAGAAAGGTTTACACTTCAAAACCTCCTTTAAAGGTCGAATATTCACTAACAGATTTTGGTAAAACTTTAATTCCGTTAATTCAATCTATTGCAGATTGGGGAGATTTAGTCGTTGAGAAATATTCTTAACTGATTGGTTTTTTGCTTGTAGCCAATATTGTTGTGTATGTTTTGTTACGTGGTTTTAACACCTAATTTATTAAACAAAAACCTAATATAAAATTTGCCTGGATTTTGAAAATTAGGCTAGTGCGTACAATAAATTACATATGGTGTAAGGCTAAATGTTTTAACGGATGGCATCGTCAACTGATTTACTGTCTACAAACTGCTCAAAACTGATAATTTTACCATTGTTTAGTTTCCAGATATGGGCAACACGCGCTTCAAAATACTTGTTCGTATTTTTATAGGTGCCAGAATAGGTGCCATATGCAACTACTTTGTCTTCATTTGAAATATAATCTTCAGGAGTAAATTTATAATCAATCCATTCGCTACCTAAGCGTTTAAAAACATTTTGGGTAATACTTTCTAAACCAATATAAGTTCCTGCATAAGGGAAACCTTTGGCTTCTGTCCAACTAATATTTTTAGCTACATGTTTGGCTAAATTTTTACCGTTTTCTTCTGAAGTTTTACCTTCATACGTACTTTTTATAATTTCTAAATTTGTCATTGCTTCTTGTTTAAATGAACAACTTGACACTACTAAAAGCAATGCCAAGTTGATGGTTATTATAAATCTTACCATTTCATTTCTCCTGTATTCACTTTTGCTCCTAGCACTAATGCTGTTTCAAAAGTTAAATTTGGATATTTTGATTTTATCGTTGCTATCAATTCTTCAGATGTAGAGTTGCTTTTTAAAGCTTCTTCGTAAAATTGAATGTAGTTTTTAGTGTGGTTTACAGCATCAACTGTAAAGTCAGAATTTGTATTTGCGTGTGCAGGAATTACTATTTCAGGTTTTAAATCACTTAT
>Ga0209291_1000591_pt1 | contig 34214 bp, 26 predicted proteins | sample GOMGulsemesocosm_FD_184633 | JGI IMG/M metagenome (GOLD analysis project Ga0209291, IMG submission 184633) | Methane-oxidizing microbial communities from mesocosms in the Gulf of Mexico - GOM9B Gulf of Mexico (SPAdes) (version 2) | ecosystem: Environmental > Aquatic > Marine > Cold seeps...
TAGATTTCTGGGCAGCTTGGTGTGGACCATGTAGAATGGTAGGACCAGTTATTGATGAAGTGAGTACTGAGTATGAAGGAAAAGCTGTTGTTGGTAAAATGGATGTTGATGCAAACCAAGAATTTGCCGCTAAATACGGGGTTAGAAACATTCCAACAGTATTATTATTCCATAAAGGAGAAATGATTAGTCGTCAAGTAGGAGTATCTCCTAAGAAAGTATATACAGACGCTATTGATGCAGCATTGTAGTCATTAGTAATTAGAATAAAATAAAAAAGGTTTGGCAGTGTGTCAAACCTTTTTTATTTTTAAAAGATTAAAGTAGTATATGTCCATTAAAACAGAATTACATAACTCTAAAGTGTATTTTAACCTGCAATTATTGGCATCACAAGTTGTGGAAGGAATGATTACGGGTATTCACAAAAGTCCGTTTCATGGTTTTTCTTCTGAATTTGCTGAGCATAAAGTGTATAATAATGGAGAGAGTACTAAACATATTGATTGGAAGTTATTTGCTAGAACGGACAAATTATACACCAAAAAATATGAAGAGGAAACGAATTTGCGTTGTCATTTAATTATTGATAACTCTGCTTCAATGCACTATCCAAAACGGAAATCTTTTTCGGTAACGGATTTAAATAAAATAGGTTTTTCTGTTTTATCTAGCGCCATCATCATGCAACTCTTAAAAAAGCAGCGTGATGCTGTTGGTTTAAGTGTGTACAATAACACATATGACTTTCACGTGCCTGAAAAAGGAAGTGAGCGGCATTTTAATTTAATAACAAATCAATTAGAACAAATTCTTTCTACTCAGCCCAAAGCAAGTGATACTAATACGGTAAAGTATTTACATGAAATAGCGGAGAAGATTCATAAAAGATCACTTATTTTCTTTTTTACGGATATGTTTCAGTATGCCGCTAATACACAAGAACTATTTGATGCCTTAAAACATTTGAAATACAATAAGCATGAAGTAGTATTGTTTCATACACTAGATTATAATACAGAAGTTAATTTTGATTATACCAATACACCAAAAAGTTTTATTGATGTGGAAACCGGTGAAAAAGTAGATTTGTATCCAGAAAATATTAAAGAAGTGTTTGCCGAAAAGATGAATGGTTTTATTAATGACATTAAGTTAGAATGTGCAAAGTATAAAATTAAGTATGTAGCAGTAGATACTTCAGGGGAATTTGATAAAATAGTAAATACCTATCTTGTTGAAAAACAAAAGTTTGGATAGTTGTTCTGAAATAAGCAAAAAAAAACAACTAATTTCTTTGGTAAACAGTTAAATCAGTTCTATATTTGCACTCGCTATACGCAAACGGTCTGGTAGTTCAGCTGGTTAGAATACATGCCTGTCACGCATGGGGTCGCGGGTTCGAATCCCGTCCAGACCGCAAAATAGCAAAAAAGCTCCAAGAAGTTGGAGCTTTTTTCTGCGCTAAACGTTAGTTGTGTTGTTTTGACAAATGTTGTGTTTGTCAATGGTTTAGTAGTAAACCGATGGAAAGCTTCCCAAAATTCCTTTTAAGGATCATCGGGATGCTTTTTTTATTTAATATCATCTTGTCATAACCTAGAATCTTAGTTGTTATGTCCTAAGTTCATGATTCTTTTTCTGTTACCTTTTTTTCTAAAAATAAATACGGTATTTGTTCTTTTTTCTTTGGAGGGAAGTTAAATGTGTATTATATTTGCACTCGCTATACGCAAACGGTCTGGTAGTTCAGCTGGTTAGAATACATGCCTGTCACGCATGGGGTCGCGGGTTCGAATCCCGTCCAGACCGCAAAATAGCAAAAAGCTCCTTTATATAGGAGCTTTTTTTATCTCCACACTTTTTGAAAAAAAAATCACTTTAAGTATCGTATAATAGGTTGTATTTCAGTGTGTAACAGTATTGTTTTTTTTGTTTTGTAAAATAGGAGTTCAACAAGATTTTTGTTAAATTTATAAGTGATGAACTTCGCTATAAAATATTTATACTCTTTTTTCTTTCTAGGATTTCTAGTTGTGTGTCCAAATTCTTTAAATGCTCAAAGCTTTGCCAAGAAAAATTATTATTTAATAGATAGTTTAGTTGTTGAAGAACTTACTGTAAAGGATAAGAAGCTTGTAGATTCTGTACTTGTTTTATACTATAAAGCCAAAAATGACACTTTAAAAATTGAAGCTATTGAAATAATAGTAGCAAAATGCTGGAATGATAATGTCTGGCCTAAATACAATCAATGGATTTATAATTTTACAGAAAATAAACTAGAGTCTTTCATTGATTCATTAAATAATGAGGTTAATGAATCTTTTAAGAAAAGATTGTTAAAAGCTAAGGGTGATGCAATAAGTAATATAGGGTATCTTAAAATTAATACAGGTGATATTGTAGAGGCGTTGGAATGTTTTAAAAGATCATTAAAAATAGCTAAAGAAGTAAATGATAAAACAAGTATTGCTACAATTCTGAATAATATTGGAAGTATTTATGATAACTACGGAAATATCCCTAAGGCTTTAGAGTATTATGAAAGTAGTAGGAAAATGAATAAACATATTGGCAATAAAATCGGAATGGCCACAACAATCAATAATTTAGGGTTTATTTATTACCATCAAGGTAGTAATGAAAAAGCATTAGAGTATTTTATAGCGAGTATGCAGATCCAAAAAGAATTGGAAAATAAAGATGGACTTGCAAAGTCTTTAAATAATATAGGAAATATAAAAGAGAGGTTAGGAGAAACAATTATAGCGCTAGAATACTATACTAAAAGTTTAAAAATTAGTGAAGAGTTAGAAAATAAAGAGGGGATGGCTAACTCTTATAATAGAATGGGGAAAATATATGAAAGTCAAAAAAATAGTTTTAAAGCCATGTATTACTTCGCTAAAAGCCTAAAATTAAGTAGAGAAAATGGTTTTAAGAAAAGGATTTCAAGTTCATTAAACAGTATAGGTAATATTTACCTAAAACAAGGAGATATTACTAAGGCTAAAAGGTGTGCTATAGAAAACCTAAAAATAGCTCAAGAAATTGGATACCCTACTTTTATTATGGATGCTGCAGAATTGATGAATACTATTTATAAAAAAGAAAATAAATGGAAAGAGGCATATAAAATGAAAGACTTGTTTGTTGTGATGCGCGATAGTTTATTAAATATTGAAGCTAAAGAAGCAATAATTCGTCAGCAAGCAAACCATGAAATTGAAAACATAGAGCAAGAAATAAAACTTTTAGCGACAGAAAATACTGTTTTATTACAAAATGAGGAAACAAAGGATTTAAAACTTAACAGGCGTAAAATTTTAATCATACTATTTTCAACAGCTTTCAGTTTGGTTCTTATTTTGGCAATTGGATTGTATAGGAGTTATAAAAAGAAGCAGATAATAAATGAATTATTAGAAAAACAAAAAGAGGAAGTTTCTAGAAAGAATGAAGAAAAAAAAGCTATGCTTAAAGAAATTCATCATAGGGTGAAAAATAACTTGCAAGTAGTAAATAGTCTATTAAAGCTTCAATCACGGGGAATAGAAGATAAGCATGTGGTTGCAATGTTTAAGGAGGCTCAAAACAGAGTGCTTTCAATGGCTTTGCTACATGAAAAAATGTATAGAGCTGATGACTTAAAGCATATAGACGTTAAAGAACATTTTATGTTATTGGTTAATGATCTTGTTAGTAGTTACTCGGTTGATAAAAAAATAACCTTGGATGTTGATGTTGAAGAATTAGATATTGGAATGAGAACACTAGTTCCTTTAGGGTTAATTATTAATGAAATAATAACCAATTCGTTAAAATATGCATTTGAAAATAGTATTGAAGGTAAAATTATAGTTCATATCAAGCATTTAAAAGGAAAAGTATATGAAATGATTTTAGGAGATAACGGTATTGGACTAATTGAGGAAGAAGAATCAACAGGAATAGGGAAAAAACTGATTCAAATATTTGTAAAACAGCTAAATGGTGAAATGCAAAGGTTGGGTAGGTTAGGAACTGTTTATAAAATTAAGTTTGAAAAAATTGATTAGCAAGCTAATTTTCTAAGCAGAATTATTTGTTGGTGTTTATAGCAATGTATTGAAAGCTCTTTAGGGTCCAAATTATTGGATTTTGGGAAGTTTTTTTTGTGATTTAGCTTTATTGTTATACATACTAAGGACAAGTTGACTTGTACTAATAAATAATATAATATTTTCCTAAGGTTTCAATTGTATTATTAACTGAAATTTATAAAGGAATAAAAAAACATATAATTACTGGGTAACGAAAGGTGGATTTTTTGGGATTACATAGTAAGCTCTTGTATTTGTATTTTAACAGTTAAACTACTAAAAACATCTATTTAGCATCTTTTTTTTGAGGTTTACATATAAAAAACTAACTTATGGAAGTAAAATAATATTCATGACGTTTAAGTTTGTAAAAAATATAATAGTGTTAACTGGATTTTTGTTGATTTCTTCCGTGCTATATGCTCATGGTGATTTATTAATTAGAATTCAGGAGAAGACTACTGAAATTTCAAAAAAACCTACAGATGCTAACTTATATTACGAGAGGGGTTTTTTATATCAGCAACATTTAGAATATCAAAATGCCATTTCGGATTTCAATAAATCAATATCATTAGGAAACCATAGTAAACTATTGTTTTTTAGAATGGCAGAAACATATTACAAAAACAACAATTATGAATATGCGCTAGATAAAATCACAAGTTGTATCGCTATTGATGCTGTCGATGTTAAATCGCTAAAGCTTAGAGCTCAAATTTTATTTAAACTAAAACGGTATCAAGAAACAATGTTCGCGTATACCTATGTGATAGAAAACACTAAAGATATTAGGCCTGAAGATATTATAGAATATAGCAATATTGTACTAACTATTGATAGTTTAGATTATAAAGGAGCGCTTAAGGCTATTGAAGTTGGGTTAGATAAATTAGGAGCTAATACGGTCACATTTCAATTAAAAAAAATTGAGTATTTAAAAAAGTCCAATCAAGTTGATGAGGTTGTTGATCAATATAATATGTTGATAAAAAGTAACAGTAGAAACGAATTTTGGTATTATGAAAAAGGTAAGTATTTAATTGAAGTAAAAAGATATTCTCAAGCTAATATTGCAATCCAACAATCACGGTTAGCTGTTAATATACTGACTTCAAAATTTAAAAATACCCAAGCAATTAAAAAATTGCAAAGACAATTAAACGAACTTGAAAAACAATTAAATTATGAATAGCAAAATTACTTTATATGCAATGTTGCTTTTTTCAGCAACACTTTTTTCTCAAACAAATTTTATAAATAGCGGTGATACTTGGAAGTATTTAGATGATGGGTCAGATCAAGGTCTTACTTGGGATGATACTGGATTCAATGATGCATCATGGGTTTCTGGAGCTTCTGAGTTGGGATATGGTGATGGAGGTGAAGCTACTGTTGTAAGCTATGGGCCTAGCTCTAGTAATAAATATCCTACAACGTATTTTAGAAAGTCATTTAATGTGGCCGACCATACCTTGTATAACGACTTGGTGTTAGAGGCTATTCGTGATGATGGTATGGTGGTATACGTAAACGGATTGGAAGTCTGGAAGGACAACATGCCAGCATCATTTGATTATACCACTTATGCTTCGGCAACAGTAGGCGGGAGTGATGAAACTACCTGGTTATCCACAACAATTGGGAGTAATTTAGTAACTGGAACAAATGTTGTAGCGGTCGAAATTCACCAGCGATCAGGGTCGAGTTCTGATATAAGCTTTGATTTTAAATTAACTGCTTATGCGGCAATACCGACAGCTATTACAAGAGGGCCTTATTTACAAAAAGGAAACTCCAATAGTGTGACCATTAAATGGAGAACAAATACATCTACAGAATCAATCATAAATTACGGAACAACATTAGGAGTATTAAGTAGTACTGTTTCTGAGAATACCTTAAAAACACAACATGAGTTGCTGATACCTGGTTTAACGGCAGATACAAAATATTATTATGAAATTACTGATACTGATGGGGTATATGTGACAGAGAGTAGTGATATGTATATGAAATCATCACCGAATGTTGGTGATCAGCAGTTTGTTAGGGCATGGATATTAGGTGACGCTGGTACAGCAAATCAAGACCAACGTGATGTTAGGGATCAGTATTATAATTATGTTGCAACAGCAGGTGTTAGCCCTAATCAAACAGATATGATATTGTTTTTAGGGGATAATGCTTATAATGATGGAACTGATTCGGAGTATCAGGCAGCTGTATTTGATGTGTATGGCGATATGTTAAAAAAATCGGTAGCATGGTCAACCTTAGGAAATCATGATGGGCACTCAGCAACTTCAAGTACGCAAACTGGACCGTATTATGATATTTTTTCATTTCCAACAGCAGCAGAATGCGGAGGGACATCATCAGGAACAGAGGCTTATTATTCTTATGATTATGCTAATATTCATTTTATAGTATTGGAATCACATCAGTTGTATAATGACACTACTCAAATGGCCTGGTGTCTTTCGGATATACAAGCAACTACTCAGGATTGGATAGTGGCAATATTTCATCACCCACCATATACAAAAGGTTCTCACAATTCTGATTCGGAAACGCAATTGGTGGCAATGCGAAATAACTTTTTGTCTATTTTAGAAGATAATGGGGTGGATTTAGTGTTAAGCGGTCATTCGCACTCCTATGAGCGTTCCTATTTTATAAATGGTCATTATGGAACTTCTAATACGTTTAACTCAGGAACACATACGGTAGGGGCAAATGGTGATTTGTCAGGAAAAGCTGATACAGGAGATGGTGCATATACAAAAACAGATACCGATACCGAAGGAGCGGTGTATATAACTGCAGGGTCTTCGGGTAAAATTTCGGGAGGAAGTTTGAATCATAATGCCATGTATGCCTCAATAAACGAGTTGGGTTCTTGTATTTTAGAAATTGAGAACGATGGTGGTACTGGTCAAAACTTAACGGTTAAGTTTTTAAATGACAGTGGTGCGATTTCGGATTACTTTACAATTAATAAAACAGGGTTTGTATTGGCTGTAGATGATGAGGTGATTAATGACAAGTCAGTTAGTATATATCCAGTACCAGCAAGTATGCAATTAAATATTAAGCTAAACACAAATGAAACTATTGAGAATGTAATGATTTATAATATCATTGGTGCTTTAGTGCAGGAGAGTAAAGAAGTGTCAATAGATGTAAGTAAGCTTAGTCCAGGAAAGTATATGGTGGGGGTAAGAACTAATAAGAATCAACATTATAAATCAATTATAATACAATAGAAAATCGTCTATTATCATAACTCTATAATACAAGCTGAGTTGATAAACATTTGTTAATAGAATAAGTAAAAACACTGCTAAAGTCTCAGTAAATTACATTTTAACTTGATAAATTACCAATAACCGCTTTTATTTTGTGGTTATATCGTAATTCTATATATTTAAATCAACAACTAATATGATAAGCATGAAAATGGGGAAAAAGGAATGAAGTTGAATTAAAAAAATCAAGCATTATGGCAAACAAAACTACTTTTTCAAAAAACACACTGTTATATATACTACTTACTTTAACAACAGTGTTTTCGTTTAGTCAAACACTTCAGGTTTCTGGAAACGGAACAACAATCATAAATCCTGACATGACTCCATTAATACTTGATAATACAGATTTTGGAAATGTAGCCGTAAGTGCTTCACAAGCAAATACTTTTGTGTTAAGTGTTACGGTGGCAAATATGAACGGGGTAGTTGTAAGTATAGCTGGTTCACCCGATTTTTCTCCAGCAAGTACTGTAATTGGAAGAATAAGAAGAAATAAGTCTAAAAATCATATAATTACTTTTACTCCTTCTTCAATAGGTTTAAAAACAGCTATTGTTACCGTAACTTCTACTGATGGAACCAATACACCTTACGTTTTTGCAATTCAGGGTAACGGAGTTGCTCCTTCGCCAGAAATTGATGTTGTTGACAGTGGTTCGAATGGGATTTCTAGCGGTAGTGGTAATAGCCCTTCGGTAGCGAATAGCACAGAGTTTGGGTCAACAGACAATTTAACGCCAATAAGTATAACATATACGGTAGAAAATACTGGTTCAGGAATGTTAAACATAGCTTCAGCAACTAGTAGTAACGGTGATTTTGTAATTACAACGGCGCCTGCGGGTTCAGTTGCGGGTGGTGGGAGTACTACTTTCACTGTAACGTTTACACCTAGTGTTTTAGGAGTAATCTCATCAACGATTACCATTTTAAATGATGATGCTGATGAAAACCCATATACTTTTACGGTTAGCGGTACAGGAATTTCAGCACCATTATTGGGTGCTGGGGGGAATTGGAGTTATTTAGATGATGGATCAGATCAAGGTACTGCTTGGTACGGAACTGGTTTTGACTACTCTTCTTGGGCAACTGGGAATGCGGAGTTAGGATACGGAGATGGTGATGAGGTAACAGTAGTTAGTTTTGGACCAGATTCAAGTAATAAATACCCAACAACTTATTATAGAAAATCATTTACAGCAACTGCTGGAGATGTTGCAAACTCAACATTAGTACTAAATGCTATTCGTGATGATGGTATGGTAGTATATATTAACGGAGTTCAGGTTTGGAGCGATAATATGGCAGCAGCTTTTAACTATTTATCTTATGCAACAGGAACTGTTGGTGGAGCAGCAGAGTCAACGTGGATTACTAAAAGTTTAGCAAATATATTGGTGGTTGGAAATAATGAAGTTGCAGTAGAGGTGCATCAAGTAAATGCAACAAGTAGTGATACCAGTTTTAACTTTTCTTTATATACTGATAATAGTTACGTGTTTATTCCACCTACCGCACCAGATAATGATGCGGATGGAATAGCAGATTATATTGATTCTGATGATGATAATGATGGGGTGACAGATATTTTAGAAGGATGTTATACTGCAAACTTAGAAGGGTTAAATTCAACTGGATTGCCTTCAAATGAAGAATCAATTTTGGGTAATTTCCCAATTTTAAATCACCCAATGGATGATGGTAATCAAATAGATTTTTCTGTAAGTAATCAAGCTGATTTTAATGATATCACTAGTTACTTTGCTGGAGAGCACGGTTGGGCAATGAGAGTTAAAGGGCCTGGGACATTGGGTACGCTTACATTTGATTTTATGAATGATGTAGAAAACCTATTTTTTAAACTAGTAGATTTTGATGAAAATGAAACGTGGACAGTAAATGCTTATGATGATACAAATACATTAATAGATTTGACAGTAAGTAATAATGTATATCATCTAGGAACTTATATAACACAAACTGGAAATACATTCAATGATCAGTTTTTGGGTCTTGGAGCAAATAATAATGGAGATGTGGTAGCAAGTGATGCTTTAGGATCTGTATACTTTTATTTCCCTGGAGTAAAAATTAGTAAAATAGATTTCTTAGTGGATCAACCTGATGGGTCAACAATTCGTATTGCAGCGATGCATTTTTGTGGATTGGATACTGAAGGAGATGGTATAGATGATTTTAATGATGCTGATAGTGATAATGACGGGATTCCAGATATAGTAGAAGCTGGTGGTGTTGATATTGATGGAAATGGTATTGCAGATGATTTATTAGATTCTGATGGTGATGGATTAGTTGATTTATATGATACAACTCCATTTACATATTTTAGTTTAGAAGTTACAACTATCCCAAATTACGATTTTGATGGTGATACTTTAGTGAATAGAATTGATTTAGATTCTGATAACGATGGTATTGTAGATTTAAGAGAAGCAGGAGATCAGGATACTGATGGGAATGGAATGATTGATGGTTTTACAGATACTGATAATGATGGATATCATGATGCTTATGACGGAGCAGGAAGTATGCTAATAACTGGAGCAGATACTACAGGTGATGGTTTTCCTAATAGTTATCCAAATGACAATCATGATGCTACTGGTTTTCCGAACTTTATGGATATAGATTCAGATGATGATGGAGTTACGGATAATACTGAAGCACAGAGTACTGGAGCTTATGTTACTTTAGCCTATATGGATACAGAAACAGCAGGAACTATAGATGGAATTGATGATAACTACGATAATGATACAGTAAATTTTGGAGGAAGTGGTGTAATCCCAGTTGATTCAGATGCTGATGGGACTCCTGATTATTTAGACTTAGATTCTGATGATTCAGAAGAAATAGATGCTATAGAAGGACATGATACTAATGGAGATGGAGTAATAAATGGAAGTGATGCTCCAAATGCAGATACAGGTCTTTTTACAGGTACTGATAGCGATATGGATGGATTAGACGATGGATTTGATAATGATGATGCAATGTTTGATTCAACAAACAATTCATTACAGCCAAGTTCACATCCAAGTTTTGATGCAGGGCCAGATACGGATTGGAGAGCGCCAGCAGTTGCTCTTGATTTTGATGGATTTAATGACCATGTTGACTTTGGAGATAACCATGATTTTACAGGAGCTTTTTCTTTAGAAGCGTGGGTGTTACAAGAAGTAACAGTTTCAACAGGTACCATAATCTCAAAAGGAGATATGAAAGTAGGTGCAGGAAATCAAAGAGGTTACCACTTAAAACTAAATAATAGTTTCCCTAATTTGGTTTGGTATGACAATACTGGAACAATGCAAATAAACCTTGTTTCACCATATGCAATAACTAATAACAGATGGTATCATATTGCTTCTACTTATGATGGAACTACAGCAAAATTATATATTGATGGTGTTGAAGTAGCAAGCGGATCACCAGCTGCAGCTCCAGTAATTGGAACTGAAAAGTGTATTTTAGGAGCTAGTTATGATAGTAGTACTCCTACAGTTCCAAAACATTACTTTGATGGTTTTATTGATGAAGTTCGTGTGTGGAATGTAGGTTTAACAGCTGCTCAATTACACCAAATGATGAATCAGGAAATAGAGCAAAATGGAGCGAATGTAAGAGGTAAAGTGGTTCCTTTAGATGTGTCTGGTGGACTAAACTGGACTAATTTGGAAGGGTACTACCCGATGCTTAATGATAGAATTCAAGATCAGTCTAGTAATTCAAAACATGGAACACCAAAAAACATTACTACAATAGAACTACAAACAGCACCTTTACCATATGTTTCGGTAAGAAATGGTGAATGGGGAGATGTCACTGCAGCAACACCATGGTTATATAGTAATTCTGTTTGGGATGCGCCAAACTCTATGGGAGTAGATGGTGTAACGCCAATTGATTGGAATATAGTACAAGCTTCTCATGATATCAATTCAGGTGATAAAAACATTACGGTATTAGGATTGATTTCAGATACTACAAATGCAAAATTAACTATAGCAGATCCTATTGAAGCGCAAGATGAAACAAACACTGGGCAAAGCTTAAGAGTTTCTCATTATATTGAATTAGACGGTGTTATTGATTTAATAGGAGAATCTCAATTTCTTCAAGATGATGGAAGTATTTTTGATAACGATAGCGGTGGTTTTATTGAAAGAGATCAACAAGGTACAGCAATAAGTTTTAATTATAATTATTGGTCATCGTCTGTAGGAGCTATAGGAAGCGGTCTTGGTACTAAAGGAACAGGAGTTCCTAGTGTTAATGGAGGATATACAATAGCTGGAGCTTTAGCTGATGGAACGAATTCAGCTGCCCCACAAGCAATTAACTTTCAGCCTGCCTATACGGCAGCTGATGGAGCAGTAACTTCTCCTATAACTATTAGTACATATTGGTTATGGAAGTTTAATGGACTGCATGATGATTATGATTCTTGGATTTCAATTAATGAGAATACGAGTTTACTTCCTGGTGAAGGATATACAATGAAAGGAACATCTGGTTTGTCTCTTATAACAGATAATCAAAATTATGTATTTAAAGGGAGGCCTTACAACGGTGACGTTACTTTGCCAATATCCTTAGGGAATGATAGATTGATTGGAAATCCATATTTATCTTCAATAGATGCAAATCAATTTATATTAGATAATATTAAAGACAACGGAGGAAATGCTTCAGATAATATTTTTAATGGAGCCCTATATTATTGGGATCATTTTGCTGGAGCATCACATAATTTAGCAGAATATGTTGGAGGTTATGCAACATATACATTGATGGGAGGAATTAAAGCTATTTCGAATGATACTAGAATTAACGACAATGGTGCATTAGGAACAAAAATTCCATTAAGATATATATCTTTAAATCAAGGGTTCTTTGTTTTTGCATTCTTGGATCCTAGCTTGGCAAACACAACAGTTACTGTAGCAGGTGGAGATATTAAGTTTAAAAATAGTCAACGTGCATTTAAAACAGAAGCTGCTGATCCTTCAGTTAGTTTCAGAAATGCAAATGTAACCTATAATACTTCGGCAGATGAAAGACAGAAGTTTAGATTGATGATTGAAACTCCTTCTGGGTATTACCGTCAATTATTGGCTGGTATTGATGAAGTAGCATCTGATAGTTTTGATTTAGGTTTTGATGCTCCTTTAGTAGAGGACAATTCAGAAGATGGTTTTTGGGTGTTTAATGAGAGTAAATTTTTAATTCAGGCGGTTAATAATTTTGATGTAAACCAAGTACTTCCATTAGGAGTTAAAGTTGCTGAAGGTGGATTGTTGAAGTTTAGTTTAGATGGGTTAGAAAATATATCAAACGATCAAGTTATTTATCTTCATGATAAAGTAACGAATGTATATCGCGATTTAAGAACGAGTGATTATGAAGTAAATCTTTCTATAGGGGAGTATTTAAATCGTTTTGAAATTGTTTTTAATTCAACGTTAAATGTGATAGATAATAATTTAGAGGCAATGGATGTTTATTATTCAAATGCTGATAATAGTATTGTTATAAATAATCCAATGCTTGAAAAAATTGAATCTGTTGAGATGTTTAATATGCCTGGTCAATCAGTATACAGATTTAATAGTATGTCAAACAACAGTGCTTACATGTTGAAAACAGCTAGTTTGAGTACTGGTACATATATAATAAATATGAAAACCTCAAATGGGGTTGTGAGTGCAAAAGTACTTGTGAAATAATAATGTAGCCTAATTTTGTATTAAGAATTTCACCAAAAAACTCTTAATACAAAATTAGGTGAAATTTCAGTTCCTTTGATGTCACTAATGTTTAATTCATTAGCAGAAGTGTTTGAAAACCGAATATCTTTATTAATAGTATTATCTCGGTTATAGAGGTTAAGTACTGAAAAACCTAAGCGATACTTTATTTTTTTATTTCTATGCGGTCTAAAGTTGTATACTGCGGAAAAATCTAAACGATGGTATACATGTAGGTTTTCAGTGTTTAAACCCTCATATGAGTGAGTTTTACTACCGTCAGGATTCGTAATTGTGTTTATTCGAGTATATGGTTTTCCATTATGCCATAACCATCCCAAAGAAAAATCTATTTTTTTCCATTTATAAAAATGTGACCATTTGATGGTATGATTAATATTTACATTACTGGGGAATGGATTACCGTTATTAAGTTCTGGAAATCGATAGTTGGCACTGTTAAAAGAGTAGGATAGCCACGTGTTGTAGCTTTTTAATTGTTTTTTTAAGAATAAATCAATCCCTTGAATACTTGAGCTTCCAATTTGATATTTATAAACAGCTTGGTTATTGAGGTCAAAATCTAAAGAGTTAATATTATTTGTTTTCTTAAAATAGGCTTCAAAATCTACAATCCATTTGTTTTTGGTATAATTTGCACCAATAGTGTATTGATAACTTGTTAAAACAGGAAAATCACTTGTATTGGATAATGCCCAAATATGATTTTCTAATGATAAATTACTAATTACTGATTCCTGTATTTGGTTTACATACTGACTTTTATACTCTATGGATGCATTAATACTAAATTCAGGGATTACAAATTTTTGAAGAACAGCTCTTGGTTCAATGTAAAACTTTTGTGAACTACTATATTTATTTGCCCTAAGGCCAATGGTAAATAAATGATCTTTAGGCTTGTTTACTTGATATTCGGTATAAATACTATTTGAATTGGTAGTGTCATTTGCGTCATCTAATAGTAGGGTTTCAGTAGGTGTAGTGTCCTTAAAGGCGTATTTAAAATTTTTATTAGAAAATTGATACCCGAAATTCAGTTGTTTGTGTTCAGTAAGGTCATATTTGACATTTAAATTAACACCAAAATCTTTAATTTGGTTGTCTTTGGTATTTGTAGACGTTCCCGTATTTGATTCATTGGTAAATTTATAACCTAATGAATATTCTGAAAGGTAGGCATCTACTTGATGGCTGAGGTGCTTTGACCATTCTTTTTCCCATTCTAAATTATACCCTTCGTTTTGGGTTTTTAATATATCAGTATATAGATTATTGTCATTAGCGCTAAACGCAGAAAAATTTAAAAAATCTTTACTAGATATGTGGTTGAATTTAATAAGGTCTTTATTTGTGGCCTTTAGTGCAGCGTTTATTGTGTAATCATAAAACCAAAATATATTTTTTGATTTACTGAACTCTAGGCTTTCGTCAAATATTTTTGTGTTTTGAAAAATTTGAGAAGCATAGTTTTTAAAGGTAAATGTTTTATATAAATCTGCATATGACCTACGTCCTGATACTAAAATGGAGAATTTATCTTTAACTACGGGAATGTCTATGAAGGCATCTCCATGAAGCATATTAAAACCAGCGCCTCCAGTAGCATTTTTTGCAGGTTTGTAATTACTGGTAATATCAATAACACTGGAAACTCGCTCACCATATTTAGCACTAGTTCCTTTGTTGATAAAGTTTACCTTGTCTATTATGTATGGGTTAAAAGCGGAAATTGCACCAAAAAGATGTGAGCTATTATAGGTTTTTATATTATTCCAAAGCACCAAGTTTTGATCGGAATTTCCTCCACGAACATGAATGCTATTTACAGTTTCATTTAAATTACTTACTCCAGGGATTTGATGGATACTTTCTAGAATATCGGGTTCAATTAAACCAGGAAGAAGTTGCAATTTTTTACTATGTAATGTGGTTTGTTTAACGTTTTTTGAAATACCGCTTGTTAAGTACTCACTAATAACAATCTGATCTAGAAGGGCTGCTTTTTCTGTTAAGTTGATTGTGATACAATTCGGATATACACAATCTGCAGCATTAATAATATTATTTTTAACCCCAAAGGAACTGATTTCTATTTTAGAATTGTAGGGTATGTTCTTAATTTGAAATGCTCCATTGTTATCACTTGTATAAACACTGTTGTTTATTTGAAGCATAGCATTTGGGACTACCTCATTATTACTTAATAATTGACCACAGATAGAAATTAAGTCCTTTTTATTAAAGGATGAAATAACAATATTGGATTTATCTATGAGTTCAAATTTTAAATTTGTTTGAGAGGATAGTGTTAATAATAATGATTCAATACTAATAATATTATCTAATATAATTGATGCCTTTTTAGAATCAATTATAGTGTCAGTATATGAAAAATGAACTTGGTAATAGTGTTCTATTTCAGGTAATATTACACGTAAAGAATCTTGTTCAAAAACAGTTCGTTTTTGAGCGAATACATAAGTTGAAAAAAGTAAAGCGAAACACCATAATAGGAATTGCTTCATAGTTGTCGTTTAGTCTTCTAAAATGATACTATTACCTTGAATAGTGTATTTCAAATTTACTGACTTTAAAACAGTTTTTAGTGCAATTTCTTTATTATTATTAGGGAAAGACCCTGTAAATAATACTGAATCATCAATACCATTATATTCAAATTGTAGTTGATACTGTTTTTCCAGGGCACTCAAAACGTATTTGATAGGAGTGCTTTTAAAAACAGATTGTTGGCTCATCCATTTTGGACGTGTGTTATTGAAGTTTAACGTTATTGCATCATGGTTTTTTATATTCTGATAACCTAATGAAGGTGTTAAGTTGCGTACACTAGAATCTGTGTAATCCTCTACCTTAACCTTTCCTTCATAACAAGATACTTTAAATAAATCAGGAATAGCTTTTACATTAAACTCTGTTCCTAGAACACTTACTTCTCCTTGAGAGGTCTTAACGGTAAAAGTATTTCCTTTTTCAACATCGAAAAAAGCTTCACCTTGGAGTTTTAATGTTCTGTTGTTATCCCAGTTTCGTCTGTTGAATTCAATAGATGATTTAGAATTTAATAGCACTTTTGAGCCATCAGGTAATTCAAAGGCTACTTGTTTTCCAAAGTCACTTGAGTAAACTGTAGCGCTGAAAAAGTTAATGTAAGCAAAGAGCCCAATAAGTAAAATTACTGAAGCTGCAATTCCTAATTGCCACCTGTTTTTAGAAGGTGATTTTGTATAAATAATGTTTTTTGTATTCTTGTTTTCTTTAATACTTAGGAATGCTTCATTTAAATTATAAGATGGAGCTTGTAATTTATCTGTTCCTTTAATTATATTCACATAGGTGTTATAGTGTTCGGAGGCTTTGAATTGAGATAATTCATCCTCTGAAAGCTCATTATTTAGCCATCGTGATAAGAATATGTCGTCTAGTTTTTTCATTTTCATTTATTCGTTTCCAATTATATAACGTTATGGAAATAGAATACCCTACCACCTTAGGGGATACTCTCTATTTCAGTTCTTAATTTTAATAATGCTTTGTGCATTAGTTTTTCAATAGCTTTTACAGAAACATCTGATAACTCAGCTATTTCTTTATATGTTTTTTTCTCTATTCTGTTTAGTAAAAAAACTTCTCGTTGTCGTTCTGGCAAAGAAGATATAGCATTTTCTAGCTTAATCATAAACTCTTTTTCTTCTAAAATATATTCAGGAGATTCATTGGTGCTGTTATGATTAATGCTTTTTACTTCTTTTTGATGTTTTAGTTTTACAGCATTATGACGAAATAAACTGGTACTTTGATTAATTGCAATCCTGAATAAATAGCTTTTAGCAGTTTCAAGAGTAACTTTTGTGCAATTATTCCACAGCTTAATAAAGGAGTCTTGTACAATATCATCAATATCTTCAATACCTCCATACTTATAGTACAGAAAGTTTCTTAACAAAGTCGCATTAGTGTTAAAAAAAACTTGGAAGCTTTTTTCTTTACATAAACCAGTATCGTTATTTTTAGGGTCAGGCATACAACTAAGGGCTAAAATATTTAATCACTAAGAATTGCTAAAGCTAGCGGATATTTTATGAATTTCAAAAAATAATTTTTTGGGGTAGGGTAAATGGCTATATAAGTGTTTTATATGTATACAAACTAATAGTTTTGTATTAAGTTAAGTTTTAAGTTGGTTTTAGGTAAAAGAGGTTGTTGAATTAATATTTCAACCTCTTTTTTTTAAGCAACAGTTAATCAAAAAAAACATAATTACCCGAATTAACCCCTTATTCAAATAAAACAGCATATACCCGATGCTGTTTTATTGTTTTTAAAAACCTATTATCGCTCTAGCTATTAAAATGTAAATAAGAATACCAAAAATATCATTACTAGTAGTGATAAATGGTCCTGTTGCTATTGCGGGGTCTATTCCTCTTTTATTTAAAAATAAAGGGATGAATGTGCCAATTACTCCTGCAACAATGATTACACTGAATAAAGATATTGAAATTGCAAGTGCAGTTTTAAATCCTTGATCTGTACTAAATGTACTATAAGTATAAATAAATAATAGAATAGATAATATAATTCCATTTACTATAGCTAATAGCAACTCTTTCCATAGTCGGTTGGCAATACTTCCTTTCACATCGTTATTCGCTAATCCTTGAACAATAATAGCGCTCGATTGCACTCCTACATTTCCTGCCATTGCGGCGATTAATGGTGTGAATAAAAGTAGGACATAATGTTCTTGGAGCACTTCTTCAAAGCCGCCCATTATTGCAGCAGCACCAATACCTCCAAATAATCCTAAAATAAGCCAAGGTAAACGAGCTTTGGTTAGTAGGAATATTGTATCTCCTGCTTCAACATCCTGAGTTAAACCAGCTGCCATTTGGTAATCTTTATCAGCTTCATCCTTAATAACATCTACAATATCATCAATAGTAATTTGACCAACAAGTCTTCCCATTTCATCAACAACGGGCATTACTATTAAATCGTATTTTTGCATGATGTTAGCAACCTCTTGATCATCTTCTTCAACTTCTACAAAGGTGATTTTAGGGTTATAAATATCTTTAATAGGAGTTTTTGTAGATGTTGTAAGTAAACTTTTTAAAGACAGTCGTCCTTTTAAAATATCATCATTATCAACTACATAAATGGTATGTACTTTTTCAAAAGCTTCTGCTTGTTTACGCATTTCTTTAACACAATGCATAACGGTCCAGCTATCTTTTACTGCAATAAGCTCTTTACGCATTAATCCACCTGCGGTATCTTCATCATAGCGTAAAAGATCTACAATATCTTTTGCGTGTTCAACGTCTTCTAATTGTGAGATGACTTCTTCCTTTTTTTCTTTAGGAAGATCAGCAATAATATCTGCAGCATCATCTGTTTCAAGCTCGTCAATTTCTTCTGCAATCTCTTTTGAAGAAAGGGATTTTAGTATTTTATCACGAACATCATCATCTAATTCAGCGATGATTTCAGCCGTCTGCTCACTGTCGAGTAGTTTGATAATATATACCGATTGGTCAAAATCTAACTCTTCAAGAATTTCAGCTACATCTGCATGGTGTAATTCGCTTAATAATTCAGTTAAATGTACATTATCACTTTCATGAATGTAATTTTTAATTTGAGTTATAAATGTATGGTCTATCTGAAACTGCATACGATACCAATTTAATATTCTATTACAAAGATACTTTTTTATGCGAAAAAGAAACTATTGGTTAGTGATGTCTTTCTCTATTAAACAAGTTAGGTCAATGAATTCTTGAACGGAAAGTTGTTCGGGTCTTTTATTGAATACTTCTAAGGGTCTAATATCATCAGACAGCCCAAAGCTTTTTAGGCTATTTCGTAATGTTTTTCTGCGTTGCTGGAAACCAGTTTTAACAACTCTATAAAACAATTTTTCACTACAAGGTAAACTATAGTCCTCTTTACGGGTTAACCTCATTACTCCAGAATCTACTTTAGGAGGAGGGTTAAAAACATTTGGAGGAACAGTAAACAAGTACTCAGCCTTGTAAAATGCTTGTACTAAAACAGATAGTATTCCGTATGTTTTATTTCCGTGAGTAGCACAAATTCGTTGGGCAACTTCTTTTTGAAACATTCCTGAAAACTCAGGAATTTGTTCTTTCATTTCTAAGGTTTTAAAAACGATTTGGGTTGAAATATTGTAAGGGAAATTACCAATGATAGCAAAGGACTCTTGTTTAAATACTTCGTTTAAATTGTATTTTAAAAAATCTTGTTCTATAACTTTATTTGACAGTTTTAAATAATGCGCTTGTAAGTATTCAACTGATTCAGTGTCAATTTCAATAACATAAGTGTCTACCTTTTTCTCGAGTAAGTATTTAGTAAGCACTCCCATCCCAGGTCCAATTTCTAACACTTTGTCGTAGTTGTTTAGTGTAAGTGTATCAGCTATTTTTTTAGCGATATTCTCATCTTTTAAAAAGTGTTGTCCTAAATGTTTTTTTGCGCGTACCTTATCCATTATTTAATATTTGTTGCAATAATTTGTTCTATTTCTTGCCTGTCTTTTTTTAAAAACCATGATAACTCAATTACATGGGTATTGTCGTCATGAAAAACTATTTCAGGCTCACTACCCCCCTGTCCAGGTATTAATCGTTTGATTTCTGAATATTTTATATATTTTCTTTTGTATTTAAATCCGTCATCATTAAATAGAAAACCTGGTTTTTTGGAGGTTAATTGCATGAATAAAAATAACAAAGTAAATAGTACAAAAATTACATTTAAGGTGTAAAATAACCAAATAGGGATTAGTGCATTAAGTAACATCATAATAAAGTTAAATACTAAAAGGGAAGTAATCACAGCTGCAAATAACATTACAGTTTTTATGATGTATAAATATGTCGCTTTAAATTCTTTATGCATGAAATTCTTCTATAATTAGTAATTCAGTTCTGAATGCAAGCATTTTTGATCCAAATTTTGCAATGCCTGCTTCACGAAGTCTAGGTGCGTCTTCGGTATAATAGGCTTGTAAATCCTCGTTGCTCTTTGCAGTGTATTGTATGGAGTAATTAGTACCTTCCATATCTTCTTCTACTATAATTTTAGTCATTTTAGCAGAAATAAATTTTCCTGTTGCGAGAACTTCTTTTATATGTGGTTTTATCCAGAAAAGCCAGTCATAATGAATACTGTCTTCTACATTTATGGTAACATTGTAAATAATCATATCACTTATAATTTACGCAAAAATAAGGTTTTTTGATACAATAGATACCTTATAAATGAGTTTAACTATTATCAAATGAATCACCTCTTAGTTTTCGAAACATTTTTTGTGCTTCAACAAAATGAATACTATCGGCATGGTTAAAAAGAATGGTCTCAAAATAGTTGGCTGCTATTTCTTTTTCATCAAATTTGTTCAGGTGTAAATAAGCGAGTCTAAACAAGGCGTCATCAATAAACACACTTTCTTTAAGAGTGTTTATAATACGTTCGTAATTACTTACTGCTTTTTTGTAATCTCCTTGCTGTTCCAATAGTTTTCCTTGTAAAAACAGCACGTCATCTACTATTTTGTTTACAGGGTGATTATTCAAGATGTTCGTAAGTATAGCAATAGATTCCGCTTTTTTGTTTTGAAAAGCAAGCAAATCTGCTTTTGCATATTTTTTTAAAGCAACATGTAAGGAGTCCTCGTTAATATGGTCGTTAACGAGTAAATGTAAGTCCAATGCATCATTAGCGATGAGTTGTGATGTAGATGTTTTTAATACTTTTAATTGCTGTAAAGCCCAGTCAAAATCACCTTTATAGTAACTGGTTTTGGCAACTTTAAAACGAGCTTCTTGTGATAAAACATTATTTTTTAAATTCCTTTGGATTTTTGAGTAGTTAATTAATGCCTGGTTGAACTTCCCGTCAGCTACAAGAATGTCTGCTAATTTCATTTGATACCTGGCTTTGTCAAATTTCGCTAATGATTGGTTTTTGTTTTCCTTTAAAAAATTGATTGCTGTTGTGATATCATGTTTTTTAAAGGCTAAGAAATGCGCATACGCTAGTTGTAGGTTTAAAGTTCGATTGTTGATGCCAAAACTATCTAAAACAACAATATATTCTTTTGTAATGGTATTGTATTCAGAAGGAACACTGTTCTGTTCTTTTATCTCCAGCAAATAAGTCAGTACTTGAATCCTTGTTTGCTTTTCAAGTGGTTGATCATTAATAAAATTAAAAATTGTTATGGCAGTTTCAAAATTACCGTGATCTTTAGTTGTTATTGCAAGGTCAAAAATTCTATTCAGGGTTTTTCCTTCCCGTTTAAAAATAGCCTTTTCTTGAGTAAATGCTTTGTTGTATTCTTGTTGTTGAACAAATAGCCAACTTAATTGTTCATTCCAAAGCACATCAGGTGTAGTTTGCAGGTTTTTTAATAAGGCACGTTTTAGTAAAATATTATTTTTACTTTTTGGGTCATCACTTAGAAATTTGCCAATTAAATTCTGAACAGTAGCGGTCAGGGGTTTACTTTTTTTGATAAGCTTTAAGTAGCTATCAAACATTTTTTCAATCTTATTTTGTTGGCCATAAATATTGGCAAGCTGGAAGTTGAAATTTGCATTTTTGTTTAATGAAATGGCTTTGTTATAAGTTGCTTCGGCTTCATTTAAAAGGCTGTAATTTTCAAATCGTTGCCCAATGGTGTGTGCGTAATTCGGGTTTTTATCAATAACACTTAGAGCCTTGTTGTATGATTTTCTTGCGTTAATACTATCTTTTTGAAGTGTGTAGTTGTATCCGAGTTCGACATACAATTGAGGTTGTCTATATTTCATTGCTAATTTTTTCTCTAAAGCAATTTTTGCAATGTTATATTGTTCCAGTTCTTGATGACATTTTATTTTTTTAATAAAAACATCAGTTCTATGAGGTTGTTTGGCTAATAATTTATCATATTCAATTAATGCTTTTTTATACTCGCCAGAGCTAAAAAATGTGTCCGCTAATTGGTTGTTTTGACCAAATAGAATAGTGGTTGAAAAGAACAATATGTATATTAGTAGCTTACTCATATATATCAAAAATAAAAAAAAGCGTTCTATTTAATAGAACGCTTTTGATAAAAGATATGAATTAGTTGTTATTTAACAATTAATCGTTTAGTTGCTGACAAATTGTTTTCAGTAACTTTTACAATATATATACCAGCTTGTAAAGCACTAATATTTAATTTTGAGTCTACTTCTTTGTCGATTACTTTTTTACCTAACATGTCAAATATTTGAACATTTTTAGGAGTGTTGTTAGCGGTTGTAATAGTAATAAAACTTCCGTTACTAGGATTAGGGAAAATTTTGAATCCTTCAATTTTATGATCTGCGATAGAAAGTGTTACTTGGCTAATATCATCAGCGTTTCTAGCGGTTAGAAAATTACCAATAGGGGCACTTGTTCTAATATTTACAATACCAGTAACATCAGTTGCAACTGTAGGAACTAATTCTCCAATGTAATCTACACCAAAAAATGTAGATCTGAAATCAAATTTATTTCCACCTTGATCCAACTCATGAACAATTCCATCTGCGAAATTTGGTGTTGCTGCTGGTACGGTATTACTCATCATAACTCCAGTAACAGTAACTAATTCTGATTCGTAATCACCAGGAGTTGCGGCTAACATAGCTAAAGTTACAGCTTGTGGTGTTAGCGTGTTTCCTGTTGAGCTAAATGCTCCAGGGTCTTCAGTAGGTAAAAACTGCATCATACCTCCAAATGAGTTCAATTGTCCTTTTATTCCAGTTATTCCATCTGCGACAGTGTAGGTTGTAGTAATTATTCCAGAGTTATCGTCAATTAAAATAGCGCCTGTTCCGTCTTCAATAAATTTTTGCCCTCTAAAACTTTGTTGGAATGTTAATAAAGCTTCACCAGTTAATTCATAATAGTCGTTAAGCACGCCAGCTCTCAGTGTTGAAATGTCAGAAACTTGGGTAATTGCAGCAACGGTAAAGTTTACTGTTGCTGAAGTTGCAGGAATAATATCTGTATGAGAATCATCAACCAATCTCGCTACTACTACATGTGGTCCAACTGCTAATCCTGTTAAGTTAATATCTGCAGTGTCAAATTTCATAACATCTGCACCACCATCAACAGTATAGTGTATATGACCTCCATTACCATCAACAACAGCATCAACAACAAAATTGTTTACAGATAATGATATGTCAACAGCTGTAGAAGTTCCTGTTGATGAGTCAGCAGGAGATGTGATAGCTATTGACGGAGCTAAATGTTCAACAAAATTAAAATTGTCAATATAAAATTGAGATCCTGTACCTAGCCAGTCTGCAGCAACATCATAAAAGCGAATACCAAATTCAGCACTTCCAGTTGTGTGGGTGTAATCAAAAGTAATTGTTTGCCATTGATTTAATAGAGTTGGATCAGAGTATGTAGAGGGAGTGAAACCAGGAGCAAATATTCTAGCTCTTGCTTGATTGTCAGTCGCGTAAACATCTAAGCTAACGGTGTATGTTGCTCCATCATTTAGAGTAGAGATAGTTTGCCTTATGTCTGTATTACCTTGACTTGGTGTTAATACGTTAACACTAGCAGATTTTGTTCCATCTGTCACATAAGTCATGTTAGTGTTTTCTGTTAAATCAGTAGTGCTAAAATCAATAACAGGCCAAGAGTCTGGAGTTCCTGTTGTCCAATTTTCAAAACTACCGTTAATAGCTTGTCCAAAAGAAAGTGAAGTTACCACCATGGCAACTAAAAAAAAGTAGATTTTTTTCATAATTAAGTATATTTAATATTTAGTAAAACTTGGGGCAAAAATACAAAAATTAATTACATTTTTTTTATACAAAGGTTAATCAGCTAATATTAACGATAAAATAACAAAGGTGTGTTTAGTGTTACCTAAAAGTTATGTGTGTTATTAGAATGTTATCTTATTCCTAGTTACTCTTTAAAAGTTTGATTTATATAGTACCTTTGGTTGTAGGATACTAATTTATTTAAAAAATGAGTACAGATAATATTAAGATTTTATTGGTAGATGATGAACCCGATATTTTAGAAATTGTAGGTTATAATTTATCAGCAGGCGGATATGAGGTCTGTACTGCTGCTAATGGATTTGAGGCAATTGAGGTTGCTAAAAAGGAGTTACCAAATTTGATTATTTTAGATGTTATGATGCCAAAAATGGATGGTATTGAAGCTTGCGAACAACTCAGAAAAATTCCAGAACTAGCAAATACAATCATTACTTTTTTAACTGCCAGAAATGAAGATTATTCACAAGTTGCAGGTTTTGATGCAGGTGCAGATGACTATATAGCAAAGCCAATTAAACCAAAAGTGTTGTTGAGTAAGGTAAAAGGGTTATTACGAAGAACTTCTGTTGAAAAAAATGATAAAAACACATTAAATATAGGTAACCTAGTTATTAATAGAGATGAATATAAAGTCTTAAAAGAAGGGATAGAGTTAGTACTGCCAAGAAAAGAATTTGAGCTATTGTCATTGTTAGCCTCTAAGCCAGGAAAAGTTTTTACTAGAGAAGAAATATTAAATGCTGTTTGGGGGAATGATGTTGTAGTTGGTGGTAGAACAATTGATGTTCATATTAGAAAACTTAGAGAAAAAGTTGGAGATGAATCATTCAAAACAGTTAAAGGGGTTGGGTATAAATTTGTATCGAATTAATGGCTAGGGTTAAAAAAACATACAGATTTGCATTGTATTCATCATTGATGATTACAGTTTTGTTAAGTCTTCTGCTAATAGTTTTTTTTTATAAAGAAGTAAAAGCAATTGATGCTTTTGGATTTATTATAATATGTTTTCTAGTTTGCTTATTTGTCATACAATACCGCTCAGAAAAATTCATTTACAAGTTAATTAAAAAAACTTATAAAGAGGTTTCTTTATTAGATGAAACTAGTCTACATCAAGAGGCGGTTACTACCGATATTACAACGTTAACTAGTGATGTAAAGAAATTTGCACGAGACAATAAATTAAAAATAGAAACACTACAAATTCGTGATGCCTATCGTAAGGAGTTTATGGGGAATATTGCGCACGAATTAAAAACCCCATTATTTACTGTTCAAAGCTATATTTCAACCTTGTTAGATGGTGCAGTAGAAGATGATAATGTCAGGGAGAAATATCTAGGAAGAGCCAGTAAAGGAGTAGATAGGCTTATTTATATTGTAGATGACTTAGATTTGATTACGAAATTAGAGGTAGGAAACTTAAATTTAAACATCTCAACCTTTGATATTGTTGAAGTGGTAAAGGATGTATTTGAGTTGTTTGAAATAAAGGCGCAAGAAAATGGAGTGACATTGGTTTTTGATAAAATATATACTACATCAGTTTTAGTGCAAGGAGATAAGGAGAAAATAAGACAAGTGATAACTAATTTAATTGTAAATTCTATCAAATACGGTCAAGAAAACGGAACCACAGAGGTTGGTGTAGAGCAGTTAAGTCACGATAAAATTATTGTACGAATTACGGATAATGGGGTGGGGATAGAAAAAGAACATCTACCAAGGCTTTTTGAACGTTTTTATAGAGTCGACTCCAGTGGCTCAAGAGATAAAGGAGGTTCCGGTTTAGGTTTGTCTATTGTAAAGCATATTATTGAAGCGCATAACCAAAAAATATATATTGAAAGTGAGTATGGTGTAGGTTCAGAGTTTTCATTTACACTAGAAGCGGCTGATTAGTTAAAAATAGCAAAAATGTTAGAAAAGGCTGTGTTTTGTTTTTCAGTGTTTAGTCCCTTGTAATTAGATAACTTTGTTAGTGATTCAATACAAAAATTGTCTTGTGAGCAGTAAGGTGCATGATTTAATTTTTGTAGTCGTTGTGCTAAGTACATTTGTTCAAATTGTCCAGGTGTTGGAATAAAAAAAGCTTTTTTATTCATTTTAGCTAAATCCATAATTGTAGTATAGCCTGATCGTGCAATGATAAGTTCACTTTCGTTAATTGCAGTTTCTAGTTCGTTACTTGTCATGTAATTGTAACTAGTTATATTTTTTTCTGAAGCTATTTTTTGCTCAGATTCAATCTTCCCTTTTATAAATAGAATTTTTTTTGTGCTATTTTTCAACTCTTTATATAACGTCTTTTCTAAAATAGTTCGTTGTGGTTCAGGTCCAGATAGAAGTACCAAGTAGTCGTACTTTATTATAAGTTCTTTTTTTTTGAAACGGCTTAATAGTCCAATATATTTTAGGTTTATTTTCGAGTTGCCAATGTGGCCGAGTTTCCCGCTATAATTGTATTCTTCATTAGAATCGGGGACCCAGCACTCATCAAATTTTTTAATGATGTCTTGATGAATCTTGCTGCTTAATGCAGTAGTAATACCACTTAATACATTTAGTTGATGTGTAATATAGACAGAAGGAATGTTTTTATGATAAACTCCAAACCTATTATCTGAGATGATTCCAGAAATATTCCTTTTTGCAACGATGCTTTCAATTGTTTTTTTTTCGTTTTTAACAGCGCTTATTAATTTAGGAAATTGTAGCAGTAGTTTTAGTCTAAAATAAGTTCCGTTTTTAGGATATTTAATGTGGTAAGAAGGTAGTTCTATGCATTCAAGCAGTGGGAATTCTTTTTTTAGAAGTTTTAGAGCATCACCATCGGAGGCTAATATTGGTGTAAAGTCATTTATTTGTAATTCACGAATAATAGGAATGCATCTTGTAGCGTGACCTAAACCCCAATTTAAAGGAGCGACAAGTATGTTTTTTGGTTTTGTCATGAATATTAAAGCAAGTTACATTATTTTTGTCAAAAATATAATAGACAGTGGGAAGTAAGAATAAATTAAAGCGGTTTAATGAAAATGCAACTTTTTCAAATGTTTTTCAACCAACGAGGGAAGAAATAGTATCTGATAATTTTAAGTTGAAGGGGAAGTGGAATACCGATTTTTTTAAAAATGATAACCCAATTGTGTTAGAATTAGGTTGTGGTAAAGGAGAGTACTCTGTATGTTTAGGAGAACGTTTTCCTGAAAAGAACTTTATTGGAATAGATATAAAAGGAGCGCGTTTTTGGAGAGGAGCAAAAACAGCTTTAGAAAACGACATGAATAATGTGGCGTTTATACGAACTCAAATAGAGTTAATCGACTTGCTTTTTAAAGAAAACGAAGTGAGTGAAATTTGGATTACTTTTCCAGATCCTCAAATAAAATACAAGCGAACAAAACACCGTTTAACAAATGAAGTGTTTTTAGCAAAATATAAAAAGGTTTTGAAGGACGATGGTATCGTTCACTTAAAAACGGATAGTGAGTTTATGCATGGGTATACTTTAGGGTTATTGCATGGTGCAGGTCATGAAGTATTATATGCAAATCATAATGTATATCATAATGAAGGTGCTCCGGTTGAAGTAACAGAAATTCAAACTTTTTATGAGAAGCAATATTTAGAGGTTGATAAATCGATTACGTATATTAGATTTAAAATAAAATAATCATGCACTTGTCAGTCTTGTTTTTGTATTGTTTTTTGTGGTCATTTTTCGGAGTGTTACCTCCGGGGATATTGAATATAAATGCGGCAAAAATAAGTGTTGAACAAGGAAGAAGGGCAGCCCTGATATTTACGTTAGGAGCTTGTTTAGTTATTGCTGCTCAAGCAGGAATTGCCGTTGTTATAGCGGAGTTTTTAAATTTGTCAGAAGATGAATTGTCTATAATTCAGAAAGTAGGTGTTGCAATTTTCTTTTGCTTATCCATTTATTTTTTCTTTTCGGCAAAAGTCAAATCAGAGCCTAAAAATTTTGAACTAAAAAAGAAGCGAAACTTATTTTTAAAAGGGCTTATCTTTTCAGTATTAAATGTATTTCCAATTCCTTTTTACAGTTTTGTATGTACAACTTTAACAACATCTGGCAACTTTAGTTTTTCAACATCTGATGTAATTATCTTTATACTGGCTATAGTGGTAGGTAGTTTTATGGCAATCAGCACTTATATAATGTTGTTTAAAAAATCCAATAGAAGTAAGAACTTTGGAAGGAATACAAATTACGTATTGAGTTTCTTAGCGCTTGCATTGGCAATTTTTTCACTGATAAAGTTAAGTTTTTAGATGTCCACAACAGATGATAATTTTTTTGAAAGAGTTTATAAAGTAGCCCAGTTAATTCCTGAAGGTAAAGTAACTTCTTATGGTGCAATAGCTAGTTTTTTAGGAATGGCTAAAGGCGCACGAATGGTAGGGTGGGCAATGAATGGGTCTCAGGCAAAAGACGTTCCTGCTCATAGAGTTGTGAATAAAAAAGGATTGTTAACCGGGAAACATCATTTTGAAGGAACAAACTTAATGCAACAATTATTAGAGAATGAAGGGATCGTTATTATTGATAATCAAATCCAAAATTTAGAAACTTGTTTTTGGGATCCAATGAAAGAGTTAAATACTTCTATTTAAGAAGTCTTACATCGTAAATAATAAGGGTGTTTTAGTTACTATTTCTAAGGAGATACTTCGTTAGTAATTAATTATGTTAAATCACACAACGTGTGTATATTTGCATAATATATAATTCAATACAACCATAGATGAAAATTGAAAGAAAAGACGTTTTAAAAGCATTAGAGCAAATTACTGTTCCTGGTGAAGGAGCTAATATGGTGGAAAGCGGAGCGATACAAAATGTATTGACTTTTGGAGATGAGGTTGTGGTTGAAATTTCAATTACAAATCCAGCTATGCAAGCTAGAAAAAAAGTAGAGTCAGAAATTGAAAACTGCATAAAGCAAAATATTTCTGAAGATGCTAAAGTGAAAGTAAATGTAAAAGTTGTTGCTGCTGAAAAGCCAGAAATAAAAGGAAATCAACTTCCTGGAATGAGAAACATAATAGCCATTTCTTCGGGAAAAGGTGGGGTAGGAAAATCTACAGTTACAGCTAATGTTGCTATAAGTTTATCTAAAATGGGATTCAAAGTAGGGGTCTTAGATGCAGATGTTTATGGACCGTCAATACCTATGATGTTTGATGTTGAAGGTGCTCGTCCATTAGCGGAAACTATTGATGGTAAATCAAAAATGAAGCCTGTAGAAAGTTACGGAGTCAAGGTATTATCAATAGGGTTTTTTACTAAACCAGATCAGGCGGTTATATGGAGAGGGCCAATGGCTTCTAAAGCATTAAATCAATTGATTTTTGATGCAGCTTGGGGGGAGTTAGATTTCTTATTGCTTGATTTACCTCCAGGGACAGGTGATATTCATTTGTCAATTATGCAAGCATTACCAATTACGGGTGCTGTTGTAGTAAGTACTCCTCAAAATATAGCTTTAGCTGATGCAAAAAAAGGTGTAGCTATGTTTCAGCAAGAAAGCATAAAAGTTCCTGTTTTAGGAATAATTGAAAATATGGCGTACTTTACACCTGAAGAATTGCCAGAGAATAAGTATTATATTTTTGGTGAAGGTGGAGCTAAAAATCTGGCAGCAGATTTAAATGTCCCTTTTTTAGGAGAGTTACCTATTGTACAGAGTATTCGTGAAGCTGGAGATATTGGTCGCCCAGCTGCGTTACAAGATGGGACTTTAGTTGAAGGGGTTATAACAGATATTACCAGAAACATAGTAACTCAAGTGCTAAAAAGAAATGATAATTTACCAGCTACTGAAGTAATAAAAATAACAACAATGGCAGGTTGTTCACCGGTTAAAAAATAAGAGTATGACGTCAGAAGAATTACAATTGAACGTAGAAAATGCATTAGAAGAAATTAGACCTTTTTTAAAGTCTGATGGAGGTGATGTAACATTAATGTCTATTGAAAACGGAAAGAAAGTAAATATTCGTTTTGAAGGGGCTTGTACATCTTGTAATGTAAATCAAATGACATTAAAGTCAGGTATTGAAATGACTATTAAAAAACATGCGCCTCAAATAGAAGAGGTGGTAAATATAGGGTAATACCAAAACACAGTACAAAAAAAGGCTTTGATTTAAATCAAAGCCTTTTTTATAAAATGTTATTTCAAAAATAATAAGGTTGATTTATAGTCAATCACGGCGTCTCCTTTTTGTAAAATATCTGCACCAATTATTCCGTGTACAGGTTTGGATCCATGATCGGTTAAAGCCTTATTTACATGTGATAAGTCAAAAATAACAAGATTGGTTTTTTTCGATTTCCACTTCCCTATTTTAATAGTATTCTTTTTTGAAATTTGAGTTTCCATGTCGGTTGCTCCAGCCCCAGCAGCTTTAGTGTCACTTTTTTCAGGAATCAAATTAAACATTTCTATTAATGACATATCTATGCATGTGTTTGATGCGCCAGTATCAACTATAAAACTTCCCTTTATCCCGTTTATTTTTGCGGAGGTTTTAAAGTGACTCGTTTTGGTAAGGGTTAATTTCTTTTTTTTATAACCTTTTTTGGAAAGATAGTTTGGTAATGACATAATTAAAATATTTTTGCAAAAGTAATTAAATAATATGCTTAATTTATGATTTTAACTGATACACATACCCATTTATATAGTGAAGCCTTTGATGAGGATAGAGCAGCTATGATGCAACGTGCTTTTGATAATAATGTACAACGAATGTTTGTGCCTGCTATAGACTCAACATACACGGAGTCAATGTTGAGGTTAGAAGAAGAGTATCCAGAGCATGTTTTTTTAATGACAGGAGTGCATCCAACACATATAAAAGAGAACTATTTGGATGAATTGAAGCATGTAAGAGAGTTATTAACAAAGCGTAGTTTTGTAGCAATTGGTGAAATTGGGATTGATTTATATTGGGATAAAACTCTATTGTCACAGCAGCAAGATGCGTTTAGGGCACAAATACAATTGGCAAAACAGTATCAATTACCAATAGTAATTCATTGTAGGGATGCTTTTGATGAAGTTTTTGAAATTTTAGAAGAGGAAAAAGGAACGGATTTGTTTGGGGTTTTTCACTGCTTTACAGGAACTATTGAACAAGCAAAGTTGGCAATTTCTTATAATATGAAGTTAGGAATTGGAGGAGTTGTCACGTTTAAAAACGGTAAAATTGATCAATTTTTAAACGAAATAGAACTAAAACATATTGTTCTTGAAACAGATGCACCATATTTAGCGCCAACACCGTATAGAGGAAAACGAAATGAAACCTCTTATGTGGTCAATGTAGTTAACAAGTTAGCCGAAATATATCAAACAACTATTGAAGAAATAGCTTCGGTTACTACTGAAAACTCAAAAAAAGTTTTTGGAGTTTAACCTTATTATTCGTCAATTATAACGATTATAAACAGATGTTATTAATTAGTGGTTTATGGTCTTACTTGCAGTTTATTGATGCTTAGAATACATTAAGTTCAATTATTTTTCGTTTTTTTGTACCTTAAATACACAATGTTTTGTCAAAATACGATCACATAAGACCATATCATGATAATGAAGTGAACAACGCTTTGAAAGCAATTGGTTCACATCCTATGGTGAAATCTATGCTTAAGTTTATTTATCCGCAAGCTAGTGGGGAGTATATTCAAGAGCAATTGGACAATTGTAATTCTATCCGTGATTTTCAAACAAAAATTATTACTAGAGGGATACAAAATGTATTGTCACGATCATCACATGGTTTAACAACTTCTGGCTTTGATAAATTAGAAAAGGATACCGCTTATTTTTATATATCGAATCATCGTGATATTCTTTTAGATACTTGTTTGATAAATATTTCATTGTTTAATCATGATTTAATCATGACAGCTTCAGCTATTGGAGATAATTTGGTCAAAAAAGCGTTTTTGTTAGAGTTGGCTAAACTAAATAGAAATTTTTTAGTGCAGCGAGGACTAAGCCCACGTGAAATGTTAAAAAGTTCAAAGCTAATGTCGGAATACATGGCTGAGAAATTATTAGTAGATAATCGCTCTATATGGATTGCGCATCGTGAAGGAAGAACAAAAGATGGTAATGATGTAACCCAGCAAGGAGTATTGAAAATGATTGGGTTAGGAAAAGGAGATTTATCGGTATTTGATTATTTCAAAAAAATTAAAATTATCCCTATTTCTATTTCCTACGAGTTTGATCCTACGGATATGTTTAAGATGCCAGAGTTAATGGCGAAACATTATGAGGAGGAATATATTAAATCAGCTAATGAAGATTTTAACTCTATACTAAGAGGTTTAACGGGGCATAAAAAAAGAATTCATATTAGTGCGGGAGAAGTGCTGTCAATGGAGTTGGATGCAATGTCTAATTCAGGAGAACCTTTGAATAAGCAATATCAACAGCTAGCCATGACTATTGATGAAAAAATTCATTTAAATTATAAGCTTTGGCCTACAAATTACGTGGCTTATGATATGTTGCATAATACTGAAAAGTATAGTGGTAAGTATACAGATAAAGAAAAAAGGCAGTTTGAACGCAGGGTAGAACGCAGAGTTGAAGCGAATGATATTGTTGCACTTAAAAATTTTTTAGCAATGTATGCAAATCCAGTATTGAATAAAGAAAAATTAAATGTCGAAGCCTAATATATTATTGATCTATACTGGAGGGACTATCGGTATGGTTAAGGATTTTGAAACCAATACGCTTCGCGCATTCAACTTTGATAATTTATTAGTCCGAATTCCTGAAATAAGGCAACTAGATTGTACTATTACAACACATTCTTTTGACGAGCCAATAGATTCATCAAATATGAATCCAGGATATTGGCTTCAAATTGCTGAAGTTATTGAAGAAAACTATAATAAGGTTGATGGTTTTGTGGTGCTTCATGGTTCTGATACCATGTCGTATACAGCATCGGCGCTAAGTTTTATGTTGGAGAATCTTACCAAGCCAGTAGTTTTCACAGGTTCACAATTACCAATTGGAGATCTACGTACGGATGCAAAAGAAAATTTAATTACTGCAATTCAGGTTGCTTCATTACAAGAAAATGGAACTTCAGCAATTCAAGAGGTTTGTTTGTATTTTGAGTATAAATTATATAGAGCAAATAGGACTACAAAAATAAATGCGGAACATTTTGAGGCTTTTGCTTCATTAAACTACCCTGAATTAGCTATTTCTGGAGTACATTTAAAAGTGCAATCAGTTAATTTATTAGAAAAAAATAAGTTTGGAACATTTTTTGTGCACAAGGACATGTGTTCAAAGATTGCTGTATTAAAGTTATATCCTGGAATTACTGAAGGAGTTGTACGTGCAGTTTTAAGTGCTCCTGAAATAAAAGGAGTTATTCTAGAAACCTATGGAGCGGGTAATGCGCCTACTTTAAATTGGTTTGTTGATTTGCTTAAAGATGCATTGATGAGTGGAATTCATGTTGTAAATGTTACTCAGTGCAGCGGGGGAAGTGTTATCATGGGGCATTATGAAACGAGTATGCAGTTGCAAAAAATGGGTTTGATTTCTGGAGGAGATATTACGTTTGAAGCAGCAATTACTAAAATGATGTACCTGTTGTCAAAAAATCTTTCTAGAAAAGAGTTTAAAAAAATGTTTGAAACGCCAATAAAAGGGGAGTTGACAGCAAATATTTTTTAAAAATCTTTCAAAAAATAACACTTAAAATTTCACCAAATCACATTTTTTTTGTTATTTGGCAGTCGTTAATTAGTTAAAAGCTATTAAATGAGGTGTTTGTTAAAACAACAGCTTTTTTTAACTGAATAACAAGAATATTTAAAATTATATCGTTTAAAACAAATAGTACTAATTTAATTAAGATTAAAAAATGAAAAAGGTATTTTCAATTTTACCAGTAGTAGGAATGATGTTAGCTTCAGTTAATGCTAAAGCAGTAACAATTGCTCAGGAAGCTCCAGCAGAAGGATTTGGACATGAAGTATTAAAGACTAGATTCATCGAAGGTGGTGCTGGTTTCATGGGAATAGTATTATTATGTTTGATTTTAGGTTTGGCTTTC
>Ga0209291_1000592_pt1 | contig 34205 bp, 30 predicted proteins | sample GOMGulsemesocosm_FD_184633 | JGI IMG/M metagenome (GOLD analysis project Ga0209291, IMG submission 184633) | Methane-oxidizing microbial communities from mesocosms in the Gulf of Mexico - GOM9B Gulf of Mexico (SPAdes) (version 2) | ecosystem: Environmental > Aquatic > Marine > Cold seeps...
TCGGTGACAACCCTATTAACTTGAGTACCTAACGGTTTAAAGCTTATTGTCACCGACCCCTTTTTTTATTTTTATAAATGATAAAAGCTATTCTATTAATCAAACATACAAGTCGACATGTGGTGTATCGTCTTGATCATTCTTTTCACTTTGATCTTTACCTTCTAATTCTGTTAACTCGGTGGTTTCAATTAATTGTTTTAGTTCTTTATCTTTCTCGGAATTCTCTGAGTCTTGCTGATTCGGTTGTTGACGTTTCTTTTTTACTTTTTCGTGATGCTCTAAATGGTCAAAGTCTTCAGTGAGCTCAGTTGACGCTGGCTCTTTCGATAATGCTTTAATTTTTTTATTCAACGGTTTAATCGGTGTTTGAACAACACGAGCTAGTTGCGTTGTAAAAATATCCATAATAGCCTCAGTTAACATGTATTATTCAATAGACAGCTTTATACTATTATATCGGCAGTTATATTCATTCTTTAATAAGATAGATCAAACTTTCATATCGTATTAGTAAGATAATACTTGCTCTGTATTAAAATTAGCAGTAATGTATCGGACAATTAATAAGAAAATAAAAACACTTCTGAAATGAATGTTTATTCACTAAGTATCAATCAGAAACTGTTAACAACTATACAACGAGTTAAAAATGAATTTAAACCTGAACCTACATCATCACCATCATATCGATTAGCTGCTCAGGTTTATTCGCTGAGGGGCTTTGAACCTTTCAGTGGTAGACAAAATTAAGAATTTTGAAAAACCCCCGAAAGAGTTCATCTCTCGGGGGTTTTTACGTTTAACTCATAACAACAAATTTGAATATAAACAGAATTTAATTAAAAAATTAATAGGACATTTAGCATGACAACTGAAACTCGTTTACGCATCGCAATGCAAAAATCAGGTCGTCTTAGCGACGATACACAATCGTTATTAAAGCGTTGTGGGTTAAAACTTAACGTATCAGACAGACGTTTACTCGCTCATGTAGCTAATATGCCTATTGATATTATGCGTGTACGTAGCAGCGACATTCCTGGTTTGGTAATGGACGGCGTGTGTGATTTAGGTGTAGTGGGCGACAATACACTTGAAGAAGAAGAGTTATCACGCGCACTTATTGGTAGCAAAAACGATTACATTAAAACAACACCATTAAACTTTGGTGGTTGTCGTTTTTCAATTGCTATGCCTGAAGAATTTGAATACACAGGTTTACAATGTTTAGACGGTTTACGTTTTGCAACAACCTACCCGCAGTTATTAACGCGCTTCGCTAAAGAGAACAACATTAATGTTGAGTTTTGTTTATTAAAAGGTTCGGTTGAAGTAGCACCAAGAGTGGGTTTAGCAGACGGTATTTGTGATTTAGTTTCTACTGGTGCAACACTTGAAGCTAACGGTTTGAAAGAAGTTGCTGAAGTATTTCGCTCTAAAGCATCTCTTATACAACGCTCAGAACCATTAGGTGATGAGAAACAAGCTATTCTTGATACATTGTTACCACGCATAAACGGCGTGATGAAAGCAAAAGAAAGTAAGTACATTATGTTACACGCTCCAAAAGACAAATTAAGTGAAGTTATTTCGCTTATGCCGGGTAAAGAAACACCAACTATTTTACCGCTTGCTGAACGTGATGATTTAGTTGCAGTACACGTTGTTGCTACAGAAACATTTTTCTGGGAAACAATGGAAGAACTTAATGCACTAGGTTGTAACTCTATTCTTGTTATGCCAATTGAAAAAATGATGGGCTAAACCATGAATTACCCGCTGATAAACTGGTCATCTTTAGATGAAAATGCAAAGCAAGGCGTATTAGCACGTCCTGCTATTGCCGATAACGCAACGCTATCAGAGCAAGTATCTACCATTATTAATTTGGTTAAAGATAAAGGCGATGAGGCATTATATGAATTGACTGAAAGATTTGATGGTATTGCGCTTTCTACTCTTACGGTTTCACAAGAACAAGTAGTAGCAGCTAAAAAAGCGTTAACGCCAAAACGCTTAAAAGCTATTGAAACGGCTTATGGTCAAATTCAACGTTTTCATCAAGCGCAAGTTCATCAAGATGTGGCCGTTGAAACAACACCTGGCGTTAAATGTATTTTAAAGTCTGAAGCCATTGAAAGTGTTGGTTTATATATTCCAGCGGGTAGCGCTCCACTACCTTCAACCGTATTAATGTTAGGTGTACCTGCACAAATAGCAGGTTGCGACCGTGCTGTATTAGTTTGTCCTCCTGATAAAAACGGTCAACTGGCTAACGAAATTTTAGTTGCTGCTGATTTATGTAGCATTACTGAAATTTATACGGTTGGTGGCGCACAAGCTTGTGCAGCATTAGCCTTTGGTACAGAAACCATTAAACCAGTACATAAAGTATTTGGACCGGGTAACCGCTTTGTTACTGAAGCTAAAAAACAGCTTTCACAACAAGTGCCTGGTTTTACTATTGATATGCCTGCTGGCCCGTCTGAAGTTTTAGTGATTGGCGATCAAAACAGTAATCCAGCTTTTGTTGCTGCTGATTTATTGTCTCAAGCTGAACATGGTCCAGATAGTCAAGTGGTACTCGTTTCTGACAGTAAGCACTTGTTAATTGCAGTAGATGCTGAATTACAAAAACAAGTGGCGCTATTAACTCGTCACGAAATTGCCACTAAAGCACTTACGCAAAGCCGTTTAATTTTAACCGACTCTATTGAGCAAGCGGTTGAAGTATCTAATGTATACGGCCCAGAACATTTAATTGTACAAACAGATAATGCTCGTGAATTATTGCCAACATTACGTAACGCAGGTTCAATTTTTGTTGGTGCATACACACCAGAGTCTGCAGGTGATTACGCAAGTGGTACTAATCATGTTTTACCTACTTACGGCTACTCTAAGGTTATTAGTAGTTTGTCACTTGCTGATTTTTCAAGACGCTTTACCGTACAAGAAATAACTCGTGAAGGTTTAGCTAGCTTGTCTGAATGTATTATTGAACTTACTGATGCTGAAGGTTTAGACGCTCACCAAAGAGCGGTAACAATCCGCTTAGAGGACTAAGGTAATGAGTGACTCTATAGTAAAAAAGTTAGCCCGTGAAGAATTGGTAGATATGATCCCATACCAATCTGCACGTAGGTTATTTGCAAGCGGTGATGCAGAACAAGCTAATAGTAAAATATGGCTAAATGCTAATGAAGCACCCGGTAAAGGTGAATATACGTTAAGCAGTGAAAACGTTAATCGCTACCCTGACTTTCAACCAGATAATTTATTAAACGCTTACAGTAATTATTGTGGTTTACCACGAGAGCAAGTACTTGCCACGCGTGGTGCTGATGAAGGTATTGAGCTGATCATCCGTAGTTTTTGTAAAGCATATCAAGACAACATTTTAATTTGCCCACCGACTTACGGCATGTATGCCATCAGTGCAGAAAACCACGGTGCAGGTATTACTAAAGTTCCATTGATTAACAATGCGTTAGATCTTGAAGGATTAAAAGCACAAGTCGGCAAAGTGAAAGTCGTGTTTCTTTGTTCTCCGGGTAATCCAACCGGTAACTTATTAGCTAAAAAAGATATAGTAGCTGCTATTGAGCTATTTAAAGACAATGCAATTGTAGTGGTTGATGAAGCTTACATTGAGTTTGCTCCTGAGCAAACAAGCACAGACTTAATAGCACAGTACGACAATGTTATTGTACTACGCACGTTATCAAAAGCGTTTGCATTAGCGGGTTTACGCTGTGGCTTTACCTTAGCCAACGAACAAATTATTACTCTATTAAGCAAAGTTATTGCTCCCTACCCTATTTCAGCGCCAGTAGCTGAAATAGCGAGTGTAGCTTTGAGTGATGACTTAGCAATAATGACTGAACGTGTTGCTAGCTGTAATCAAGTGAAGGCCGACTTAATTGATTGGCTGAACCAACAAACCTGGTGTGAACAAGTATTTGCCAGCGACGCGAATTTTGTCCTGTTTCGTTGTATTAACGATAACGAAAAAACACGAATTTTTGATTTATTAGTGAGTCAAAACATTTTGATCCGCGACCAATCTAAACAAGTACAATTAGATAACTGCCTACGCATTAGTATTGGCAGCTCACAAGAAATAACACAACTTAAAGAAGTTTTATCATGAGCAATAAACAACAGAAAATATTATTTATCGACCGTGACGGCACACTTGTAGAAGAGCCGGCTATTGATAAACAACTTGATACTTTAGAAAAACTGGTATTTGAACCGAATGTAATGGCTGAATTGCTAAAATTACAGGCCAAAGGTTATGTGCTAGTAATGGTTTCAAATCAAGATGGTTTAGGTACCGACAGCTTTCCACAAGCTGACTTTGATTTACCTCATGATAAAATGATGGATATTTTTGCTTCACAAGGCGTGGTATTTCAAGATGTTTTATTATGTCCTCACTTTGATGAAGACAACTGTAACTGCCGTAAACCTAAGTTAGGTATGGTAAGTGAGTATTTACAACAAGGTCGTGTAGATTTTACTAACTCTTACGTTATTGGTGACAGAGAAACTGATATGGGCTTAGCGGCCAATATGGGTATTGTTGGCATTAAGTACGACAGAGAGACACTTAACTGGACACAAATAACAGAACAAATACTTAGCCAATATGAGCAACCTCGTATAGCTAAAGTAACCAGAACGACTAAAGAAACTGACATTACAATCGAAGTTAATTTAGATAAAAAAGGTGGCAGTAAAATAGATACTGGCCTTGGCTTTTTTGATCACATGTTAGATCAAATTGCTACACATGGTGGATTTAATTTACAGTGTGGTGTGAGTGGTGATTACCACATTGATGAACACCACAGTGTAGAAGATACCGCTTTAGCACTAGGCCAAGCTTTAAACCAAGCACTAGGTGACAAACGCGGTATTGGCCGTTTCGGTTTTGTATTACCTATGGATGAATGTCGCGCAGAATGTGCTATTGATTTATCGGGTCGTCCTTGGTTAGAGTTTGACGCCGATTTTACTGCTGAAAATGTTGGTACTATGTCAACACAAATGGTGTCGCATTTCTTTAGATCGCTTGCTGATTCAATGTTGATCACTTTGCACCTTTCAACCAGTAAAGGTAACTGTCATCACCAAGTAGAAAGCTTATTTAAAGTATTTGGTCGTGCCTTAGGTCAAGCGATTAAAGTTGAAGGTGATGAAATGCCTAGCTCAAAAGGAACCTTATAGTGAGCGAAAGTAAATCAAACAATTACGTTATTGTTGATACTGGATGTGCAAACCTTTCCTCTGTTAAGTTTGCCGTTCAGCGTTTAGGTTTTGATGTACTGGTCACTGACGATGTGGAGTTAATTAAACAAGCAGATAAAGTGATATTGCCAGGTGTTGGTAATGCTAAACATGCAATGGCTAACATACACGCTAAAAATTTAGTTGATACCATTAAGTCGCTTACTCAGCCGGTATTAGGTTTTTGTTTAGGCATGCAATTGATGACTGAATCTTCTACCGAAGGTGATGCGAATAAAATTGAATGTTTAGGTTTAATCCCAACTCAAGTTGAACCACTTGAAGCTGACGGTAACAGACTACCTCACATGGGCTGGAATACCTTAACATCGGTAACAGACCACCCTATTTTCAATGGTATTAATATCGACGATTACTTCTATTTTGTGCATAGCTTTGCTGCACCAGTAAGCGAATTTACCATAGCAACAGCAAACTACGGCAGCGACTTTTCAGCCGCCATTGCTAAAGACAACTTTGTTGGTTGTCAATTTCACCCTGAACGCTCTGGCGCTCTCGGTGGTAAAATAATTAAGAACTTTTTGGAGATGTCATTATGATGATCCCTGCTATTGATTTGATTGATGGCCAAGTAGTACGTTTATTTCAAGGCGACTACCAACAAAAAACAAATTACGAATATACACCAAAAGATAGACAAGACGCTTACGCTTCAGCAGGCGCTACTGTAATGCACTTTGTTGATTTAGATGGCGCAAAAGACAGTACAAAACGCCAGCTTGAAACATTAAAAACCGTGGTTAATCACCCTGAAATGATCATACAAGTTGGTGGTGGTGTTCGTTGTGAAGACGACGTTAAACAATTATTAGCACTGGGTGCTAACCGTGTTGTTATTGGTAGCTTAGCGATCAAGCAACCAGAATTAGTGACTCAGTGGTTAAAAACATACGGTAACGAAAGCATCGTTTTAGCGCTAGACATTAAAATTGATGCCCAAGGCAATAAAACATTACCAACACATGGCTGGATTGAAGACAGTGGTGTAACACTAGAAGATTTATTAGCACAATATCAAGATGCTGGTATAAAGCATGTTTTATGTACCGACATTAGTAAAGACGGCACATTAACAGGTACCAATGTTGATTTGTACAGCGAGCTTTGTGCAAAGTACCCAGATATTGATTGGCAAGCATCTGGTGGCATTGGTTCACTTGACGATATTAAAGCATTAATTCCAACAGGTGTAAGTGGCGTGATTTTAGGACGCTCTCTTTTAGAAGGGAAGTTTACACTTGAGGAGGCAATTTCATGCTGGCCAAACGCATAATTCCTTGTCTTGATGTACGTGACGGTAAAGTGGTTAAAGGGGTTCAATTTAGAAACCATGAAATTATTGGTGACATTGTACCTTTAGCACAAAAGTACGCGGAAGCCGGTGCTGATGAGTTAGTATTTTATGATATTACTGCATCGTCTGACGGTCGTGTGGTTGATAAAAGCTGGGTAAGCCGCATTGCTGAAGTCATTGATATTCCTTTTTGTGTTGCCGGTGGTATTAAAAGTGAAGCAGCAGCTAAAGAAGTATTAATGATGGGTGCAGATAAAATCAGTATAAACTCCCCTGCTTTACAAGATCCTACTTTAATTACACGCTTAGCCGATCACTTTGGTCAGCAATGTATCGTTGTAGGTATAGATAGCTTCTACAACAAAGATACCGGTAAATACGAAGTTTACCAATTTACTGGCGATGAGAGCCGTACCAAGCAAACAAGCTGGACAACATTTGATTGGATCAAAGAAGTACAAAGCCGTGGCGCAGGTGAAATAGTGTTAAACTGTATGAACCAAGACGGTGTTAGACAAGGTTACGATATAACACAACTTACAGAAGCAAGATCTGTGTGTAACGTTCCACTTATCGCTTCTGGTGGTGCTGGCACGATGGAGCACTTTAAAGATGTATATCAACAAGCCGACGTTGATGGTGCTTTAGCAGCAAGCGTATTCCATAAAGGAATTATTCCTATGGACGAGCTTAAAGCCTATTTAATCAATAACAATATTGCCATAAGACCATAGCCGAGTACGAATATGTTAATTACTAAAGAAAATATCGACCAATTAGCCTGGGATAAAATGGATAACCTGATCCCTGCTATTATTCAGCATCAAGATACTGGTGCTGTACTTATGCAGGGTTATATGAACAAAGCCTCACTTGAAGCGACTTTAGAAACTGAAAAAGCAACTTTTTTCAGTCGTTCTAAACAAGCGTTATGGGTTAAAGGTGAAACATCGGGTAACTTCTTAAACGTTTCTCAAGTTCTAGCCGATTGTGATCAAGACAGCTTGTTAATTGCATGTCGCCCTGTGGGCCCAGCTTGTCATTTAGGTACTGAGTCTTGCTTCCCTGAGCAAAAGCTTACCCAGCAAAACTTTTTAAGCCAACTGGAACAAGTTGTAGCTAGTCGTAAAGGTGATTCACCTGAAGATAGCTATACTGCATTTTTGTTTTCAAAAGGCACGACCAAAATTGCTCAGAAAGTAGGTGAAGAAGGTGTAGAGGTTGCACTTGCAGCTGTTGCTGAAACAAAAGAAGATTTATTAGGTGAATGTGCTGATCTTTTCTATCACACTTTGGTACTACTTCAAGATAAAGAAATTGACTTATCAGAAGTGATGGAAGTATTACAAAAAAGACATAATAAATAATCGTCATTCGGTTAAGCAATAAGAAAAATAAACAAAGGTGCCATTATTGCGCACCTTTTGTTATTTAGATGTTAATTAATTGTTAACTTTTATACTTGAACTACTTTCTTTTATAGAAGGTTGTTTGTATAATTCGCCGCTTAGTCATTTAAATGTTGTATGTAGCTAAGGAGTGGTAATGCTAAAATATCTATCAATTAAAAAATACGGAGATAAGCTCCTTAAGAAGTTAGAAAAAAAATTCGGTAAAAAAAGCTTTTATACGCGTAGCGAAATACGCGGTACGGTATATAAAGGTAACTTCTCTCCTACTTACCTTCCCCTAGGCTATATCCTCTATTTAGAACCGCAAGAGTTGCCTAATGTTATTGGATGTGAATTTCCAGATGTTGACATGCTAGAATATAAAGAAGAAATATTAAAATATTTAGATAAGAAGAGCTACCAAGGTTCTATTCTTCAATTAGCTCCAAACGCTTAACCCGGTAAAAAACGCTTTAATCTCTTAGCCTAAATCAGTACATTAATGAAAACACTGTTTAGGTATGTTTATAATGTTAAGAGATTTAAAGTGGCACACCAAAAAATTCAATGAGCTCACAACCAACGAGCTCTACGATATTCTAAAATTACGCATCGATGTATTTGTCGTTGAACAAACCTGTTATTACGCTGATTTAGATGATTACGACCGTCATACAGATGCGCTACACTGCTTTGCCTACTATATATCACCAAAGAACAATCAAACACTCGTTGCCTACGCTCGCATTCTTCCTAAGCAAACAACATATGCCGACTATATAAGTATAGGTAGAGTCGTTACATCTCCTGTATATAGGGGAAACAAAATTGGATATGCATTAATAGAGCAAACAATTGATGCCTGCGAGTTAAATTTCTCTAACGAATCAATAAAGATATCTGCGCAAGAACATTTACAGACTTTTTATAAACATTATGGCTTTGTAACGGTGTCAGAAATGTATTTGGAAGATAATATTCCACATATAAGTATGCTTCGTCAGTAATCAAGCTAATGAATAATATATTTATAGTACCCGTGAACTTTCACGGGATGTTTTTTCAGTATTTTATTAGCTATTTCTATAACTCATAGCTTTTTATATGTGGTTATTTCATATAAAAACAGGTTTATGCTGAAAAAACGCTCAACAAGCACAATTCGAGGGCTTCACTTCAAAACGTTTTAGTCTTTGATGGGCTGTTTTTTCTTAAACTGACTAGGTTAACAATACAAATAATGCCAAACATCCAGCTTTTGTGAACAGTTATCCTACAAATTGCACACGGTTTGTTCAAACAGTAAAAAAGTCGCATTTTTTATTAAAAAACGGTTGACGTATGTCATCGAGATTTGCATAATACGCGCCACTTGCTAGAGGCGAGTTGGCAAGGCTACATAGCTCAGTTGGTTAGAGCACATCACTCATAATGATGGGGTCCCAGGTTCGAGTCCCGGTGTAGCCACCATTTTTTTTGAAACGCGGGAATGGCGGAATTGGTAGACGCGCTGGATTTAGGTTCCAGTATCGCAAGATGTGAGAGTTCAAGTCTCTCTTCCCGCACCATTTCAAAAAAAGCAGCATTGCTGCAAAAAGTAAGTTACATTGCAGGGGTATAGCCAAGCGGTAAGGCAGCGGGTTTTGATCCCGTCATTCAGAGGTTCAAATCCTCTTACCCCTGCCACTTCTTTTAATATTCTTATTAAATTCCAAAAGTGTAAATTGTAACCTACGTACTGAGTTTTCTGCAGGGGTATAGCCAAGCGGTAAGGCAGCGGGTTTTGATCCCGTCATTCAGAGGTTCAAATCCTCTTACCCCTGCCACTTCTCATTGTTAAAATTGTTTTAAAATATTCTATTCTTTAGAATATTGGTATTATGCGGGAATGGCGGAATTGGTAGACGCGCTGGATTTAGGTTCCAGTATCGCAAGATGTGAGAGTTCAAGTCTCTCTTCCCGCACCATTATCTTATCTTCATTGTATTATCCTAAACTTAATTTTCTAATTTTCTAATTTTCTAATTTTCTAATTTTCTAATTTTCTAATTTTCTAATTTTCTAATTTTCTAATTTTCTAATTTTCTAATTTTCTAATTTTCTAATTTTCTAATTTTCTAATTTTCTAGGAAAGAATCTACAAACCACATGCATAAGCCAAGGCTTTCTTTTTCAAAAGAGGTGCATGGTTCGCTACCATCAAACCCACATTTCGTATTGCCTTCACAAAAATAGAGGGGTGACTAAAAGAATGGTACAAAGCATCCATTGTTGACATCATCATTAAATTATCACGACGTCTCATTTTTTCATATTGAGCTAAAACAGTCGGAGTATGCCAACAGTCACCATTCCCAATCGCTGTTGAAATAACTTCTTGTAAGGCTTTAACATCTTTAAAGCCAATATTAACGCCTTGTCCTGCCATAGGGTTAATTGTATGGGCTGCATCCCCTAAAAGTAGAACTCTGTTCTTTTGGTAACTATTCGCATGTTTACGAGTTAAAGGAAAAGCCGCTTTGTTTAATACCTTAATTTTTCCTAACCGCTGTGGAAAAGTTTTTTCGATTTCTGATAATAACTGACTATTCGATAAAGCCGATAAGCGTTTAATTTCATCTTTTTTGTGATACCAAACTAAAGAAGCACAACCGCCAAGATCACTTGTACCTGCTAAAGGTAAAAAAGCTAGAGGGCCAGATTCAAAAAACTGCTGCCAAGTAATATCTTGCTGCAAGGATTCTGTTTCAACATTAATTAGCATCGCAGACTGATCATAATCCCAACCTGTGGTGCCAATTTGGGCTAAATCTCTTATTTTAGAATGAGCGCCATCAGCTGCTACCAAAATATTGGCACTGATAACTTCATCCGTTAAATTAACCGTGACTTGTTTATCGTTTTGAGAAAAATCAATAACGGTATCAGGACAATACATTGTTATGTTGGGCGTTCTATTTATCTGCTGCCACAGCGCTAATTGAATTAATCGGTTTTCAACTATATGACCTAACAAAGGTTGCTTGATTGTTGATGCATCAAATTCAGTGTAAGAAACCTCTGTTTCCCAAACACCAAGACGTGCATATGGGCAAATTCTTTTATTGACAAGAAAATCCCAAGCGCCAAGTTGTTCGAGAAGGTGTTGAGAAGCTATTGAGATGGCCGAAACACGTAAATCAAATGCTTGACTCTCATCGTATTCAGCAGGCTTGCAGGCTTCAACAAGCGCTACTTTTAATCCAATATTAGCTAATGATAACGCACTCGCAGCGCCAATCATTCCACCACCAACTACAACACAATCAAATTTTTTCATATTTAAATAAATTATTAAGGGCACCTTCAATATTGATGTTTATTCTACCCCCTTTTTCCGTTTAATAACGTCTTTATTTTGCTCTTATTTACCTATACATAAATTTATGTATACTAGGTGGTGTACAAAAAACGTACTTGTCTTTTTTAAAAGGAATGCAAAAAATGAGTCATATCAAAGAAAAATTGAAAATCAGTGAAGATATAAATTTAACGTATGATTTAACAGAGAAGCCTAACCATACCAATTTAAAAGCCCACACAGACAGAGCCGTTGTTGCTAGCTTAAGAGCTGAGCTAGTATTACCAACAAATAAAATATTGACGGTAGACATAGATTTTGATTCAACAAGTGGATACCATAACAATACAATGATGATTATGGATGACTTTGGCGTTGAAATGCTCGCCACGGGTTTTGAAACAAAATATGGCAAAGAGCATGCCGATAAAATACGCTATGCATGGGAAAACAAAGAAGATTCTTCAGATCCTAGGAAGCCAAGCTATATGCTGGTTCAAAAGCCGATTGATGAAGATGCAATCCCCAATGTATTTGTTACCTGCGGTAAAAGGGATCACATCACCACAAAGCCAATTAACGTATAATATAAAAATACTAAACCAATTTTATTTTGCATTACTATTGGTTCCTCTCATATTTTTTAGTACTAGCTTTTATTCCAACGCTCAGCATTATAATAATTTAACCCCATATATAAAAACTAACGATATTATCCAAGATAAAAATGGATTTATTTGGTTTGCTGGTCAAAAGGGGTTGTCGAGATACGATGACGCAAACGTTATTACATTCTCAAGCCAAAGCGAAGAATGGAAAGTCCCTTTTACATGGATTCATAATATTACACTTGTTGATGATGATATAATCGTGTCAACAGAGGCTGATAAGTTATGGAAATTTAATCCTAAAACTGGTCAGGCTTCGAAATTATCTATTTCTCTCCCATTAGGCGACATATACGGTTTCTTAGAGTTTAAAGGTAACTACTTCCTTAATATTTCGAATGATATTTATGAATATTCTGTAGAAAAAGAAACAATAAGCCAGCGTGCTAACAATATTAAAATTTCTCTTTTAGAAAAAACCCAGGGCAACCTATATATTGCTGGAAAATCGGGACTATATAAACTTCATAACAATTCATTTTCCGCTATTTTAAATGACGAAGTAACATCAATTACATCTGTCCCAACAGGAATAATTGCCTTAACAAATAAAACTATTTATTACTTCGGTGATGACGGAAACCAAAATAAAATACCTAATAATGGACAATTTACAGTTAGTACAAAATCAAATGACCTACAAACTTTACTCGTTAACAAAAAAGGCCAAGTTGAAAAGCTCTCAATTCCAAAGTTGTCCTATTTAGCTCATAAGTACCCTGATTTCGAACCACTTATACCTAAAAAACTAATTCAAGACTCTTCCCAAACTTTATGGACTACCAGCAATTTAGGTATTAAAAAAATATCACCATCTTCAATAAAAAATCACCCATTAGTATTTGATATTGCAATTAACGACAATGAGATGGTTTTATTTGATAATAAGGTCGTATTAGGTGCTTACGGCGATGGTATTCATAGCTTTAATGAATTAGCACCTGAACTGTCAAAAAATATTAACCCGTATCTAACGCCATTAGCTAAAAAAACTATGGATCTTCTGGTTATCGAGCGAAAACTTTATATTGCAACATTCGATGGGGTATGGGTTTACGATGCAGATAATAAAATTGTTAAAAAATTAAACATCCCTGAAAACAATAAAATAATATTAAAACTCACTCTAGATAAAAATATACTTTATATAGCAACAAATGATGATGGTGTTTTTATATTTGATTTATCTTCCCAAAAAATAATTGACCATATAGGTGCGGCTCATGGGATTAGCCAATCAGAAGTGATTGACGTCATCCCTTCAGGTACACAGAAAATATGGTTGGCCACTTCAAAGGGAATTGATATTTATAATCTATATACAAAAAAAATACAGCACATTGATATTCCAGGAAAAAGCAAAGTAATTTCTTTAGCGGCAAGTAATAATAAAATTTTTGCCTCTACAAAAGGAGATGGCATATTTGTGCTAAATTATCATGGCGAGATTTTATCTCGATTAGGTGTCGGCACGGACTTTTCATCCATATCTGCAATAAATGATGAGATATGGGCGCCATCAGATCATGGTTTATACCGAATTAACACTAAAAAAAACACCATGTACTTGGTACCAAATACAGAAAACTACATCTTTTCCGATAGTCCGGTTCTACACAATAATAAAGTTTATCTAACTCACTTTGGCGGGGTATTAGAAGTTGATTTAGAAAAATTCGACCCTTTTAACCCTATCATTACTATCAGTGAAATTAACATTTCAGGTAAATTATCTATTGAAAATAAATCTATAACTGTTGCTGAAGAAAATGATGTAATAACACTTACCTTAGCCAGCTTAGACTACCGTTCAGGTAAGAATAAAAGGTTTCAATATAAAATTAATGATGGGGAATGGAATAAAACTAATAATAACCAATTAACGTTTACTGCACTTAAGTCAGGCGATTATGCAATAACAATACGAGGAACTAATAGCCTGGGTCAGTGGAGCAACAAAGAGGCATTCGCTGAAATTAAAGTTAAATATCCTTGGTATGCGACACAAGAGATGAAAATAGCGTATTTTGTTATTTTCGTGTTTCTCCTGCTCAAAACTTCTTGGTTATTGTATTTAAGAAGTAAGTCAATTTCTCACGTTCATCAGTTACTATCCAATGATGTTAATACCAAAGGAAAGTCTGCGTTCAACGTTACCCGAAATTTAATGCAAGCTAAGGAGTTGTTAGATAATAGTCGGTCCATAGAAAATAATAGAAATACTATTCTTAACATTGTAGAAAAATGCATAAAAGAGCTTAACGCAAACGAAGAAAACAATGAACCTGATGCACTCTTTGGTAAGTCACTTGATATTGCATTACCCTATTTTTCAGATTACATACACAAGAAATATCAGGTTAATTTAACGCTAGAATATAATCTTAACGATGTATCATTAACTTATGAATTACAATCAGACATTTATAGAATTATCTATGAAGCGATTACATCGGCCATTATAAACAGTAATAACCATAACTTTGAAGTAAGTATTCAAGAGTTTAAGCAGAAGCTTTGGTTAACCATTTCGAACAACGAAAATAGCTTTTCAAACTACAATAACAAAGTAAACTTTGATATGTCGATTTACTTTATCAGACAAATAGCCGCAAAACATAGCGCATCAATTAACGTTTTCGACAAAGAAACGACAGGCAGCCAAATAGTTATCAGCATTCCATTAATGACATTATCTTAAGTTAACGCATTCTAGCTCAAACTATTTTCAACACATTTACAACTAAACTAGCGTCTGCCCAAAAGAAAGAGTAAAATAACGCTCTTTTTTAAATCACTATTGAAATGTTAGGCAAGTAATTAATGAGTAAAAAGCTTTATATCAAAACGTGGGGCTGCCAAATGAACGAGTATGACTCGCAAAAAATGGCAGAACTTCTCGATTCAACCCACGGTTATGAATTAGCGGAAGAAGCAGAAGACGCTGACGTAATTTTATTAAATACTTGTTCGATACGTGAAAAAGCACAAGAAAAGGTATTTCACCAGTTAGGTCGTTGGAAAACGCTCAAGGCTAAAAACCCCGATTTATTAATCGGTGTGGGTGGTTGTGTTGCTTCTCAAGAAGGTGATGCTATTCGCCAACGTGCGCCATACGTAGATATGGTATTTGGCCCTCAAACACTGCATCGCTTACCTGAAATGATCCAACAAGTAACGGGTGATAAAAGCCCAGTTGTTGATGTTAGCTTTCCTGAAATTGAAAAATTTGACCGTTTGCCTGAACCTAAGGCTGATGGAGCAACCGCCTTTGTATCGGTTATGGAAGGTTGTAGTAAATACTGTACCTTCTGTGTTGTGCCTTATACTCGTGGTGAAGAAGTGAGTCGTCCGTTAGATGATGTACTTTACGAAATAGCCCAATTAGCAGAACAAGGTGTACGTGAAGTTAACCTGTTAGGCCAAAACGTAAACGGATATCGCGGAGAATCACACGATGGTAGTATTTGTCGTTTTTCTGAACTATTACGTTTAGTGGCGACCATTGATGGTATTGACCGCATTCGTTATACCACTTCACACCCTATTGAATTTACCGATGATATTATCGACGTATATAAAGAAGTGCCTGAGTTAGTAAGCCATCTACATTTACCGGTTCAAAGTGGTAGCGACCGTATATTAGTACAAATGAAACGTGGTCATACAGCACTTGAATATAAGTCTCAAATTAGAAAACTTAAAAAAGCACGTCCTGATATTTGTATGTCATCAGACTTTATTATTGGTTTCCCTGGTGAAACACAAAATGACTTTGATGCTACGATGAAACTTATCACTGATGTAGATTTTGATTTAAGCTTTAGCTTCATCTACAGTGCACGCCCAGGAACACCTGCGGCTGACTTACCAGATGACGTTTCAGACCAAACAAAGAAAGACCGTTTAAAGATTTTACAAGATACCATCAGCAATCAAGCATTGCGTATAGCTCGTCAGATGTTAGACACTGAACAGCGTATTTTGGTTGAAGGCCCATCTAAAAAGAACCCTATGGAACTAAGAGGCCGTACTGAAAATAACCGTATTGTGAACTTCGAAGCCCCACACCATGTTATTGGTCAGTTCGTTGACGTTAAAATTGTTGATGTTTATTCAAATTCTTTACGTGGCGAACTTGTCCGTGAAGAGAAAGACATGGGCTTACGAATTGCACATTCTCCTGCAGATATTTTAGCTAATAGCCACCATCAACAAAGTAAACACGGACTTGATGACATTGGCGTTGGCACGTATACGCCGTAAGTGTTTATTCAGCCATAATAAATTTAGCCATTAATCACAACAATGAGACAACAACATTGAGCAAAAAAACAAGTCATTTACTCGAACTTGAACCCGTTGATAATACTCGCCAAGCGAATTTATGCGGGCCAATGGACGACAACTTAAAAACGATTGAAAAGCGCTTAGGTGTCGAAATAAGTTACCGGGGTAATCAATTTAAAGTGGTTGGTTCGGAAACTCATTGTCTTGCTGTGATTAAGATATTAAAAGATTTGTATGTAGAAACGAGTGATGTAAAAAATCAGTCGCAAGAAATCACTGATGAGATGGTTCACTTAGCTATTCTAGGTGCAAATGCCTTAGAACAGGAACCAAAATCGGTAGATGTCAATTTCGATAAAATTATTACCATCAAAACGAAACGCGGTGTTATTAAACCCCGTAACGAAAACCAACAAAGCTATGTACACAATGTAGTTAGTAACGATATAAGCTTTGGCGTAGGGGTTGCTGGTACGGGTAAAACTTATTTAGCTGTTGCTTGTGCTGTAGAAGCATTAGAAAGACAAGAAGTAAGGCGTATTTTACTTACGCGCCCAGCCGTTGAAGCGGGTGAAAAATTAGGTTTTCTGCCTGGTGATTTATCACAGAAAGTTGACCCATACCTTCGCCCACTCTACGATGCTCTTTTTGAAATGTTAGGTTTTGAAAAAGTTGAAAAATTGATTGAGCGTAATGTTATTGAAATTGCCCCTCTTGCTTATATGCGAGGGAGAACGTTAAATGACGCGTTTATTATTCTGGATGAAAGCCAAAATACTACGGTAGAACAAATGAAAATGTTCTTAACTCGTATTGGTTTTAATGCACGTGCGGTTATCACAGGTGATATAACACAAGTTGATTTGCCTAAAGGTCAAAAGTCGGGTCTACGTCATGCCATTGAAGTATTAGAAGACATACCGGGCGTTAGTTTTAACTTTTTCCAATCAAAAGATGTTGTACGACACCCTGTGGTTGGCAGAATTGTTGAAGCTTATGAAGCATACGATAAAAAAATGGCTCGATTACAAGTAGAAAAAAAACGCCAAGCAGATCTAAATAAAACCGCGGAAGCCAAATAATGGCAACAGCTTTAGATCTTCAGCTAGCTTTCAAAACAGATGAGCAACCCTCTTTAGAGCAATTCCAGTTATGGGTAGAAACGGGTTTATCGCAATCAGAAACGGATTTTGAGCTAACGATTAGAGTCGTTGATATTGAAGAAAGCCAACAACTTAACCACCAGTACCGTCAAAAAGATAAACCAACTAACGTGTTGTCTTTTCCATTTGAGGTGCCTGAAGGCATAGAACTTAATTTGTTAGGCGATCTGGTCATTTGCTCTGATGTGGTTTCACAAGAAGCTAATGAACAAAATAAAGCCATACACGACCATTGGGCTCACTTAGTCATACATGGTTGCTTGCATTTACTCGGGTATGACCATATAGAAGAAGCTGATGCTTTAGAGATGGAATCACTCGAAATTCAATTATTATCCACTCTTGGTATAGACAACCCGTACCAAGAAGGTTAAATTTTATACTGACGTATGAAATTTCATCAATCGATTCGTATTAAATTAACTATACGAATCTTATATAAACCAATATAGGAATACAGAAAGCTCTATGAGCGAAGACAACCCCCACTCTAGAAACGGTTCTTCAAGTAAATCACTTTGGACAAAAGTAACGCAAGTATTTACCGGAGAACCGCAGAATAAAGATGAATTAGTTGAAGTATTAAATGATGCCCAACACAGAGAATTAATTAGACCTGAAACAAAGTTAATGATTGAAGGTGTTCTCGAGGTATCAGATATGCGTGTACGAGATATCATGATACCAAGAGCGCAAATGGTTACATTAGATATTAATGATCCTCTCAAAAAGTCCTTACCAATCATCATAGAGTCAGGTCACTCCAGATTCCCAGTTATCAACGATGATATTGATAACATTGAAGGAATACTGCTCGCTAAAGATCTTTTAGCTTATGGGTTTCAACAAAAAGACGAAGAATGCACTATTTCAACGGTGATAAGACCTTCGATTATGGTGCCTGAAAGTAAAAAGGTTGAACCACTTTTAAAAGAGTTCCGATCACAACGTTATCATATGGCGGTTGTTGTTGATGAATATGGTGGCGTTTCCGGCCTCGTAACCATTGAAGATATTCTTGAACTTATTGTTGGTGAAATTGAAGACGAAACAGACGATGACACCGAAGACAATGATATTAAACATTTAGCTGGTCAAGTATATCAAGTTAAAGCACTCACTGAATTAGATGACTTTAACGAATATTTTAAAACAGCATTTAATGAAGATGATGCTGATACTATTAGCGGTATTGTTCTGCATCAATTCGGTCATATGCCTAAAAAGGGTGAAATCGTTACCATTGATGAATTTGAATATAAAATAACGGCTGCCGATACAAGACGCATACAAACACTTCAAGTTACCGTTCCTAAAGACTATAAAGTCAATGGTAAAAATACCGACCAGCTGTAATCATACGGATATACATGACAACTAATTTTGTTACACGGGCGTATTCCCGTGTAAGCCATTTCATAAAAACGCCTAAATATTGGCTAAGCTTTTTTGCAGGATTAAGCTTAGTCTTTGCATACGCTCCATTTTCATTATGGTTTATACCTTTTATCGTTATTCCCATATGGTTACGGGTTGTCGTTAACAGCTCACCGAAAGATGCGACTAAGATTGGCTTTATTTTTGGCTTTGGTTGGTTTGCTAGTGGCATTAGCTGGGTACATGTTGCTATCGACCAATTTGGTGGCATGCCTCTAGTCGTATCAATATTATTAATGCTACTTTTGTGTTTATACCTTTCTATTTTCCCTGCTATTGCATGCTACTTAGCGGCTAAACTCGCCATTAATAAACGTTTTAATTTGTGGCTACTTCCAGTTACCTGGCTTATTAGTGAATATATCCGTGGAGTATTTTTAACTGGGTTTCCGTGGCTGTCTTTGGGTTATACACAAATTAATAGTCCGTTGAATGTGTTAGCACCCGTTATTGGTGAGTTTGGTCTCACCTCGGTAATACTACTTATTTGTGTGTCACTTTACAGCATTATCACTACAGCACAGCGTAAATTACCATCAATGGTTCTTTTGACAGTATTCTTAAGTGTTGTCCTTTTACAGCAAATTACTTGGACATCACCTAGTGAAAAGTCAGTTAACGTTGCGTTGATCCAAGGGAATATCGAACAAGATATTAAATGGGAGAAAGACCAAGTATGGCCTACCATGCTCAAATATTTAGATTTAAGCCGAGTAAATTTTGATGCTGATATTATAATTTGGCCTGAGTCGGCAATTACATCGTTAGAACCCATGGCACAAGATTTTCTTTCTATGGCGAACAAGTCTGCAGCTTTAAAAGAAAGTGCTATTATTACCGGAATACTCAACTTCAACTTTGAATCAAAAGAATATTTCAATAGTCTTATCGTATTAGGTAAAGAACAACAAAGTGATGAAGAAGGCAGCTATTTTTACGGAAACAAAAATAGATTTGATAAATACCACTTACTCCCTATTGGTGAGTTTGTCCCTTTTCAAGAATGGCTAAAACCTATAGCGCCGCTATTTAACTTACCGAACTCGTCATTTAGCCGCGGTGATTTCATTCAACCAAATATTGTTGCAAACGGCATTAACCTACTCCCTTTAATTTGTTTCGAAATTGCTTTCCCATCTCAGTTAGGTGCTAATTTTCAAAGTAATACCGATGTTCTGCTAACCGTAAGTAACGATTCATGGTTTGGTGATTCACATGGCCCACACCAACATTTAGACATAGCCAGAATGCGAGCATTAGAGTTTGGTCGCCCCTTAATACGCTCTACTAATAATGGCGTTACAGCAGTTGTTGATCACAAAGGCAATATAACTAAAACGATTCCGCAGTTTGAAGAGGCGGTATTAAAGTCAACAGTTCAATTGGTTACAGGTAAAACACCATATAGTCAGTGGGGTCAGTACACGCAATGGTTTATCCCGTTATTTATCTTAATAGCTTATGTTGTTCGTAATATCAGATTAGTAAGAGTGAAGTAGTAGAAATAAAAAAGCCTAAACGTTTAAGTTTAGGCTTATCTTTTTGTCTTCTACACTATTATGCTTGTTTAGGATGAAGGGTTACTTTATTTCGTCCATTTTCTTTTGAGCGATACAATGCACTGTCTGCACACTCTATCCAAGCTTCGTATGTTTTAATGCTAAGGTCTACTTCCGCAACACCTAAACTAATCGTATAAGATAATTCAATATCGTTATGAGTAACAATAGATTGAGCAACTTCTTTTCTTAATCTTTCACAAAATATTTGAGCGTTTTCAAGTGGCGTATCGGCTAATAAAACAACAAATTCTTCTCCGCCATATCGACCCGAGATGTCTGTTTCTCGTACATGTTTTTTAATAATGCCAGATAGATGCCTAATAACATCATCTCCCACTGGATGACCATAGTTATCATTCACATTTTTAAAATGATCGATATCAAGTATCACCAAACTGCTTGGGCTTCTAGAGCGACACCAACGTTTAAACTCACTTTGTAAACAAGATTCCCAATGGCTACGATTAAATAGCTGAGTTAGTCCATCAGTTTGACTTAAAATAGCCAATTCATTATTAACACATTCAAGATCCTGTTTATTCGTTGCATTATCAGTGACATCATAAATTAACAAACATAAATGCGTGACCAAACCAGTAGCAGACATTAACGGAATAAACGTTGTGTTTTGGTACATGTAATCTGCAGAACCCGTTATAGGACGATAGTTCTGAAACTTAAATAAGTAAGGCCTTTGCTCCCAAATAGTAAATGCTTTATTTTTTAATAAAAAAACAGACTCTGCTTTACGTTTAAACCAATCTTTTGGGATCTCATCAAAGAGAGAAAACAACTCTTTACCTTTAACTTCTCTAGGTAACATTCCACTATGGTTTTCCATAAAACCATTCCATATTTGAATGTTGTACTGACGATCAAGTACCACTAGACCAACATCAATGGTATGGAGCATTTCCATAAGCCAATGTAATTCATTAATTTGTTCTGTTTCAAGCGACATAATTAATCCAATAAGTAAGCAATTTTATTGTTCAGCGTTTTCATCGATTCTTCTGTGAAGAGTAATAACAAATCACATTTTATCGGATAATTTTCAATGTTGTAGCTTATTTCAATAGCCAGCGTTCGTCTCCAACGAGCAGAGTTAGTTGCTATGAGTTCGGATATTTTACGATGTTGTCCTAATACCACTGGATGCCCTTGGCTAAAGCTCATATCAAGTTGTTCAGATACACCACTCAAACATGCCCCGATAAGCACGTTAGCCAAATCCATTAATAGTTCGAGTTCAGAATTCTCATCCAACGTCTGATTATAATTCATCAGGGTGGCAACATCCTGAAAACTCGAATCGTTTAAGATAAGTAGTGCTTCACCAGATACACCTGCTCCAATAAAGCCTTGGCATATCCCTGAAGTACTTTCATTCACTTCAACAGCTGATAACGCCATACTCAATTCACTCACTTCAATGAGATTTACATTAGGTATAGGCAGTACAACAAATACATCAAGCAAACGCGCAAGTAAATCACCTGCTCGTCCCATGGCAACGTTTGCAATCTCTTGGTAACAATCTCGTAAATCAGGCTCTAAAAAACCAACAGATTCTTCCTGTTTTTTTGTAACGTCTACCTTTTCAGGAGCACTTACCGGTGGTAAATTTAATTTACTAACGCTTGGGGAAGCTGCCGGTTTTACTTCTAAAGCCACTTCTTTGGTTTCAGCAGTAAAAACACCATACGCTGAGAGGATTTCTGTTAATTTATTTTTATTAACAGGCTTTTGAATAAAGTCTAATGCCCCAAGGCTTGTTACTCGTTGATGAGCTTCTGGCTGAATATCACCCGAAATAACGATAACCATGGTCGGTAAATCTTCTTTTACAATAGCTTGTAATACTTCATAGCCATCCATGACAGGCATGTTTAAATCAAGAAGTAACACATCACCTTTACCGGCCTTAATAGCTTCTATAGCTTCAGAGCCATTCGTCGCAAAGCTAATATCGACATCCCAGCCGTCTGGTAATGAACGCGCAACTTGTTTGCGCGCCATATTTGAATCATCACAAATTAATAGCGGTGTAGACATAAAATTTAATTTCCCAAAGGCTCAAAAATTCTTAAATAATATAACGATTTCAAAACACTTCTCGTTGAGATCACAATTAATAGAAACATAGAATGAATCTAAATTATAGCAATTTATTACATAAATACGTTAAGCTATTTAAAACAACGCTACAATAGTTAATTATACAATGAAATTACCCTCTTTAATCGCTTTTATTGGTCTGACTTCTTCATCATTTTGTTTTTCGGCAAACCATTCTATAGCCGAAACGAGTAACCTAGTAAAAGCAGGCGAAAAATACGTAACATTACTAGGCAACCAAGTAGCAGTGGGTCAAACGGCTCCTAATTTTAAAGTGGTAAACGAATCCTTTGCTCCGATCACTCTGAATGATTTTAAAGGTAAAAACATATTAATATCAGTTGTACCCAGTTTAGATACCGGTGTTTGTTCAATTCAAACCAAAAAGTTTAATGACGCCGTATCTTCCCTTCCTGAAAATACAATTATATTAACAATAAGTAACGATCTTCCGTTCGCACAAAAACGCTTTTGCACAACTGAAAAAGTTGACAAGGTTAAGGTACTGTCTGACTCTGTTTGGCGAGATTTTGGTGAGAAATATGGTTTATTGATTAAAGATATGGGCCTGTTGTCCCGCTCTATATTTATCGTCAATGCAGATCAAAAGATCGTATATAAAGAATTAGTGTCTAACATTTCAAAGCATCCTGATTATAAAAAAGCACTCAGCGAGATCACTAGCTTATCAAGAAATGAATCTTTAGCTGTAAAAACACAATAAAAAATAAATTTAATTTCACATAAAATTCAATAAGATAAAAACAAAAAGACGAAAATATTTATTTTTTTTCGTCTTTTTTCTTGAAAAACAAAAGTATAATCCCATCTTTAATAGTGTAGTCGCCGATAGGGTCTACATAAACCGCCTGTTCAATATTGAAAGGCACTTTAATACCTTGATAAATAAAAGTATTTACGTTTATTAATTCGCAAGTTCACTTGGTTTAATACACTTAAATTTATTTAAATGGGTACAGCATATTGCTAACTTAAATAGGATATGAATATTATGCGTACATCTACAGATTTCAGCCCACTTTACCGCTCATTTATTGGTTTTGATCACTTAGCTGGTTTAATTGATCAAGCATCGAGAGCTGACAAACAATCATCTTACCCTCCGTACAACGTCGAATTGCTAGCAGAAGATCAATATCGAATCACTATGGCAATAGCCGGGTTTGCTGACGAAGAATTAGAAATAGAATCTAAACAAAACACCCTAATTGTTACCGGAACAAAACCTAGTAGCAAAGATAAAACCGACCGTAAGTTTTTACACCAAGGTATCGCTGAACGAAATTTTGAGCGTAAATTCCAACTCGGTGACCATGTAAAAGTCATAGGCGCTTTTATGGAACACGGTTTATTAAATATAGACTTAGAAAGAGAGATACCAGAAGCATTGAAGCCTCGTAAAATAGCCATAAACGGCAAGAGTCTTTTACAAACACGTATTAACACAGCCGATGATAATCCAAGTTAATGCTTTAATACGATACATATGATTTCCCTCCCCCTTATTTTTTGCCCAGCTTAACGCTGGGCTTTTTTTTACTTAAGAAAAGTTAATTATGCAGTACTTAATAACACACCGCCGAGAATACCGAGACGCTGCGCTACACAAAGAAAATAAAGCGCGATGTTTTTTTCTCGGTGTTCTCTGTGCCCTCTGTGGTACGTTCTGTTTTTAGCTGAATAGTTACGCAAAGTTAACTATTCAATGCTTAAATAATACCGAGACGCTGCGCTACACAGAGAAAATAAAGCGCGATATTTTTTCTCGGTGTTCTCTGTGTCCTCTGTGGTGCGTCCTGTTTTTTTGCTGAATAGTGACGAAAAATTAACTACATTCCTTTATAAAATTCGCAATTACAGGATGAATAATTTCGGCATGACTTACCGGCCCCATATGTCCAGCTGGGAAAGTAACTTGTTTAACCGAGCTAAAAGGCGACGCTATTAATGCAGATAAAGATTTACTTATCTCTTGCGTATAATCTCCAACCATCAATAATACCGGTGCTGTAATACTCTTTAAGTCAGACAATGTATACTCTTCAGAAATTAACCCAATAAACTCCATGTTTACTTTTTCCATGTCTTTTGACATAAGGTGCTGCATTTTTTCAGGTAAGGATTTAAAAAAACCTTTTTTGTTCCAAAAATCAGTAAACCGCTCCGCTGCTAAATAATAATCGTCAATATTTAATTGACTAGCAAAAGTCTGCGATAACGCTTTTTCTTCGCTTCCCTCAGGTAAAAGGTGAAAGGCGACAGCTTCATATAAAGATAAGGAGAGCACTTTAGTTGGATTATCTGCTGCTAACTTCAATGCAATAGCACCACCACAAGAGTGGCCTACAAGATGAAATGGTTCATCACCTATAATACTTTCCAGAGCAGGATAAACACGCGCAAGTTCGACTGAAAAATTATATGAAGATTTGTCCCTTTCATCTACTTCATCTGCAGAGCCATAACCTAATGAGTCAATGTTAATCACTCGGTAATGCGTTTTTAATAAACTTACTAGATAAGACCACTGCTTTGAACTGCTTAACGAGCTATGGAATAAAACAACTGCCGGCCCTTCGCCAGTTACATGTATTCCTTTAGGTAAATTTAACATCTCAATCCTACTTCTTTTTAATACCATTTTTAGGTGCCATTAAGGCTATTTTTTGGTTCTAATTATCGAGCTTAAACAACAGCTCTGCTAAATCAGGTAACCACTGAAATTCAGCTAGTTTAATTCTGCCAGCTAAAACAACCACTTGTTCGTCCACCAAATAATTACGCTGTTTAACAAACTGCTCACTACCAACAGGAAAAGATATTTTACCTTGAGAATTTATCACCCTATACCAAGGGACTGATTGACTTTTCCAGCCAGCACTAGGCACCTGCCCTAATGCTTTTCCTACCATTCTAGCTCGGCCTGGTAAGCCAGATAAATCTGCCACCTGACCATAACTAGCAACTTTACCGTATGGGATAGCTTGTACTGTTTCCCATATTTTTACATGACTTGGATTAACGTCATGTAATTCAATTACCACGGTAACGTTTCACCGTTAGAGTGTTTAAAAACACCTGTTTCAGCAAGGGTTAGCTTATCAATCAATCCGACAATACGTGAAGCGGCTTCGCTAGCTGGAATGTCTCCGCCGTGATTAACCATGTCTGTTTGCACGTAACCTGGATGATAGATACCAACGGCAATGTCTTCGGAGTAAAGATCTTTACTTAACGACATAGCGGCTGCATTAAGAGCGGCTTTAGACATACGATAACCATATCGGCCACCCGAACCATTATCTGCAATTGAGCCCATACGTGATGTGATCATTGCCACTTTTCCGTCAGGATTTAAATTACATTGCAAAGTCTCTACAACCACTAATGGCGCAATAGCATTTACTTCAAATTGCTCTCGTATTGTCTCTACATTTAAATCAGAAAGACTTTCATCACGTAAAATTCCGGCATTACAAACAAGTATATCAATACCAATGCCGCTAAGTGCCTTCTTCATGTTTTTGATGCCTTCTGGTTTGGCAACATCAACATTAGGCACGACATGAATATTTAATGCATCTAATTCTGAGGATGAATTTCTACACAAGCCATAAACAGTATGCCCTTTAGCTTGGTACTCAGTCGCCATCGCTAAACCAATACCTCTATTTGCTCCTGTGATCACAATCGTTTTTTTCATAATAATACCTTTAATTTAGTACACCCATAACGCGGAACGAACATTGTATCGACCGATATTCCCACGTTAACGAGGATTTGTTAAGCAACAATGACGAGAATATAAATTTTCACTTTGTCTTTACACTTCTATACTTACTAGCATGCTTGAATACGTATGCATTTATTTGTGAATAGCGCTTAATAGTCGTTATGATGAACTATCATAACAGTATGAAACATTACACCGTTCAAAGGTGTAAATTTCTATAACAAAAGAGTTCTACATTATGTCAACAAAACCCCAGTTAAGTTTCTGGCAAATTTGGAATGTAAGTTTTGGGTTCTTAGGTGTACAGTTTGGCTTTGCATTACAAAATGCAAACGTAAGTCGAATATTGTCAGATCTAGGTGCCGATTTACATTCTTTATCTTTATTTTGGTTAGTGGCCCCGATTATGGGCTTGCTCATTCAACCGATTGTAGGTGCAGCTTCAGACAAAACTTGGAATAGATTTGGCCGCCGTAATCCATATATTCTCATTGGAGCAATAACAGCTTTTGTGGGTATGTTACTTATGCCTAACGCACCACTTTTTGTTGCTATAGTGCCACCGATGTTATTTGGGGCAATGATGCTGGCAATAATGGACGCATCGTTTAATGTAGCGTTTCAACCGTTCCGTGCACTTGTATCAGACATGGTGCCCGACAACCAAACTAACCAAGGTTATTCAATTCAAGCATTTTTGATAAACGTTGGCGCAGTTTTTGGATCAATTCTGCCATTTTTATTAACCAACGTTATTGGTTTAAATAATACTTCCGAAGGGGGCGCAATCGCACCATCAGTAGTTTGGGCATTTTATATTGGCGCTACGGTTTTATTAGGTTCAGTTCTTTGGACCGTGTACAGAACTAAAGAATATTCACCTAAAGAATATTACCAATTCAAAGGGCTAGACGCTGATGAAGTAGCAAAAGAACAAAACATTGAAACCTCTATTGGCGAAAAAATATCAAACTTTTTTGGTTTAATAAAAACAATGCCAAACGTAATGAAGCGACTTGCCCTAGTACAATTCTTTTCATGGTTTTCTCTATTTATTATGTGGGTTTACACCATGCCGGCAATCGCACAGCAAGTTTGGGGAATCGACGTAAAATGGTTTGATCATGCTTATATTGAATCTGTTGGTGGAATTCCGGCAGATATAGCCGCAGCTAAAGGTGCTGCTGGTGATTGGGTAGGTATTCTATTTGCTGCCTATTCTTTATTCGCTGCTGTTTTCTCAATATTTTTAGCTAAATTAGCAAACAAATTTGGGCGTAAAGCCGTATATTCAATGTCATTACTTGCTGGTGGTTTAGGTTACTTAAGTTTCGCTATGATTTCGGGAACAGAAATGACCACCGTTAATTTATTTATTACTCAAGTGGAAGTACCTCAAGGTGCTGTTACCTTGTTTATTCCTATGATTGGTATTGGTATCGCTTGGGCGGCAATTCTCGCCATGCCATATTCCATTTTAGCGGGTTCGTTACCGGTAAGTAAAACTGGGATTTATATGGGCATATTCAACTTTACTATTGCAGCACCACAAATTGTATCAGGTATATTTGCTGGTATGATCCTAAGTGGCCTATTTGCCAATCAAGCTATTTATATCATTATGCTAGCTGGTGGCTCAATGGTGCTAGGTTCATTAGCGGTTTTCTATGTAAAAGATGAAAAAGAGCTAGAAAAAGAACAGGAAAAGATGCAAACGGTATAAATTTAATATTATCGTTTGCTATGAGGTTTGGTATTTTTCAAAAATGTGTCAACAATTGAAAGATATCACCCCCCTAACAACCCCTTTCTGACATGTAGACTGCTGTGCTCTATTACTTAGTACAATAGCTTATGTGTCAGATCCCTCGTTTAAAAAGCCTTAAACCTTAGTATCATTTCCACAAGATGCACGTACGACCAGTGTGGTTTCCATCAACTCAGTTTCTGCTTGTTCACCTTTAATAAGTTTTAATAATTTATTTACTAACAATTCACCGGCTAAAATTGTATTTTGCTTGGCTGTTGTTAAAGGAGGAAAGGTAAAGCTCGCTGTTTGAATATCATCAAAACCAACCACTGATACATCTTCAGGCACTTTAATATTGTTGTCTTGCAAAGCCTTTAACGCACCAATGGCAATTAAATCACTGGCACCAAATATAGCGTCGAACGATTTCCCGCTGTTTATTAATTCAATTGTCGCTTGGTAACCCGACTCTTCAGTAGAAATCGCATAAAATTGAAGAGACTTATCTGCCTTAGCACCCTTCTCTTGTAAAGCATTGCAACTGCCATTATAACGGGCTAAAAACTCAGGTTCGCCATCAGATACACCACCTAAAAAGGCTATGTCTTTACGTCCAAGATTATAAAGGTGCTCAGTAAGTTGATATCCACCATGGAAGTTATTACAACCAACCGAGATCACAGACAATTCTTTTACATCAGCCCCCCAACGAACAAAGTGTGTTCCTTGGTTAATAAGGTGAACGAGCTTTTCTTCATAGTCGTTATAATCGCCGTAACCCAATAAAATTATCCCATCGGCTTTACGACTGTCTTCAAAATCAGCGTGCCAGTCATTTTTCATTTGCTGAAACGACACCAGTAGATCATAGCCAGCTTTACTACAAGCTCGAGTAATACTGCCTAACATCGAGAGAAAAAAAGGATTGATAAGTGAATCATCATTGGTTGGGTCTTCAAAAAGCAGAAGCGCTAATGTACCGCTTTGTTGAGTACGTAAACTACTTGCGTTTTTATCGACTTTATAATTAAGTTCTCTGGCAATTTCTTGAACTTTTCGACGTGTTTCTTCGTTAACCAAAGGGCTATTACGCAACGCTCGGGAAACAGTAGACTGGGAAACACCAGCTCGGTAGGCGATATCAAAAGAAGTTTGTTTGGATTTCACTAAAAACTCAATAATAATCAATCATATCTAGATAATAGCTGAGCGTTATTGTTAAGTACAATCTTATGTGTACATTTCAATTTATTCTCACTAGCGGCTGTTGATCTTTGTTCAATAATTCTGCTGAGAGATTAAATGACTTTAACTTAGGCAAAATAGCGGCATTAGAATATAACTCGTTTGGAATAACCAAACGTCGTTTATTCTGCTTTGCTAACATTAAAAAGAGTCTATTGCAGAAAACACGAACAAAGATAAACAGCACCTAATACATTTAAGTTATCTATTTACAAATTTAATAAAGCGGCATAGTACCGCAACATTAGCCTATTCAAACAAAGTGCATACGTATGCACTTACTTTTTTACATTAAAATACAATGCATACGTATGTAATTCATTGCCCTGAAACATCACATTGTCATAATAAATATTCAATACTGACTATACTCATATTCTTAGTCATCAAGAATTAGAAATAAGACATAGAGAGAAAAAATGATTACAACCTCAAACTTGATTGAGCAATTAGCTGAACTTGTGGGATTTCATAAAAGTTACACCGATTGCTTTGGTGACCAAGTATCACCTAAAGATGAGGCACTTCACTCTTTACTTAACGCCATGGGTTATGATTTAACTTGTGATGCAGCTTTAGCTGACCAAATTAAAGTACTGCAAGAGAAAGAATGGCGAAACATTCTTCCTGAAGCTCACATTGCGAAAAGCGAAGAACAAACTCATGAGATGATCATTAGTTTACAAAATGGCTTATCTGATACGTTCTCTTGGTCAATAACAACAGAGTCTGGTGAGGTGCAAACTCAAGAGATTACCTTATCAACTCTGCCTATTACAGCTCAACTAACAATTGATAATGAAGGTTTTACAAAGTATCAATTAGCATTACCTCATTTAGCTGAAGGTTACCATGAAATATCTATCACCTACGGAGAGATAAAAAGTGCCTGTCATTTAATTTTTGCTCCAAAAACTTGTTACAGCCCGGAAGAATCTTTTGATAAAAAAGTATGGGGCTTTGCTGCGCAATTATATTCATTACGTAGCGAAAACAACTGGGGCCTAGGAGATTTTGGCGACCTTAACAATTTAGTTGAACAGGCTGCTAAAAATGGAGCATCAGCAATAGGATTAAATCCTTTACATCCGTTATATCAAAACAACCCTAGCCATAGAAGCCCTTACTCCCCAACGAGTCGTTGTTTCTTAAATACCATGTATATCGATGTAACTAGCGTACCAAACTTTAACTCTTGCGAAAGTGCACAAATACGATTTAACAGTGAAGAGTTTCAAGCTAAACTTAAATTCGCTAAGAATGTAGAATTAATTGATTATTCAGCCGTTGCTGATATCAAATTTGATATTTTAGAAATACTTTATAAAGACTTTATTACTAATAACGCCACGACATTACAAGCCATTAAATCGGAGTTTCTAGCATTTATTGAGGATCAAGGAGAAGATCTTCTTAAGCTTACAACGTTTGATGCTTTATACGAACACTTTAGAAAGCTTGATGAAAACGCATACGGTTGGACAGCATGGCCTGAAGCCTATCAAACGCCAGAAACTAAAGAAGTAATAGCCTTTCAAGAGTCGCACCAAGAACGCATTCAATACTTCGCATTTTTACAATGGTTAGCACACCGTCAGTTAACTGAAACGGCAAACACAGCAAGAGAAAATGGCATGCCGGTAGGTTTATACTTAGATCTCGCTGTAGGCTGTGATGGTTCAGGTGTAGACGTTTGGTCTGACAAAGAAGTATATGTATCGGGTGCTGCCGTAGGCGCGTCACCAGATGCGATGAATACTCTAGGTCAAGACTGGGGATTAACACCAATAAACCCTGTTGCTTTACAAAAACAAGGGTATTTACCTCTTGTTAAAGCCTTACGTAGCAACATGCAATATGCTGGTGCTTTACGTATTGATCACATTTTAGGTTTAATGCGTCAATATTGGGTTGCTCCAGGTATGGCCGCAGATGAAGGCGTGTACATCACATTTCCATTAGCTGAGATTTTACGCATCATCGCATTAGAGTCTCGTCGTGAACACTGTATTGTTATCGGTGAAGATTTAGGAACCGTTCCTGAAGGTTTTGGCGAAATAATGGAAGCTGCGGGCCTACTTTCTTATAAAGTACTATTTTTTGAACGTTGGGATTCAGGCTTATTTAAACGCCCTGAAACATATCCTGCTCAATCTATGGTTACGGTTTCTACCCACGATTTACCAACTTTAGCAGGCTGGTGGACAGGACGAGATTTAGAGTGGAGAAAAGAATTAAACCTATACCCTAGCGAAGAATTTGGTCAAAAAGAAAGAGATGACCGTATTATCGATAGAGATTTCTTAATTGCCGCAATGACTGATTCAGATTTAATGACTGAAGAAACTGCACCTAAAAAGTCACCAGCAATCATGAATACCCCGTTAAGTGTTGCTGTTCAAGAATATATGGCACAAGCACCAAGCAGTATTCAACTTATTCCATTAGAAGATGCTCTTGAACTAAAAGAACAGGTGAATATCCCTGGCACCATAGATCAACATCCAAATTGGAAGCAAAAACTTCCTGTATCAATGGAAAATTTTTGGGATACTCCATCGGTAGATGCCCTTTCAAAAGCAATGCAACAAGCACGACCTAAATAAGGTCGTATTTGGTGAAGTAAACCGAACCCTAAAAGGCAGCACCAGTACCATGACAACAATAACAAAAATAAAGAGTACACTTACCGTGAATAAAATAACGCAACAATTCTTATTAGCAGCGAGTGTACTAATTGGCAATGTTGCCTTATCTGGCTGTAATAGTTCATCTACTCCAGAAGCAACATTAAGTACAACTGAAGCGGTTATATTTGAAAAACCATCAAAAACTAGCCCCCTTAAAACTGCTTCAGATTTACCTCACTATCTTAATAGAAGCATTAAAGACGAAGTATTTTACTTTGTAATGCCCGATCGCTTTGCCAATGGTGATACCGATAATGATTTAGGATCTAAAACCCAGCCAATTTCAGCCGGTGGATTTGATAAAACCGATAAAGGTATGTACCACGGTGGAGATCTAACAGGTTTAGAGCAAAAACTTCCGTACTTAAAATCTATGGGTATTAGCTCTATTTGGTTAACACCTATTTTAAGAAACCAAGCCGTTCAAGATGGCTCTTCGGGTTATCACGGCTATTGGGTACTAGATTTTACTGAAATTGACCCGCACTTAGGCTCAAATGACAATTTAAAAAGCTTAATTGCTGCAGCTCATAAAGAAAATATTAAGATTTTCTTCGACATTATTACTAACCACACAGCTGACGTGATCAAGTTTACCGAATGTCATGGTGATGACGGTTTGCAGTGGCTAATGGAAAACGGTAGAGAATGTCCGTTCAAGTCGGTTGCTGAATTAGCTAAAGGTAATAATTATCAAACCGTTATTCCTACCGGGCACGAAAAATTAAAAACACCTGCGTGGCTAAATGATCCTAAGTATTACCACAACCAAGGTGACTCATTTTGGGAAGGTGAAAGTTCTATACGTGGCGACTTTGCCGGACTTGACGACATCAATACCAATGATCCAGAAGTAGTATCTGGAATGATTGATATATTTAAAGACCTGATAACTGAATTTAAACCTGATGGCTTTAGAATTGATACAGTTAAACATGTTAACACTGAGTTTTGGAGTGAGTTTTCTCCTGCTTTATTAGAGCATGCTAGAAATATAGGTATTCCAGAATTTTTCATGTTTGGTGAAGTGTATTCTTTTGATAGTAAAAGCCTGAGTGAATATACCACTAAAGGTAACTTACAATCAGTTTTAGACTTTGGCCTTCAACAAGCTATAAAAGAGTCGTTAGTTGAACAAAAAGGTACAAATACACTCGCCAAGTTATTTGAAGGTGACAGTGATTACCTTGATCACGATAGTGATGCAAACTTACTATTAAACTTCACCGGGAACCATGACATGGGGCGATTTGGCTTTATGTTAAGAGACAGTGAACACAAGTACAATGAAGACGAAATAGCTGCAAGAAACATGCTTGCAAATGCTATGGTGTACTTCATGCGCGGTATTCCAATTGTTTATTACGGTGACGAACAAGGTTTCATTGGTGACGGTGGCGATCAAGCGTCTAGGCAAGATATGATGCCTTCGTTAGTTGCAAGTTATAACGACGATAACTTGTTACAAACAACTGCGACCACAGCCGACGATAACTTTGATACTAATCATCCTATCTACAAAAAATTAGCTGAGTTTGCTGATATTTATCATAGTTACCCTGCATTAAGACACGGTGAACATAAAACATTATTTAGTGAAGAAAATGATGGTATTTTTGCCTATTCAAGAACAATAAAGGATGAAAACACCCAACATGTTATTGTTTTTAACACAGCATCAACAGCCAAAACAGCTTCGTTTGCCGTTGATAGCAGCGATTATAACTTAGTGTATTCACAGCAGGTATCAACAGATAGAACCGAAGTTTCACTAGGTAAATTTAACGTGACTATGCCTGCGTTATCATTTGCCATATATGAAGCCATTAATTGATATAACCTAAGAAATATAGAAATCACAACCCAAAAGCGAACCGTTAGGTTCGTTTTTTCGTTAAAACCTATCTATTCTATACTTAAATAATTAACCACCGAGAAAACCGAGCCGCTGCGCTACACAGAGAAAATACAACACCGATATGCTCACTTCACAGAAAATATACAGCACGATATTTTTTCTCGGTGTGCTCGGTGCCCTCTGTGGTGTGTAATGTTTTTTTTGTTGAATAGTGATTTTAAAACAACAGCTTATAATATTGAGAAAACCTAATAAGTTTAATACTCGTCAGACTTATCAAGATAGTACACCACCGAGAACACCGAGCCTCTGCGCTACACAGAGAC
>Ga0209291_1000594_pt1 | contig 34170 bp, 22 predicted proteins | sample GOMGulsemesocosm_FD_184633 | JGI IMG/M metagenome (GOLD analysis project Ga0209291, IMG submission 184633) | Methane-oxidizing microbial communities from mesocosms in the Gulf of Mexico - GOM9B Gulf of Mexico (SPAdes) (version 2) | ecosystem: Environmental > Aquatic > Marine > Cold seeps...
CTTTTAGCTACAATCAATTCGATAAAAATACTATTTGATTCACACGGTAAGCATGAGCTTTCGGATCAGGTTTTTCGTTACAGTTTGAGCTTTAGCAATATCATAAATCCACTCAAAGATGTTTCGAATCAAATAAATGGTTTCATTAGAAAAACACAAAAAAGTCTGACTCAATTTAATGCTATGGAATGGCACTTCGAACGGTTCAAACAAAAGTATGAAGAAACCTTAGATGGAAGGGTAAACAGAACTAAAGTAGACAGTTCTTTCGCTAAAGAAACCCAATTCATGAACAATGTTAAGCGAATTCCTCGCCCTAAAACTTTGAAAATAGAAAATAATGAATCCTATTTTCATAATGTTTTTACAGACTTAACATACAAAATTGAAGACCAACTGTTAACTTCAGATGATGTAATTGATGCCGAAGGTGAGGCATTAATATCATTTACATCTAAAGATAGGCTAGAACGAGCAAGGCAAATATATCAACTAATTGAAAAATTAAAACTACGTGAATCTAAAGATGTCATTGCAACATTGCATTATCGGCTTAAAGACTTGTTACCTAAGTATCACTTTGTTGACTTAATAAATGCCGTAGTGCATTACAGGAAAACAATATTAGACGGTAAGCAATTAATTAAAACAAATCAAAAATCATATATACATCACGACAATGAATACTACGTTTATCGTGTTGTTATCTTGCAGGAGGCACTGTAATGGAAAATACAATAATAAACAGTTTTGAAGAAATACCTTATTTAAAAAGTGCTGAAATATACCGCCTATTTTCGCAAGGAAAAGTTCTAAACAAGCAAAAGTATGACGATGTTCATGGCTGCTTTGTTGATGATGGCTTGTTCACTTTAGTTTTTAATAAAATAAAACATTTCACTTTATTCTTTAAGCACATGGGTTATGAGCTTAAATTGGATGATGAAGGCGATTTCTACTTCACGCAAGAAATTCGAGATAGCAACAATGATGAGTCTGACGACAATGCCATGAAAATACAGGCTGTACTGCTATTCATTGGCCGTTACTACGCAAAAGTGGGTGACTTAGAACAATTATCAGACCCAATGTTTGGCCTTAAAGAAACGGACATTGATGCATTAAAGCAGGATGAATTATTAGTTAGTTCATTAAAGGCACTAAGACTAGATAATTGGGATAAGGCTTTAGAGTACTTAAACAGTCGTGATTTGATTTTTAAAATGGCAAAAGACCGCTATGTCTTAAGTTCAGCGGCAGCTGCCTTTTTAAATAGGCTAATAACAGCGCACACAGAATTCATAAACAATGAATCAACTAATTAATCTATTGATATTGAATAAGTTTAATCCTGTTTTACTTTGACAAAAGTTAGTTGGTTTGGCAATGTAACCTAATCCACATGGATGAATATATTTGTGGAATTCAGTACAAATTAGGATGATGCAGTTGGCACTTCAGTTTTATAACGACAATGCTATAGAATTAGCGCAGCAATACCTTTCAAAGTCGTTTGATGAGGTACATGAAAACTGGTCTCAATTTTTGCCATCAATTATTGAAAACTCTAATGCTCGCATTCTTGATTTAGGTGCTGGCTCTGGACGTGATGCTAAGCACTTTGCTGAGTTAGCCGCTAAAATACATAACTCAGCAAATAATATTCAAATCCTTGCTGCTGAGCCAGCAACAGAGCTTTACATTGTTGGCCAAAAGACGACTCAAGGTTTAAGTGTAAAGTGGCTAGAAGACTCTCTTCCTGCATTAAGTAATGTTACTAAACAAGAAGTCAGTTTTGATTTGATTTTACTTAGCGCTGTTTGGATGCATATACCACCGAGTGACCGCGCACGTTCAATTCGTAAACTAGCCAACCTACTCAAGCCAGGTGGTAAATTGGTTATTTCTCTCAGACATGGACAAACTGATGAAGAGTGTAAGCAACGAAAAATGCATCACGTTTGTGCTGATGAATTAAAACAACTAGCAACAGATGTAGGGTTATTTACTAAATTAGAAACATCAAAAGAAGAAGATAAATTAGGTAGAAATCACGTTTCTTGGCAAACCGTTGTATTACAAATGCCAGACGATGGCACAGGTGCTTTCCCCTTTATTCGTCATGTTGCAATTAATGATGGTAAATCAGCTACCCACAAACTTGCCTTATTAAGAGTGTTACTCCGTATTGCTGATGGTCACCCTGGTGCTGTACTGAGGCGTGAGTCATCTCCTTTTGGTGACAGAGTTATTTTACCTGTAGGGTTAGTTGCGCTTTATTGGTGCCATCAATATAAGGACTTAATTGATACGCACCAGTTATACCAAACACCCAATAAAAGCCCTAATATGGGCTTTATGAAACCTGATGGTTGGCATAAATTAACTCACCGTACAGCTTCAGATTACCGTATTGGCAATTTATTCACGGGTGATGATGCTAAAGCGTTATGTAAAACAATATCGGCAGCGGTGAGCAATATTAAAACCATGCCTTGCCGTTTCATTACTTTACCTAATAGTGATGAAACCGTATTCGAGGTTGCTAGCAAGTCAGTAAAAGCTAAAGACAGTATTTTTCTTGATTTAAAAACACTAGAGCAATGGGGAGAATTTTCATTACCTGAATCTACTTGGTTAGCCTTCAATCGTTATGCTTGCTGGATAGAACCTGTACTGGTTAGTGAGTGGGTAAAAACAATGGCGACCTACTCAGGTAATGCTGAATACAGTTCTCCTGAAAAACAGTTCCACCTTTACCAAGCATTAAATTGGCTAGAAGCTAAGCGCACAACTGTTGAGGTACGAAATCGCTTTGAACAAATCAAAAAGCATCAACCTAATAGTGAGCTAATGCAATGTGTATGGTCAGCTAAACCCCTAAAGAAAAATTACGATATAGATCATAGTATGCCTTTTGCTCGTTGGCCTAATAACGACCTTTGGAATTTACTGCCAACAGACAGCAAAGTTAACAACCAAAAAAGTGATCGATTACCAACAGAGCATAAACTAAAAACAGCTAAAGAAAGAATTCAACATTGGTGGCAAGCAGCTTGGTTAGATAATACAGATGAGCCTTCAACCTCATGTGTAAATAACCAATGGCAACGATTTTTTGCTGAAGCAAATATTGCTTTGCCTGGATTGGATTCAGATAATTCTTCGATAGATGATTTATTTGAAGCTTTAGTTATCCAACGTAGTCGGCTGAAAGAAATGCAGCAGTTAGTAGAGTGGTAAGTGAATGAATTTTAAAATAAAAATAAGGCTTCAGGTTGATGGATTATAAACCCCCACTAGCTATTTCATTTGTATGGCATGAAAGTGACAATGATGTAACAAAGGACGTTTTAGCTGATCTAAGCAATAAATTATCAAAAGATCCTAATAACCCATTCTCTAGAAGGTTAGATATTCCAACGTTCTATTTTCAATCAATTACGGAAAATACCCCACCAGCTTCTAACCCTAGTGACAAAGCAGCTATCAATTTAGTTGTAGCCTTTACAAGTGTAAATACTGCTGCTGTTAAATCTTGGCGTTCATACCTACAAGGTATAAACGAACAGGCACAATTTGAGTTAATATGTGTCTCGTTAGATGAGATAGGACTCGTCCATAGTGAAGAGCTAGATGGTCTAAATTTTTTGAGGGCATATTCATGGCCTGAGCAAGATAGGATACTTTATGCATCTATGTATATATTGCATGAAGTTTATCGATTTGGTTTCAACATGAATAAGCGTCCAGTACTAGGACAAAACTCATCTTTAAAAATATTTTTAAGTCATGCAAAAGTCGGTGAAATAGGAATATCTCATGCTGAGTCGATAAAGGCATTTATAAATGATACAAATTTAACAAGCTTTTTTGATGCAACTTCAATCTCTCCCGGTTTTAGTTTTGATAAGGAGATATACGGTCACTTAGCGGATTCCACTTTATTAGCAATAGTTACAGATGCATATTCATCTAGGTTTTGGTGTCAAAAAGAAATACTTTGTGCGAAAGATCTAAATAGACCAATAGTTATCCTTAACTCTTTAGATAGCTATGAGGACAGAGCATTTCCTGAGTTGGCAAACTCCCCTGTTATTCATGCTCACCCAGTAGCTCTATCAAATACACATATATTAGAAATTCTAGTTGCTTGTTTAATTGAAACTATTAGACAAAATTATGCCGTTAAATCATTAATTGAGCTACAAAACCTTGGGTGGATAGATCAATGCGCTCAAATAATTTCTAAACCCTTGGAATATAGAGAGGCGTTAAGAAATTTAGAAAAAGGGATAATTAAATATTGCTACCCAGATCCCCCTATATATGGTGATGAATCATCTTGGCATTCTATTATAGGTGTTTCAGCATCAACTCCTCTTTGGCAAGAAAAGAATATTGGATTATTACTTTTGAAAAAAATTGGTATTTCTATTTCTGAAGCCACAACTCAAGAAGATCATATTTACGAAATGGGTCTGCCATTCAATACATTGACCAAACTGGCTCAAGAGCTAGCTCGTCACCTCTTTGCACGTAGTGCTACGATTATATATGGGGGAGATTTAAGGCCTAATGGTTTTACTGAATTTATCTTGAATGAGGCTGTAGCTTTAAAATCCCAAAACGATAAACTGAAAACTGTTGTAGAAAACCATTTAGCATGGCCTTTATACCTAATGGATTCAGCCGTAGTTAAAAAATGGCGAGCAAAGCATATGGATATAATTGAGTCAATTAATCATCTGCCGCCTAAACACCTTGAAATTCAGTATGATAAAGAGACACCTTTATTACCAAACACTATTGAAAACTCATATATTTGGTCTCAAAGTTTAACAAATATGAGAATTAAAAGCATAGAAACATCAAACGTTAGAATATGTGCTGGGGGTAAGAGAAGTAACTTTAAAGGGGCAATGCCTGGTGTTCTTGAAGAAATATTAATATCCATTGAGCAAGATAAACCTATATTGCTCATCGGGGGATTTGGGGGAGTTGTTTCTGATGTTTGTAAACTAATTTTAGAATCTACAACCGAAGCTTCCCTAACTGAGGAATGGCAATTAGAACAAAGTACTACTTATGGTAAGTTACAAGAGTATGCTAACCAGTTCAATAGAAAGGTCAATTATCAAAGTATAGTGAATACATTATCTGAACTTAACGTAGAAAGGCTATCGTCTAGTACTTGTTTAAGTGTTGAAGAGTATACGAAATTAATGACTACTCAGTTTATAGATGAAGCTGTATACATTTGTATGAAAGGACTAAGTGAAGTTTAGATAATAAAATGATAATTACTAAAAAAGAAAATAAAATAAAAACTAGCCAAGGCTATGATGAATTTTGGAAATTTGCCTATGAACGCCAAAACGTTTTCATTAAAAGAGCATCAGGTGAACTAGAGAACTTGACTTCAGATGCAGTTATTAAGAAGTTTAAGTTCACTAATACATATAGAGCATCAGATAGAGTCAGTCAATATTTAATCAAAAATGTCATTTATTCAAAAAAATACAACGCTGAAGATACCGTATTTAGAATTCTATTATTTAAGTTATTTAATAAAATAGAAACATGGGAACTACTTGAAGGCAAGTTAGGAGAAATATCTACTAAGTCCTACTCATCTACTAGATATAGTAAAATTTTGGATAATGCGATGGATAGTAAAATAAGAATCTATTCGAATGCATATATGATGGCCTCAGGTGCTAAAGAATTTCCGGTTACAAGAAAACATCATGCTCACTTTTTACTATTAGATAAAATGCTCAAAGAGCAGTTGCCGTTGAAAGTTCAAGACTCCAACTCAATGGAGGAAGCTTACAACTTAATTTTGTCATATCCAATGATTGGTCAGTTTTTAGCATATCAATATATTACCGACATTAATTATAGTGAGGTGACCAATTTTTCTGAGAGTGAATTTACTGTTCCTGGCCCCGGAGCCAAAGATGGTATAAGAAAGTGTTTCCAGAGCAAAGGCGGCTATTCCGATTCAGATATTATAAAAATGTTAACTGAAAGACAGGAAGATGAATTCAAGAGATTGGATTTGGATTTTAAATTCTTGGGTGAAAGGAAGTTACAATATATTGATATTCAAAATATATTTTGTGAGACAGATAAATACTGCCGTGTAGTTCTCCCTGAACTAGAAGGTTTTTCCGGTAGAACAAGAATTAAGCAAAAATTTAAAATAAACCATAAAGCAATTGATTTATTTTATCCTCCTAAATGGAATATAAGGTTGTAATAATGGATTTAGATGAGTATCAAGCACGAGCTATAGAAACTTCACAATTTGAATTGAATGAAAAAGATGGAAAATTTATAACTTTGATGGGGCTTTCAGGTGAAGTAGGAGAGCTAGCGACAGAGTATAAAAAGCAGCTTAGAGACGGTGATGGTTACACGGTTTTCAAGGAAAAGTTAACTGAAGAGCTTGGAGATATATTGTGGTACTTATCTGCTATTGCAAAACATGAAGAAATAAATTTAAGTTACATTGCAGAGTCTAACCTGCGAAAAATTGATGACCGATGGAAGGATGGTTTGATTCAACCTTCTTTTGATCTTTTCGATAATAATTTCCCACCGCATGAACAACTTCCAAGGCACTTTAAGGCTACATTTCAAGAAAGAATAGGCGAGGATAAGAAGAAATATATCTGCATTACTTGGGATGAAAATAAATTTGGAGACCCTTTAAGAGATAATGCATATGATTCTGATTATTATCGTTTCCATGATGTATTTCATCTGTCTTATGCTGTCATTTTAGGCTGGTCACCGGTAGTAAGACGGCTTATGAAGAAAAAGAGAAAATCTTCACACAATATTGACGAGGTAGAGGATGGCGGCAGAGCAGGTGTTATAGATGAAGCTATTTCGTCATTAGTTTTTGAATATGCCAGGAAACATAGTTATTTTGAAAAATCCAATAATGTTGATTATTCACTATTAAGAACTATTAAGGAATTAACTAAGCATTTAGAAGTAAAAGTGAGGACAGGGAAAGATTGGGAAAAAGCAATTTTATTAGGATTCCATCATTGGAGAGAATTGAAGAAGCATAATGGCGGGATTATTTATTGTAATTTATTAGAAAGAACAATGACTTTTGAAGAGCCTGACAAGGAGATGTTATGAGTAAAGTAACCAAGAATGTATTTGTAAGTCATCATCATAAAGATGATGCGAGTGTTGATGGTTTAACGCGATTGGCAGCGAATAAAGGATTTAACCTTAGGAACAGTTCAATTAGAGCGAAACCTGAAAACCAAAAAAGAATTAATGAGAAAAAAATCCCAGAGCAAACTCTCAAAAGACTTCTTCGAATGAAAATGAGATGGGCTAGTCAATTGATAGTTGTAGTCGGTAAAGAAACACACTCAAGAGATTGGGTTAACTGGGAAATTGAACAAGCACATAAAATGGGAATGCCCATTGTCGGGGTATATGAAAACGGTTTGACAGAAAAGGTCGAGCTTCCTGAAAAACTTGTAGATTATGGAACAGCAATGGTTTCTTGGCGTGGGGAATCTATAATTGACGCCCTTAAAGGCTCAAGCACATTTCAAAATGCTGATGGCTCTACTGCCGACAAAATGCAATCTGGTAACGTAGTATGTTAATAGATCAAAGTAAATCGCTTTATGTATATAGTGTGACGAGAGATCTTGGGTTTGCTCCAAACCCATTTCATGGTGTTTGTACTTTAGCTACCTGCAAACCTAATATTAGAAAAAAAGCTGTAATAGGTGATTGGGTCATGGGTATTGGCGGAGCTAATATGAAGAAGCAAAAGCGAAAGTGTATATTCTTGATGGAAGTTACAAATAAAACAACTTTTGATCAGTATTGGATTAACCCTGAATTTCAGCTAAAAAAAGCAGTTAGAAATGGAAGTAAAGTCCAAATGTTAGGAGATAACATTTATCATACATCGCCAGAAGGTATACGGATCCAAGAAGACTCCCACCATAGCAATGCTGACGGAACTACCAATGAAACCAATCTAAATAGAGATACAGGAAGGACAAACAATATATTAATTTCTAATAATTATTTTTATTTTGGTGTTAACGCTGCCGTTATAGATTTAGATGCAATAGGACATGGAAGAATTAGAGATTATAAGGGATATTCTCTAGAAAATAATAAACCAGCGTATAAGGAAATTTCGAAATTTATTAAAAAACAGAGCAATGCAAAAAATATATTACAAGGTGACCCTGTAAATTTTCATCAATTTGATACAAGAGTTGACCAAGGGACTGGTCAATACTCATAACTAGATCTTAATTCTTATCGTTAAACAATATTGTCATTTGCGTAAGATGTATAACATTAACGTGTTGATATTTATGGTTTTTAAATGTATTCTAATTGTATTATTTAAACATAGAGTTTATATAATAAATTAAGCAAGGAGAGGAACTAAATGAAGTGGAAGAAATGGCTTGAAAATTGGGATATGACGTCTCTAAAGATTAGCACAGGATTTTTAGAGATGGAGTGGAGTCCATCTGAACCAGATAAAAAAGCATCTTGGGATTTGTATATAGAACTTTTAACAAGAGTTTCAACACAAAAGCTTGATGTAAATTATGGAGATGAAAAAACAGCCTTAGATAGTCTTTATTCATTATTTGAGACAACAAGGGGAATTATTAAGGAGCATGGAAAGGATTGTATTGAGTTTACAAAACTTGCTGTTGTGGTACTAAATCAAAAAATACGACCCTTCACTCAAAAATGGCATAGAATTGCTATTTCAGAGGACTTCAATAATCCAGAAATCTGCACTGAATTTAGAAATGAATTGGAAGAGCTACAGAGAGACCTTCATATATATACTCAGATGTTAGCCCAGATGGCAGGTGTAGAAGACTTAACTAATTTAGAAGAATAATTGATTAGAGTCCTAAAGGGCTTACTCAACGTTTAATCAGATTATAATAATAAAGAAGAGCTTACTAAATTTTATATGAAAATATTTATTAACTATCGGCAGTTAGACACACCTTGGCCTGCGGATTACTTGGCAGACAAGTTAAAAGACGCCTTTGGTGAATCAAATGTGTTTATAGACGAGAGAAAGATAGATGTTGGAGATAGGATTAAGCACGAAATTAACTCTGCTCTTAGCACAGTTAAAGTTCTAATTGTATTAATTGGCTCTAAATGGCTATTTTCGCATGATAGTTCTGGAAGGCGTAGAATTGACGGATCAGACGACTGGGTGAAACATGAAATTAAAGAGTGTCTGAATAGAGATGAGTGCTTGGTCATTCCAATTTTATTAGAAGGAGCTGCATTACCAAGTAAGAAGGATTTGCCAGGTGAAATTCAAGGACTGGCTGATTGTAAGGCAATTAAGATTAGCAAAGAAAATAGAGCGTTAGGGGTTGAAGGTCTTATTAAAAGAGCTAATAGGCACTTAAGTGGTAATGATATTGAAACTACAAAGAGTACGCCCAGCAAAATTATTTATGAAAAACTTTCCCAGTATGGAAAACTAAATCTTTCAGACTTTAAAAATCCGTATAATCATGTATTTGATACAGAAAGCTGGTCCGAAAGAAAAGTATTTTGTGCTATATGCTTCCCAAAGATTGACCTTCTCAAAAATGCCCCTAAATCAGCTCAAATTCCAGCGGTTGCTCTTTGTTTTGACTCAAGTTATAAGGTAGATATAAAGTCACTGATGGATGAAGTTTTATATAGCAAATTTCAGCAGTATTCCCCTGGGAAATTATTCAATAAAGATAAAGTTAAAATACTCAAAAGTCTTTCGCCTATCTTTGATAATGTATTTATAGCTGGTGTGACGTTACCAGCTCTGCTTTTTTCAAGTAAGGTAAACAAAAGAAAGTACAGGCACACATACGCAGCTTTGATAAACTCACTTATATACCCACTTTTGAGCTATCATGAATCTATCGAATACACACTTGAAAATATTGAAGTTGCGCCAATTGGTTCAGCTTCTCATGATGTCAACTTACTTTCAGTCCTTAATAGTGAAATAGAACCTAATATAAGTCATTTGGAAAATGAAGAGATTGGAAGTATTATTAGAATGTTAGCATGGTGTATTGGAGCAGCTGTTAATAGTGATAATTTAGAATGGATTGATATTATAAAAGAAGGCTAACGACAGTCCAAGGATATCCGCACTAAAAAACCTCTTAGTTATAGCGTCAATGGACGCAATGGAATTATGCGGTAGGAATGTCGGGGAGGTAAAGGAAATCGCTCTCACTGGAGAGGTAGAACCTAGATAATGGAACTCTTAAACTATTAAATAAAGGAGATTTATGATTGATATACATTGCAGAGGAAGTACTTTATATTTTACTTTGAAGCAACGTTTAACTCCCAGACGTTTTCGTACGGGAAACAATTTAAAAACTTGTTTTAATTAAATATAAAGAGTATGAGGCGGCGAAAGCCGCCTCTTTTTATTGAGGGTTAACCAACCGCTAACTTTGCAGTCTCATGCCATAAATATGCTGGCATTGGATGCCTTAACTTCCAAGTAATATTCATAGGTTGACTGCCTTCATATTTAACGAAATCAACGGGGCCAAAGTTAACAAAACCCATCGTTCTACCGTTTTCATCTTTGGCTTGTTCCCGCACAAATAAGAGGAACGTTTTCATATTTTCTTTTTGTTTTATATAGCCAAGGCCCTTGCCCGAACTTGGTTTAGCACTATTCTGAGTTTGCCAGTGAAACAAAGTAGGGCTAATTGCATAGTCATGATACATAGTGGTTGCTGAAAACTGCTTTTCACACTTGTTTAAAGTCACAAATAGTAATTCAGTGTTTGCATCAGCTATATTTAATACACCTTCTCGGCTAGATGATTTCTTGGTAAAAGTACTATCACCAAAAGCGACTAGAATATGTTCTTTAGGGTAACGAACATGCATGTTGAGTGCTGATGTATCTACTTTGCTATTACCAACGATTGGCATATCAAATTCACTTACATCTAATCGCTCAATAAGAATTGCTATAGCTTCACTTAGCTCACTCTGTAACGGTGTATTTTTCAAAGCAGATAAACTTTCAGTTAGTATATCAAAGCCTAATTGTTTACCTGTTTTATCCCAGAAATCGTAATGGCACATCAAAGCAAAAAGTTGCTGCCGTTCTGACGAATTATTCCTTGGTAGGGTTCTTTCAGATGGTTCTAATATTGAGAAGTTATTATCGCAAAGCGCTTTAATAAACCGTAAATATGAGAGTGATGTGCAATTAATCAATCTATTATTGATTGCTCTGTAATAGGCGGTATAAAGCTCCTTATCGTCATCAATTATTTCTGCTCCCTTGCTTGCAGCAAGTAAAGTTGTCCATCCTCCAAATTTCCCAACTTTTACCTTATAGATATCTTCCAATGAAATATTAGGGTGAATATGTAAAAAGTTGGTTAGCGTTAATGGTAAATGTGTTGCATGAGGGAAGTTGATTATTAAGTTAATTAACTTACTCTTATTAAGTGTCGCTTGGTTGATATTTTTAAGGATCATTGCTTGAGTTTTTTCTTGTAACTCAATTCGACACCCTAGAGGGAGGTGAGGAAAACCTTGTTTAACTTCTTTCGCAATTGCTTGATTTGTTTTACCTACTAATGCTCTAAACTTATGTGAAAAGTCGTATTCTGGTCGCGAATTACCGACAAAATCTAAAATAGTGCAGCATTCTTTATCGTTAGTTAACCGTAATCCACGCCCAAGTTGCTGAAGAAAAATGGTTAAGCTCTCAGTGGGGCGTAAAAACAGCAAGGTATCTAACTCTGGGATATCAACACCTTCATTAAATATATCGACAACAAAAAGCACATTGATTTGCTTTGACTTCAATCGCTGTTGCTGAACCTCCCGGTCTTTACTGTTATCGCTAGTTAATACGCCACAAGGAATATTATGTAGCGTAAACTTTTTAGCCATAAAGTTTGCATGCTCTTTACTAACGCAGAACGCCAAAGCTCTCATTTGGAAAATATCAGTAACCACTTCATCAAGACTTTGTAGAATACGCAACACACGCTGATCGTTGTAGGTATATAAGTGAGTTAACTCTGCAATATCATAACGTCCTTTAGACCATGAAATTTTTGTTAGATCTGTATCATCATCTATGGCGAAATATTGAAATGGAGAAAGGTGGCGTTGATTAATCGCCTCTGGCAATCGAATTTCCGCAGCAATAACATTACAAAAATCACATAAAATATCTGTGCCATCGTGTCGTTCAGGTGTAGCTGTTAACCCCAATAAAATCTTCGGATTAAAATGCTCTAATACACTCCGGTAACTACTCGCAGAAATATGATGTACTTCATCAATAACAATATAATCAAAGTAATCTTCACTTAACGCCAATGTATCAATTTGATTATTTAAGCTTTGAATTGAGGCGAAAAGATGCTGATATTTACTCGGTTTGTTATTACCAACCCATAGTTCACCAAACGCGCTATTTTTTAATACGCCACGGTACGCACCTTGCGCCTGCTTTAAGATCTCTTCTCTATGTGCAATAAATAAGAACTTTGCTTCAGGGTTATCATTGTAAAAACGTGCAAAATCAAATGCCGAAATGATTGTTTTACCTGTGCCTGTAGCCGCAACCACTAGGTTTCGATAGCGTTCATGCAGGTCTCGTTCAACTTGAAGCTTTTCAAGTATGGTTTGCTGGTGAGAATGAGGTTTGATATCAAAATAAAAGCTTGGTGTTGAGTTATTAAAACTGCCTTTTGCCTCTTGCAGTGCATTTGTTAATTTTTCTCTACTTTCAATTTCACCATCGAAGTATTCAAAGTCCGGTGACTCCCAATAGGTTTCAAACGTACTAAGCGACTTTTCAATAATGTGAGGTATTTCTTGAGAGGTGATTTTAAGGTTCCATTCTAAACCACTAGTCAGTGCAGAGTGCGATAGGTTAGATGAACCAATATACCCGGTATGAAAACCAGTATTGCGCATAAATAAATAGGATTTTGCGTGAAGCCTTTCACGGTTAGTATTGTAGCTAAGCTTAACTTCGGTATTGGGTAATGATGCTAAAAACTCTACTGCTTTTGCATCGGTAGCGCCCATGTATGAGGTGGTAATAATTTTTAGTTTTTTTCCACTTCGTGTAAATGATTCTAGTTCATTCTTGAATATTCGAATGCCAGCCCATTTAATAAATGATACTAACCAATAGATTTTATCAGAAGACTGGATCTCTCTTTTTATCTCCGTTTCTAACGAAACTCCAACGTTACTACCGCAAAATAATTCACTCTGAGTTAGCCCTGTAATAGGCATTATAGATTCTACATATTTGGGCAAATCAGCAGCAATAGGATTGACCTTATCAAATAGCGCAGTAAGGATTTTTCCTTGGCTATTGATTAGGTTCTCACTGATTAGCTCTTCATCTCGAATGTGCTTGCTTAGCCATTGAACGATGGTATTGGCGAGATTTATTTGTTCGCTAATTCTGTTGTCACCACCTGGAACTGAGTCCATCGCAATTTCGATGAGGCGAGTTAAGAATCGGGATAACCATGTTGCGGCTTCGGCAGACTCTAATGTTCGTTCACCAACATGAAAGGATTCACGATCTAAGTTTTGTTCAACTAACTGAGTGATTAGTTGTTCGTAGATACCCGTTTGATTCATGAAAATCCTTTTAATACATCGTTATATAAGTCCAGGATATCTGAAAATGTTTGAAACTGGAATGTCTACCTATGAAGCATTAGTACATTAAAAAGAACAAAGAATGCATATCTCTATTATTGAACTTATTTTATTTTTTAAACTTCATATTGCATAACCTTGATGCCGTATTTGTCAAAAACCTCAGTTAGCTTCTCTTCTTCGCTAAGAGCATTGATTCTATTTTGTTCTATCATCTTTAATGTACTGTTTAGTTCTGTGCTAACTGAACTCCATAACACTCTTGAGCTTTCTTTTTCTGATTCTTCATCTTCTAAAATTTTTTTACAGTTTCCATGATTCAGGCCTTCTTCTACAACTGCGTAGGCTACTGCTCTATAGCCGTCTGTAATATTACTTTTTGTGTTAACATAAACAGGTTCTTTCATGTCCTTAATAATGAAAGTTATAACTCCAGGTCTAGAGGTGTCAGCGGTAATCCAATCTTCACCATAGCTACTAAGATACCAGATGATTTTATTTGCTAGTTCTCTTTTATTCATTTCCTGCTCCTTTTGGATTGATAATTTATCTTTCGATAATCGGATAGATTTATCGTAAGTTCAAAAAGTGAAGTATTGCTTGTTCTGGTGACTCTTTATGCTCACGGATGCGATAACGTACGCTCGATTCTTTTAGTTCTAACTCTTTACATGCTGTAGCTATACTACGATGCCTTATACCGTTAATAGTAACTTCTCGAATGTAGTGGGGCTGACTGATTGCTTCCTTCAGAGTTAAACCTTGGTCCATTCGTTTTTTCACAGTATCTTGAGATAGTTTATAAAATTTACAAACAGCACTAATGCTTTTAAATTTCCGCCCATCAATGAAAATTTTCTTCTCAATTTTTTGCAAGATAGCTTTTTGCCAAGAGAGTTTATGTATACGTTTGTACTGCTGGGTGCTCTCATAACTCAAATCAAGCGCTATACATGCCTCCCTAGCAGTAGGATAAAATTTTCGATTGATTGTTACTGCGGTTTTGTGGTGTCCTGACTCACCTCCGTTCGTCAAATTATAGCCATTAGGAAAGCGAGTCTTTTTCGTTCTAATCAGGTACTCTTCTTTATCTAGCATCGACTTTAAAGACTTAAAAGACCCAAGTATTTCAAAGTCGAAATTTTCCACTCCATGTTTTCTCATGGCTTGATAAAGAGGTTTTTTGGAATGTTTTAGATCTACAGAAAAATGTTGCCTTTTTCTCTTTTTAATATCTGTGGTACTGCCAACATACTTCATTCCACTGTGAGCATTTGTTATCGCATAAACTACTCCGAAGTAGCCAACTTGAGTAATGTATTCAGATCTTTCCCTAAAAAGAGGCTTGTTAATCGCGCTCTCAACATCTAAGCCTTGTTTACGCATACGGCTATATAAAGTACCAACTTTAATGCCATATTCATTAGCAACTTCCACTAAACTATTATAAGTTTTTCCGTCTATCTTTATTTGGTTTTTAGTTTGATTATATCTAATGACTATAATTGCTTCTTCTGGTGTTTTCCCTTCTATTTTAACCCTGTTTCTTAACGCCATCTCACTTACTCCATGATGAATCGCTACCTGCCGCAAGCTTAGGAACTCTTTTTCAAACACGGTGTGCTTCTCAGGCTTTGTAGATAATAGGTATTTAATCGCTTGTTCTACAGACTCATCCTTTCTCTTCATACGTCCATTAACAGAAGAAGGTCGTAAGTCATGAAATATACAAGCTTGGCGTCTGCTCCTAAATGTTTGATCAAAAATGGTCACTTCTAGTTCTTTTTTTCTATCTAAATAACGGTTGATGGCATCTTCTGCACTTATCTCTTCAATTCTAATAGCTTCCGTAATAATATTCTTTGGAATACTGTAAAACTTAGCTGCATCGCTTGATGTTTTAAATTCGATTCCATTTACTACTACTACTGAAGGTTTGTTTTTCATAATAATTTCAACTGATTGCCTACTTTTGAATTTCGTCATTCCAAGCTAGGTTATAAAGTTTATTTATAATTGCATCTATTTCTTCGAAATCATCAAGTTCTTCTTTTCTTTCAAATGCAACATATTCAGCATATAACCCCAAAGCTTCAAAAACACTTGGGTATTCAATAAAGGAGATATCTTTAATGGGGATGCAATATGTATTTAAACGTTCATGATCAAAAAAGACCGTAACTGTATTCTCATCAAATTTTGTGACAGGTTTTATGTGCTGGACACAATCATCCCAGCCCTCACCTCGATCGAATATACCAGGTAAGAATATCTGTTCTCCGCTTTTTAAATAAACCCTAACCCCCCAAGCATCAGTAAAATTTTGTTCATAGTTGCTTTTTTCTGAGTCATTTAATAAAGAACTGTAATTTTCTTTTAGAGATGTTTTTAATGATGTAATTACTGTGGGAATTTCGTCAGCAAGTTTGGATTTATTCTTAATCATCCATTCTAAGTCATTAGACAAGTAATAATCACTATCTTCGCTGATTTCAAAATTACCATTTTTAGCCATCATAAAAAGCACTGTTTTTTTGTCTACGTCAGCCTTTAAAAGAGGCGTTTCATGAAACCCTTCTCCAGCTAACGCAGGGTATTCATCAGCAGCCTCATCGTGAAAAATAGTCCACTGAATATTACTTCTATTAACGAAAAATAATTTGTCATCAATCGTTTCAATTTTGATGAAATTGGAGTCATCATCAATTATTTGAGTTAAAAGCTTTTGCTTTGAATATTCAGAAAGTTCAAACTTTATCGGCAATTCAAAAATAGATAATTTAATTATTAGCTCGTCACTGAGTGACGTATGAATACGGTCACTTGCATTGTCTTCATTGAAGTAAATAAACGATGGAGAGCGGTCACTACAATAAATAGCTTTTGCCACGGGTTCTTCCTGCTGAACAACTAATTTTGAAATACTACATGTAAGTTTTGAAGCTAAAGCTTGAAGATGTGCTGTGGATGGGGTTTTCTCCCCTCGTTCCCATGAACTATAACGCGCTGGAGATACATTAATCGATTCAGCCAATTGTTTTTGAGTCAAATTTAATGACATTCTTAGACGCTTTAGTTCTTTATTTGGGGTTACCATAATTGCACCACCTTCATTTTGTTTTGAATTAGCTCAATAATAGTACAATAAAAAATAAAAACAACCATAAGTTGTTTTTATTTTCTTTGGGTTGTTTTTGTTGTTGGTAAGGGCAACACTACCACATTACTTTAAATTTTATTTTCTGTTTGAAATTTAAATTAATAGAGTGCTATATTCTTACTAGCACAATATTACTGTGTGTCGGCTAGACATCCTGCTACTCCCCAATCAATGTGGCTTCTGTCTCTTCTATTTTTTAATAAAGTATAAAACTTAATCTTTTATTTTTATTTGGTATTTATAAGCCTGAAAATAATTATTTTTGCTAATGGGGGGAAGTAAAAATAGTGGGCTAATAAATGGGAGATAAAAAATGAATAACCATCAACATACAATTTCAATATCAAACGCAACCGCAACGATTAACCAAATTCACGCCCTATTAAAATCGCGAAACATTGACATTAAAAAAAGTGATTGTAAGCAATTAGTATCACAAGTCCTGAATTACTCAACGTCAAATGAACTTGATAGTGATATCAAACAGTACAATTTGGAGCAGAAAAAACAAAATAAATTTGATCGTAACGGTCAGTCTAAACAACAAAAAGGGTTTATGCTAAAAAACTTTAACAGCCCTTTTAAATTGTTCAATACATTAAATAAAAATCCATTGGCTTCAGCAGTAATTGGGTTTGATGAGGAGTTTCACCTAGACGGAGGCCACCATTACAAAGAAGGGGATTATTTATTTGCTAAAAATAAGGTTGAAGCGTTTAAGTTAATTGTGCAGTGGGAAGCTAACGTAAATTTTGAATACATTCCATATGACGATGAAGATGCTGATGAAGTTGAAACTGAAGGCTACTGGGTAGTTTCCTTTAAAGGTAACGCAGAAGCATACTTTGGTGATGACTACTATGTGTCAACTTATAACTTAGGCCATGAGATTAACAGTAAAGATGTCGATAAACATGTTCTTGAAGCGTATGTTATTAATGAATTTTTAGATTTTGTTCAGCCATTCTTTTTTTATAGTAGGGAATCGTTAAATGATTATCTAAGAGATTGGTTTGATGAAGAGTATGGCAATAATTTTCCAGAAAACCCTTCTGAAATACAATATATCGAATATATTAAAAAGTTTATGCCCCACTTGGGAATAGAAGAAATCGTAAGAATGGAAGTTGGAAGCTCTGGACCTGATTACCTTAAATTACTCAAAGAGTTTGGTGCAGATTATACTGATGGTGGCTTAATGGAAACTGCTGCTATGACGGGCGATATAAAGGTCTGTGATTTTTTGATTAACGAAGGACATTCAATAGTGTCAATCATTAAATCTAAACGGGAAACGGGGTTAGGAAGCTTTTTTTTAAATGCTCATTGTTCTGGAAGGGAGTTATCCGGAGACATAAAGTCATTTTATAAAATAGCTCACCATTATGGCATTGATTTCAACATACAAGATGAAATTAATCGAACAGTTTTACATCATTGTGCTTATCGGGGTTGTGAAGAGTTATACCAACTTCTCATTTCATTAGGTGCAAATGAAATGATTGCTGATAATAGCGGCCAAACACCTAAACAAATTCGGAAAAAGAATATATCTAAAAGTGATGATTTGTTTTCCTCGGTCTTTGGTAAATGATTTATTTTAATAAACAAACTTATTGAATAGAGTGATATCGAGTGTGGTTGTTACTAAAACAAACAATCACACGCTTATTTCAATCCAAACGTAATAATCAAAAAAATTAAAACATTTCTCTTTAAATATAAATAAAACACACTATATTAGCTTAGTGTAAGTTGTACGAAATTTGCTTGAATTGACGCTAAAATACGTCAATGGTGACCGAAGTGGTGATTTTAGTGAAACGGCTAGTTCGTAACTAATTGAAAAAATGAAGAGTTCGTACCCTAATGCGAATTCAGATCCAGAATATCGAATGTGTCTTTACTCTTGACTCACTATCCAAAAATAAAAAAGCCACTATCTATAGTGGCTTTTTTGCTTATGTCGCTTTTATTGTTTGTTATGTGGGTGGTTTCTGGTGTACTAAATGATCAATTTTCTCCCATTGCCCATCTCGATATTTAATTTCATAAAATGGCCAATAGTTGTTATCAATTCTTAATGTTATTACTTTAGAGTTGTTTCTGAAATCTAAAGTTTTAATTAACACCGATGCTTGATGATCCTTGCCTTTTATTGCTTTAACAAAATCATCAGTGTTCTTAATTGACTGGCCGTCTATTTCTACAATACGTTGCATAGCATAAAGCCCGTAACGTGTCGCTGGAGAACCATAACTATAACTTGCTACATATACGCCGTCATCGCCAACATTTCCTTGTTGCTGCGCCGCACGATGCGGTGAATGTAAGTACAATCCAGACCAATAAAACACTTGGTCTATATCTTGTCCCGTTAATTGCGTTGTTGTTAATCTCTGGGAATGAACTTTACCTTCACTAAAATATGTAACTTCAACATCAGGTGATTGCGATAATAACTCTACCTGTCTAAAAGAGGAGACAGGAGTGCCATTAATCGCTAATAAAATATCACCGCGTTTAAATAACTCTGCACTCTTTGAGCTTTCTGCCACATTGTAAACAGCAAGTAATTTATCTGTATTTGGATTTTGCTGTGCAAGTTTACTTAACCAGTCTTCTGGTAACCCCATTTTCAATGCATCAACAGGCGCAATTTTCGTTAAATTTAAATCCGAAGAATAAATTGGTTTTTTACTCTCGTGTAATTCTATTAACTCTGCAACATATTCAACTGAAATACCGGCCATGATAGTATTAACGCTGTCACCTTGACGTTCTTCAAACATAGTCCATAACGCTGTCACATCATTAGTCTTATTTATTAACACCCCATCAACCGACAAATTAGGGTTTACAAGGCTTACCACTTCAATATTCCTTTCAATAAATTGTGGTGCTTTAAATTGTGTCAGCCAAAGCTCATCAATAGTATCTACATCTGTTTCACGATATTCGACAACGCCTTCATAATTAAGACCCATTTGTAGTATTGGCTCTCCTTTGGTAATCGGTTGTTTACTTAACGTGACTTGAGTTATCGGTATATGAGCCACAGCTTTGGGTGCATATGACACTAAAGCCAAATTATGTAACGGATGTATATATTCCACTTTACCTTTAACCTCAACACGGTTGTTAAAGGTAAGCTTTACGTCTCCTAACGAGCTAAAGACCACACTTCTCGAAACAACAACCAACCCTTTTTCAGTGTCCACAATGACACCAGTACCTGTTTTATTATTATTTCCACTTCGACCTTGAATGGAGTACGGGCTGGTAAAATTTATTTCAACTAACGCTTTCTCCAGTTGGTTACTCTTAGTCATTGAAAAATTATGAGTATTATCTTCAGTTTTTTCTTCGGTATCAGCTAATGGTAACGACTGGCTGCAAGGCCAATAACCTAACGAAGCATTTTTCTGGCAATAACTATGTTCAAACCAAGTTCTATTTATTTCGACTAGTGCGTAATTACTGGTTCCGGGATTGTTAAGGTTAAAGTAACGAAGATGAACTTTACTACCATTAACAATACTGCTTAACTGTTTGTTAAAGTCTTCAACGGTATCAACATGTACACCATTGAACTCTGTAATAACACTTTTATGGGGTACACCAGCTTGTTTGAAACTACCTGATGATATTGCAACATATACACCTTTGATCGGTTTGTTAAAATGTCTTGCTTGCTGATAGGACAAATTATGGAACACTCCGCCGTCAAATTTTAAAAATGCCGAAGGTGTTATTGTATCTAAATCATTAACATTTACTGAAATAGATAATGCTTCACCGCGCCTTAATACAGACAAGTTAACACGTTGGTTAACATGATTATTTATGCTGTTTTCTAAGGTTGAAAACTCAGCAACTGACTGTTCATTAATGGCTAATAAAATGTCTCCAACTTCAAGTGCATTAGCTGCAGAACTTTCAGGGATTATAGATTTCACCACTAATAGGCCGAGTGCCTCTGGAAATTGTTTTCGATACTTCATTTCTAAATCATCGTTCAAACCAAGTCTTTCTAATTCAGCATAAGGTTTGGCATTGAATGTTGTTTGTATCGTGCCCCGAGAAATTTTTTCATTTGCTTGTAACTTATTTAAGGCAATTTTAATTTTTTCTAACGGTAGATAAAATGCATTAGCTGATTTGGTTTGACTTCCGGCGTTTAAAGCAACAACTTCCCCATGAATATTAATAACAGGAGAACCTGATGAGCCACCTGTTGAGGCCGTTGCAGCTTGAATGTAGAAAATATTAAAATCGTTATACCGACCTAGACCATATACGGGTGCCTCTCGATCAAGTCGTGCGATAGTACCATCGAGAATAGAAATTTTTTGTCCTGCGTCGTTACCAATAATACGAATTTCTTGGCCAACGTTAGGGTTATTGTTACTTAGCGTAAATTGGTGGGGTTGAAGGTGTTTAATTTTACTAGGGTCATAACGATAGAAGCCGAAATCATGTACAGGGTCAATATATAAAGGGGTTAGATCTACCTCTTCGTTATTAATTAAGATTGCTTTCGCGGTTACCGGTCCAGGTGTCACAATATGTCGATTGGTTAAAATAATACCTCGCTTCGCATCAACAATAAAACCGGTACCATAACCACTACTATTCCATTTACCATCGAAACTAACGGGTACATCGGTTTGAATGCTAACTACGCCGCTAGACACTCGCTTCACCGTGTCGTTCCAATTATTCTTGACTGTATTTGATGAGCAATTGGTTAAAGATAAAAGTGAAAACAATCCGACCAATAACACTAAAACATGTGCTATTTTTTTGTTTTTAATGAACATCCCTATGACCTTATTCTTTGGTTTATATGTATTTATTTTAATATACAGCTTTTATTTATAAAGAGCTTAAACTTTCTACATAAAAATAAGTCAACTCATCCTTCTTTTATCAATGCTGAAACATCACTAAGTCTTTTCTGGCATTCTTGAACACTGAAAATAGTACGCGTTGATTTGTATAATCTATATCACTTAAACTCGCTATGCGCTTAGACTTTGATGATACTTCCATACTCGACAGCACTTGTTGCTTAATTTGATAACGCCACAGTTTGCCCTGACCAAAGAGTACTAACTGGTCATCTTTAAGTACAAAGCCTGATGAAAATACGGTATCTGTCGTCGGCTGAAAAAGAGTTGATTGGTTATCTCGATATATATGAAGTGTTTTATCCCAGTCGGTATAATACAGCGATCCGTCGTTATCAAGTTGTGCCCAATAACTAAACCCTTGATAGATAACCTTATGCTCACCGGTATTAATATTAAACAATATAACTTTTCTTTGTTGATTTTGATTAATAGCTGAAGCTTGTTCGGTGATCGACAATAATACTTGTTGATTATCAACCCATTGGTATACATCTAACACTTTAAATGATGTGGTTATTAATTGTGCCTGCCCATCTAGTGTTAACAGTTGCAGTTTTCCTTTAAGACCCAATGCCAACGATTGACCATCTAAAGACCAAACGTAAGAATGTATCTGGGCATTGGTGTCAAAATGACTAAGCTGTTTGAGTTGCGTATTTTGCGAAAACCAAATTTGTTGTTCGCCACTTCTGTCAGAAACAAAACTAATATCCCCTGTTTGTGGTTGGTATTTAGCTTGGTAATCCATAACGGTTGAATGATGCACGGTTTGATTTTTTTCAATTGTGATTTCTGATGGCATATCAGATGATAACGACGAATTGTCCTCTTTTACGGCATTATTGGTTTGGAAGTTGTACTCTTCAACATCAAAATCAACGCCGCCCATAACAGCCACAATTTTATTACCATCTGGATGATATACCGGGTTGTATATATTGGTAATAGTCGCTACCGGATATTCAATAAATGTTCCATTCAAATCGATTTCAAATAAATTATTTCCAGCAGAAGCCAGTAATGTGTCTTTTAATGGGTGCCAATACGGATCCCACCATAAGAAGTCGCTATAATTTTCTGGCACATCAAGCTGCACATGCTCTGTTGTCTGTGTTTCGGTGTTAAATAGCACTAATGATGTATTTTGCATTTGATCATGAACAGTAATGGCGAGCTTTTTATTTCTGACTGAATATACCAATGCTTGAGGGCTATATTCCTGGTCAGCATAAAGCCGTTTTATTTCACCGCTATCGATGGCTAATGATTTTACGACACCTTCTCGTGCATAAGAGTCGATATAAGCAATATGGTTGTTAGTTAACCAGTTAATTGCACCATAGTTATGCTGGTCACAGCTAAGTATTTCTCGGGGTACTTGAGGTTTGGTTTTTGCCAAAATAAAAGACAATGCGCTAATCTTACGACAATTATCAATTTGCTGTTGGTTATTACACCCCACCATATTAGAAAAGGCTAGTTGATTACCATCGGGAGACCATGCTGCCCCGCCATAAAATCCAGAACTTTCTGTAAGTTTAAATTCACGGTTTTCAAGTAAGTCTTTTGCCCAAAGTTCGTTTTCACAAACACTTACAAATCGGTTAAACACCAAATAACGACCATCAGGTGAAAAGTTAGGAAAATATTCTTTTTCATCCGTACTGGTAATTGGGGTTAAACGATCGATAGGCGGCGACGACTTTTCTAAGGGAATAAAATACGACACTAGCGCTAGTAAACATACGCAAGTAAATAAAATAGCCAGCAACCACTGTTTTTTATGAGCTGTGTTTTGACTACTATCTATTTTTATTACTTCAGCAATCGATTTTGCTTCTGGCCATTGCACTTTAGCAACAAGGCTATAACCTACTTTAGGGTGAGTCGCTATCATCTTTTGTTGTTTAGCGTCATCCCCTAAGGCTTTTCTCAACTGGCCAATACAACGTTGCACGGCATTAGGTGCAACGACAACATTTGGCCAAACACTTTCTAATAAGGTTTCATGAGTAACAACTTCGCCAGGTGTTTTGGCAAGGGTTAATAATACTTTTAGCACTCGAGGCTCAAGCGATACAATGTCATCTTTGACAATAATTTGTGCCCGCGATACATCAACTCTAAAGTTGCCCACCCAAAAATCACTCATTAATTTTCATATCCGTCTTTATTAAAAGTTTATAACCGTGCTACTGCAAGATGCAAAGTCAAATCAGTATATCGCCAATGGTTGATGCTTTCAGAGATTTATTCTCGCAATGTGCTGTAATTCTGCATATTTTAATAATCATCAGCAAACCATCAGTTTTTTATCAGTTAATCTGTAGCGTTTTTATCCTTATGTTAGGCACTATACAAATACAGCAGACTCAAGCATATAAAAAAGAGAATCAATAATGCACCTGAGTCTTTGGATAATAAATTAAATGAAGAGAATAACGTGAAAACACTATTTACTCAGCCACCGTTAAGAAAACTCAATAAGGTAACCGTTAAAATGCTCACGCGATTACTAACAGTTGTTGCCCTATTGCCATTATTGTTGATCAGTCAGTTCAGCTCTGCCAATGATATTAGTCGCAGTGAAGTAGCGCAAATAAACATAAATTTAGGTGAAAAAATTGCTTTTTATTCCGAAAATCTCAAAGAGCAACGAGATTTTTTCATTCGTTTACCTGAAGGTTACCAAGAAACGAAACGCAGTTATCCAGTGATCTACTTACTTGATGCTAATAACGAAACCTTAACCTATATGAAAGATTTATATTTTCATTCCGTTGTTCAAATTGATCGATTAATGCAACAAGGTGATATTCCAGAAAGCATCATTGTTGGAATACCTTTTCAAAGTAACCAATGGTTTAGTAATGTTTCTAGCAACCCTGTGCCCTTCAGAAATTATTTAACTGACGAACTATCAAGCTACATTGATAATAATTACCGAACCGCTAAGAATAACATTCTTATTGGCCAATCTTATTCTGCTTTGTTTGTTATTAACACCTTGCCCTACAGCAGCGACACTTTTAACAATTTTGTTGCAATAGAACCTATTTTATCGAGTGGTGAATTAGAAAAAGCGGTTGAAAATTATCAAAACATTTCAACAAACAATGCAGGTTTACAAATAATTATGGGAGGAACAACTTTTATTGACGAAGCCAAGGCACTAAGCAAACAGATATATAGTTCAGCGGATAAAATGGTAAACGTTAGTATTGAAACGTACCCAATGGAATCTCATGGTTCTGTCTATTACCCTGCACTAAATAGTGGTTTACGAAACCATTTTAGAGACTTTAGAAAACCCAATAAGGAGCAAATATTAACGGAGAACTTTACTCATCAATCCTTAAAAGCATACTTTGATAATAGAGCTTCGAAATACCAAGTTGAAACCACTGAAAGACAATTTCAATTTGCCCTTTTTGATACAATTCATTATCAAATAATGGCCAAAAATTTTGACCAAGCTTTCGATTTATGGCCTTTATGGAAATCGCAATACAAAATGTATAATGCCAATAACATAGCAAACAAATTCATTAGGAATAACGATCGAGCTTCCGCAATTACATTTTTAAAACATGTCACAAAAGCGATGCCTAATGCTGTTAGAGCAGTGGATCGACTAGCAGTACTTCATCAGCAAGACCAGCAACCTGAACAAGCCAATAAGTATCGTTTGAAAGTACAAAAGCTTTTAACGAAGATTTTCAACAAACCAATATCAGTCAAACAAGAAGATAGTTTAAATAGGTATGGTTATAACTTGCTGAGCCAGAAAAGAAACCAAGAAGCGATAGCAATATTTAAACGCATCACTCAAGCAAAACCTGATTCAATAAATGCCTATGACAGTTTGGCCGATGCGTATGAGTCAGTAAAAAATCATGCTGATGCGATTAAAGCATTGGAAAAAGCCATTGTCATGGCTCGCAACAAAGATGATATGAGTACTGCGTCTTTCCAGCAAAGATTGAGTCGATTAAAAAATAGTAAAGCGCCAAATTAAACCGACAACCCAGATGAGATAATCAAATGTTCGATAGTCTCTTCACTCAAATAATAGAAATGAATAAAAGGTGCTTTTAATGAATATAATGATTAAAAAGATATTTTTTACCGTAATACTGCTAGTGTTTGTGTCGCCAATTGTATGCTCAAAACATATCGACTCAAAGGAACTTTATGCTAATGAAAGCGATAATATTGTTGGTAAAAAGTTTACCCTTTCTTCGAAAATTTTAGCTGAAGATAGAGATATACAAATATTTTTACCGGAAAGCTATCATTCATCGGAGCAACGTTATCCGGTGTTGTATATGCTAGACGGACAACGTTTATTTACCTTAGGCGTTAGTCTGTCACAATCATTTAGAAGCACGGTAAAAATGAGCCCTGAATTTATTGTTGTTGGCATTAATAATAAATACCCTGACCGCTTTTCTAATTTCGTAAAAGCTGAGTTCTTAGAATTTATTGATCAAGAACTTATCGCTTCGATTGACCAAAATTATCGTACAACAGAAGAGCGTATTCTGTTTGGCTGGGAGTTCGGCGGCGCTTTTGCCATCGAGTCATTAATTAGCAAACCGACACTATTTTCTGGTCATATTGCTGCCAGCCCTTACCCCATTGACGAAACATGGTTTGCCAAGCAAAACAGAATTGAACAACTTGAAAGTATCTTTAAAACAGATCTAAAGTCGTATTTATATGTTGCCGTTAGCGAAGGCGAAGGCTCTGTTCTTGTCGGCACAGAGAAACTAAACACCTTGCTCGAGGAAAAAGCCCCCGAATCCTTACGTTGGATTTACCGCGTACTCCCAGGAGAAGAACACTTGTCGACTCCCCATGCCAGTCTGTTTCAGGGGTTAAAGAACTACTTCTATGGTTATAAAGTTTTTCAGATTTCAGGCCTTGAACAATTTCAAAAAGCAGGCGGGCTTAACAATTTTTATGCATATAATAAAATACGAGCACAACGCTTTGGTTTTGATGAAAAACCAGAGGCTTGGTCGATGTTTACCATCGTAAGAAATGCAATAAGGGCTGATAGCTTTGAACAATTTGAATTATTTATGAATGAATTCAAATCATCAGACTTGCTGACAAAAATCAATTTGAGTCGTTCAAACTTAATTGCGCAATATTACTTGCAATACAAACAAAATAATAAAGCAATTGGTGTATTTCAAATCATGGCAACCGCTAACCCTGACAATGCAAAAATTCAACATGAACTTGGAAAGGTTTATCTTTCAATGAACAATAAAGAAACAGCAAAAGTGTATTATCAAAAAGCGGTTGAATTGGCTGAAAAATCGAAAGATAAAAAACTCTCTGAATACCAAAGAGATTTGAACAAAATAAGTGCTGGTTAGGGGGAATTAATCACTGAAAATTCGTCACTGCATGCGTATTTTTGCACAGTGTCGAATCCCCTCTTACTGCCCTTCATGTAAGTGAACTTTGCACCAATTCAACAAAAAACATGATGATAAATAGATATGCCAAGATTGTTAAAATAAACTTAGCCAAGGTGATTAGCCAACCTTGTTGAAAGTTTCGTTTCATTGCTAGTAATAAATAAACAAAAAGATAGATGGTTAGTACCGACTGCACCACGAGGTTGGTAACATTACTTTCGGCGATAAATTCTAAGGGCATAATGAGGATCAAGAGCAAAAAAGAAAAACTGTGCATATGGATAGCAAAAACCAAATTAGACAAGTAATAGGTTTGGCGATATAGAAGACTCAATAACCCAGCGAAAGCCGGCAATAAGAGAAACATTAACCGCGGGATTTGATCCCCAATAATACTGGTCGCGTCGTTACTGCTAAAAAACATTTGTGACAAAATAAGAAAAAATAGAATACTGATCACTAGATACATTCTCAGAGGTGGCGTATATCTTTTGCGCCGCCCTTGGTTGTATTCCAGTGTTAACAATCCGGGTTTATTTAGCAGTGTTTTAATCGTGAGTGCCAATCTACCGTCTATATCAGCCAATTCATGCAACATATTTTTACAAACGTGCCCAATAGGTCGTTGAAAACTTATAGTAGATTGACCACAACTCGAACAAAAACTAGCTGATTCACCTAAGCGTTGATCGCAATTTCTACAATTACTCATTAATAGTGAGCCCCTTGATTCAATGAGTTCAGTATCTTAGCAAGCATAATGACCAAACAATGCGATGCTTACTTTTTAAAATAACTGCTGAACTGTTTTCTTAAATGATTTACTCGCTTTGACTATTCTGCCCCCTTCCATGGTTACTGCATCCGTTTCTATCGCAATAACTTGCTCATTGTTAACAACAAATGATTTATGCACTTGGGTAAATTGTGTGTTGGGCAGCTGCTCAATTAACAGTTTTAAACTACTACTCACTAAGACCATTTCATCGCCCTGCCAAAGCTTTACATAGTTACCGTAAGCTTCTAACAGTGTTATATCTGCTAAAGTAAATTTTCGTTTTTCTCGGTCTACCTTCAACACAACATGTTGCGGTATAACGTCTTTTAATAAAGGCTTTTTAGTGCGCAATCTCACTTTATCTAATGCTTGTGAAAGGCGTTCACTGCAAACTGGTTTTAGTAAGTAATCAGTCACATCTAACTCAAACCCTTGGATAGCATATTCTTGATAAGCACTGATAATGATGGTTTGTGGGCGATTATGCAGTACCTTTAACAATGCTATACCACTTAGTTCGGGCATATTAACATCTAAGAAAAGCAAATCTACTTGCTCATTAGCGAGCAAATTCAGTGCTTGGGTTGCGTTGTAACAACGACCCACGATACTAATGTCTGAATGTTGGCTCAAATGGTGCAAAATCACTTCATGAGCGAGTGGTTCATCATCAATTATTAAAGCTTTCAGCATGGTCGAAGCTCCAAAGTCATTTTTGCGTGCCACATGTCACCTTTGGCTTCGCTGGCTAACGTATGTTTTCCAGGATATAACAGCGTAAGACGACGGCGTAAGTTTTCTAACCCCACTCCACTAGCACTATTTTTGGGGTTAGTAAAAATAGGGTTCTGACAAACAACAGATAATATATTTTTACTTAGTTGTATGTGCAAACGAATATAACTTTGTTCTATAGTCGGCTCGACACCATATTTAAAGGCATTTTCTAATAACATGATAATGAGCAGTGGTGTTAAGGTGAACTTGTCACTCTGTTCTGGCCACTTCAAATCGAGTTTACATTTATCATGGCTGCGGATTTGCTGTAGCCCAATATAATTTTGTAAATAACTGACTTCTTGCGCCAAAGTGACTTGTTCTTTTTGCCCTTCGTAGACAGTATAGCGTAATAAGTTTGAAAGCTTCATCACCAAATGGGGCGCATCATCTGACTTGGTCAATGTCAGCGCATAGAGATTATTTAAGGTATTAAACAAAAAATGCGGGTTGATTTGTTGTTGCAATAATTTCAGCTCAGTGTGAGTTTGCTGCTGAGCAATTTGTGCCAATGCCGTGGCTTGTTGCTGCCGCTCAAAGACCAATATTAACGGAGTACTTATAGCTAACAACCAAAACAAAAATTGGTAATTTTCCGGCGCAAATACTTGATAATTTTCCGATGGAAAAAGTGTAACATTAGGGTTATTAAGTGGTAACCATAATACTAGGCTGGCGATAATAGGTGTTAGGATAATAATACACACCAATGTTCCCGAGACAAATGCAAGTACGCCTTGCTTTGCCAATATTTGACGGATCAAACCATAACGATTTAGTGCATACACACCACTAATGAGCACCGCCACCACTAAAAATTGCCACAAATAATTGATAAACAAACTAAAATTAGTAAAAATATTAGTGATATCTAACTCGACGCTATGTGGCTGATTATCCATCAGAGCTGGTTCACTGATAAAAAGTCCTGACATAATTACCGCCCAAAATACCAGCAATATAGTGAGCACAGCGTTCAATGAAAACAGCCTTGAGATAACATGCATCCAGCGTGTTTTATCGAACAGCTTTAAAGCGCGATTTATAAACCATGCGCTACTTGCCAGTACAGCAAGCAACCAACTTTGACTGCTAAATATAGACCAATTATTAAAGTGAGGACTTTGTTCGTTTAATACCAATATAAATAACGGATAGAGCAAAAAACCAACTAACCAAATGATGACAGCCCGTTGTCGTGGTGCATTATTTGAAAAATTAGCCGCTAAGTGGTGTGCAATGAATAATGGCAAACTTTCAATCATTAATTGCATAGCTATTAGCATAAAGACACTAGCGCTATCACCCTTGAGTGAAAAAAAACGAATATGTATCTCTACTAACACAGCACAAAGCAACGGCAAATTAGAATAGAGAAGTGATCGGTTAATGATTTTAGCAAACATGTTTTACTGGGGGCCTTGATTGAGTTCAGTGCTATTGTTTTATATCAATCAAAATGTTGCTACACATTTTCAACATTTAATGACGAAACTATCAATTTTAATGATGAAAGTACATTTTTACTCAAATATGCCCTGTTTTGACAACTCACCATTAAGTTCCATCACTTCATCATCTCTCAATAGCTTGTCTGAGTATCAACTTGTAATCTAGCTTCATCACCAAATGAACAGGATTAACGACATGCTAACAATTAAAAATATCAACAAAAAATATGCAGACGGTACTCATGCACTTAAAAATGTATCACTGCAATTACCTACAGGCATGATTGGCTTATTAGGTCCAAATGGTGCAGGAAAATCGTCTTTAATGCGAACACTTGCTTGTTTACAATCCCCAGATGACGGACAAATCGTCTTTGACGGAATCGACCTACAGCAAAGCCCAGATGAGCTGCGTAAAGTATTGGGTTACTTGCCGCAATACTTTGGTGTCTATCCCCATATGACATGCCAAGCGTTACTTGAACACATGGCAATTCTAAAAGGCGTTAAAAAGACAGTAAGGTCTGAACAAATAACCAAGCTATTAGCACTTACTAATTTGTCTGATGTAGCCCATAAAAAAGTGTCCACTTTTTCGGGTGGAATGCGCCAACGGTTCGGTATTGCCCAAGCATTACTCGGTGATCCACAAATTATCATTATGGACGAACCAACCTCAGGACTTGACCCAGTAGAGCGTGAACGCCTACACAACCTCTTAGTGGTAATTAGTAAAGAAAAATTGGTGATTCTATCTACCCATATTGTCGAAGATATTGAAAACCTTTGTCATCATGTGGCACTAATGATCAAGGGCGAAGTTATTGACAATGCAAACGTCAAAACCTTGATAGCACCACTAGAAGGGTGTATTTGGCAAACTCACATTGAACCGAAACCTGAAAATGATATTAACGTTCTCAGTAAAAGCTACCGTTTTGGTGAGCCTTCATTTCGTCTCTATAGCAAAACAAAACCCACTCAAGATGCCACTTTGCTCGAAGCTACTTTACAAGATAGGTATTTCTTTGAACTTTTGGCAAAGGAGGAAAGCTAATGTTAATACTAAATGAATGGCGTTTTTGTCTGCGCCAACCGCTGGTTTTAGCAAGCCTGATTTTAATGCCCATTTTAACGTTCATGCTCTCAGGTGGAGTTCAGGAAGAAAGTTTCAGTCTAACAAGTCAGTTGCAACTTACACAAACCACTTTGTTAATGTTGCTATTACCCATTTTGCTTGGTGCGATAACCCCACCGGTGTTTCTGCGAGACACCACTGCCAACATGATTGAACTTATCAATAGCACCCCCATTACTCACCATAAACGCTGGTTGTTACGCTATGGAAGTGTGGTAAGTCTATTTTTAGTCCTTTATATTTTAAGTTATGCTACTGTCTTGCTGTCCTATACCCTTCAATTTGGCTTTCAAGTTGAGTTTATAACGCTAACAATAATTAATGTAGTGTTGTTAGTATTACCGACTATTTTGTTTGCTACGGCATTTGCACTCTGGCTTTCTATTTACTGGCAAAGCGCTATGGTGATGTATGTAAGTATTGCAGCCGTTGGAATGAGCTTATTAATGCTGGCAAGTATGACGGGCTCTCCAGTGCTTGCTGGCAGCAGTGTTGTTAGTGAATCCTTTTATAATGCAATGTTATGGCTCGACCCATATGGCATTACCGCATTAGTAGATAACTTAAGTTCAGACAGTATTTATCCAAGTGTCGAACTTTTGATAAATCGCTTAATTTACTTATTATTGAGCGGCGCTTTTGTCTATGTTGTTTTAAACAAAAAAGAGACCACCAAGGTCACTAAGAAACGCCACAATAAAGCAGATATTTCAACGGCATCTCAGCCAACGAAAGTGGTCAAACAACCTGCCAGAATATTGCCAGAGTCGCCATTTATTCAGTTGATCAAAGTGCCTCTTTTAACATTGTTACACAGCCGTATAACTCAAATTATTTTACTTATTTGGCCAATGATAATTTTTAACGAAGTAATGTCAGGTATCACCTACGTAGAAACACTATCAACAATTTCACCTAATAGTATCGATGCCCTAAATCTCGTTGCTTTCGATTTGTTTAAAGTACTTGGGGCGTTTGTCATTGCTTTATGGAGTTGGTTTATTTGCTATAGAGATAAGAGCTTTAACTTCGCTGAGTTGATTGCCGCAGCGCCAATATCTAATCTTCAACTTATCGGTGGGCAAATCATAGCACTTGCCGCTATGGTCGCCATACTTCTGTTACTTACTTTAGTTGGCAGCAGCTTAGCTGAGTTGGCTGCGGGTAGTGACTTTCTATTTCAACATTACCTAATACAGCTAAGTTTAAGCGGATTACCATTATTAATGCTGGGGACTTTGTTTATTTGCTTACACCACCTGTGTCGCTCAACCATAACGTCTGGCGTCATTGTTTTTTTGATTATTTTAATCAAATTCACACCAATAATGACCTCGTTAGGCTTGACTCATACATTGTGGAATATTGCTGACTCTCCTTTGCAAGCACCAGATAATTTCTGGGGATATAGCGCGAGCCTTTCTGTTTACTGGCCTTACATGGCTGTTTGGTTAGCGGTATGTGTTGCTGCGGTTTCTCTGGCTATTAGTCGTTCGCACCGCGGTACCGGTCTGGGAAAACTGTCATTAAAGGGATTACCAAAAAGCGTATTGTTATCATTTTTAGTGGCAAGTGTGATGGGGTTTAGCTTGCATTTTGAACTTGTAAATGAAAAGCCGTTAACCAATTCACACAAGAGAGAGAGCTGGAAAGCACAATATGAAAAAAACTTTGCCCAATGGCAGCAAAAAGCGCAGCCTTCTATTGTTCATATCGACTCGAAAATTGATATCTATCCTGAACAACAATTTGCAAATTTTAAGCTGAGCTATACCTTAGAAAATCGTACTGCCACACCTATTATGCAAGTATTAATAGGGCGATACGGTAATTATTCCTTTGGTGATATTACACTCGACGGCGCAAAATTAGTAGAGTTTGATGCTAAACTTAACCAAGGTATCTATCAATTATCGCAACAGCTTATGCCTGGCGAACAACGAGTTATGCATGCAGAGTTTCGCTTTAATCAGTCACAATATTGGCCGCATCGCTCTCACCAAGTAGTGAAAGCAGATTTTAGTTATTTTCGTGCGGATCCCTTGCTACCTACTATCGGCTATCAAGCTGAATATCAATTGGAAGACCCACAAATTCGAGCAGAATATAAGTTGAATAACTTTAAAAACGCTGTTCCTTCCGAGTTGTTTAAAGGTGAAACGGTTAGCACGAATACCTATCAATGGGCGACACAAAGTACAATTATTTCTACGCTAAAAGGTCACTATGGTGTCAGTCAAGGTGAGCTTGTCAGCAGCTGGCAGCAAGAACAGCGCTCATTTTTCCAGTTCGAAACCAAGCAACCGATCCGCTCGATCCCTACTTGGATGTCATTACCATACTCTGCCCTTTCGCAAAACGTGCAAGGTGTCGAGCTTAATGTCTATAGCCCTAGTAAAAATGAAGCCGCAAAAGTAAACCTAAAAGCTATGGCTGACACGCTAAGCTGGTTTACCAAGCACATAACACCATATGCAGGTGCTCAACTTAATCTTGTGGCGGTACCCGACATTGGCTCTGCGGGATATTCATTACCGCAAATGACATTAATCAAGAACACTGTAGGCTTTCGTTCATCTCCGTCGTCAAAAGCAGATTTTGATCAAAGATATCGCCGCGCCGTTCATGAAACTGCCCATCAATGGTTTGGGCACAGCTTAGGCAATGGCGTGAAGGAAGACCGTTCCTTTCTAACTGAGTCAATGGCTAACTACATCGAGTTGGTTATCATTGAAAAACATCATGGAAAAAATGCCATGCTTGCCTTGGTTGAGTTAGCACAAAAACGTTTTGACC
>Ga0209291_1000595_pt1 | contig 34165 bp, 36 predicted proteins | sample GOMGulsemesocosm_FD_184633 | JGI IMG/M metagenome (GOLD analysis project Ga0209291, IMG submission 184633) | Methane-oxidizing microbial communities from mesocosms in the Gulf of Mexico - GOM9B Gulf of Mexico (SPAdes) (version 2) | ecosystem: Environmental > Aquatic > Marine > Cold seeps...
GTCATTGTACAAATTACAACGGTATCAATAAAGGGTTCTAATAATGCAACAATTCCCTCTGAGGCAGCGTATTTTGTTTTTACCGCAGAATGCGCAATTGCAGCAGAACCAACTCCAGCTTCATTTGAAAAAGCAGCTCTTTGAAACCCTACTATCAACACACCTAAGACACCACCTAAAGCAGCGCTAGGACTTAAGGCTCCGTCATATATCATCCCGAATGCTTGTGGTACAAGACTATAATTCATTGCTATAATTATTAACGCAGCACCTACGTAAATTGCAGCCATAAATGGAACAACTTTTTCTGTTACCGAACCAATTCTTTTAATCCCTCCTATAATTACAACTCCTACTATAGCAGCCATAATAATACCGAATATTAATCCAGCAGCACCACTTTCAATTCCAAAACGCTCTACTAATTGTGCAGCAGCTTGGTTTGCTTGAAACATGTTTCCTCCACCGAAAGAACCACCTACACACATAATAGCAAAAAACACAGCTAAGATTTTTCCTAAACGTGCCATTCCCATTTCTGCTAATCCTGTTTTTAAGTAATACATTGGCCCACCATGTACGGTACCATCTTCCATTACTTCTCTATATTTAACTCCTAAAGTACATTCTGTAAATTTAGATGCCATCCCTAAGAACCCAGCTAAAATCATCCAAAATGTAGCTCCCGGCCCACCTACAGCAACCGCTACAGCAACCCCAGCAATATTACCTAAACCTACCGTTGCCGATAACGCGGCAGTTAACGCCTGGAAATGAGTAACTTCACCTTCAGCACTCTCTACAGCTATAGTCTCAAAAATATCACCTCCCGGTGTTGAATCTCCTTCTGCAATATCTACCGTATGATGATCAATTGCATCATAATCACCTCTAACAACTTTAATAGCTGTTTTAATCAATGTGAAGTTTGCAAATTTAAAATATATTGTAAAAAATAAGGCTCCTAAAATCAATACAATCAATACCACTGGCACTGATTTATCACCAAATGATAGTGAGTAAAAAATTACGCTTCCAACTGCATCCGCAATAGGTCTGAAAAACGCATCTATTTTTTGATCAATAGTTAATGCCTTTTCACTAGCCTCTTGAGCAAAAGTTAAAAAGGGTAATATTGTTAATAATAATGAAAGAAATCTTGTCTTCATTTTGTTTGTTTAATTAATAATTAAGTAGTTAAGTTTTTTTTGGTTCAGCAAGATGGCGAAAATAAAACGCAATCTAAAATTTTTGTTGTTAAAAACCATATTAATGTTATATGTCAAACATTTTGTTTAAAGCTAAAATTTGCTCTGGTCTTCCCAACACAATGATCTTTGAATTAGGACGTAAAACAGTAGTAGCTTCAGGGTTAATGATATATTCACGTTCTGGTGTTTTGTAACCTATTATACTACAGCCAGTTCTATTTCTAAAATCCAAATCTTTAATAGTTTGTAAACCACCATTAGACGTTATGGCCTCAATTGCCACTTCTTCTACATTTACTTTGTTATCATCAAGAATTGAAAGGTTATCAAGAAACTCAACTAAATCAGGCATTACCACTAAAGAAGCCATGTGGTCACCACCAATCTTATCTGGCATAATCACGTTGTTTGCACCAGCTAATTTTAGTTTTTTATATGACGCCTCCTGGGATGCCCTACTTATAATACCTATTTTTTTATTTATTTGTCTTGCAGAAAGCACTACAAACAAATTATCAGCATCATTTGGCAAAGCAACAATAATACTATGTGCACTTTCAATTCCTGACTCTAAAAGCACCTCGTCTTCATTTGCGTTACCATGAACAAACAACATATCATCATCATATCTTTCAATAAGATCTTTATCCTTTTCAATCACCACAAAAGGTCTTTTATACGATGATAATTTCTGTGCAGCCTGTTTACCATTTCTTCCGAAACCACAGATAATGATATGATTTGAAAGTTTATCAATTTTCTTTTTCATTTTTCTGTTTTTAAATTGTTCAAAAGAGTTTTTATCCATCAAATATTCTGTAATTATAGATATTGAATACGCCAGCGTCAATACGCTTGATGAAATTAATCCAACAGTAAATAGTTTTGCAGCATTATTCAGTGGAGCAACTTCAGAAAAACCAACTGTTGAAATTGTAATAACAGTCATATATAAAGCATCTACCCAAGTATAGTAAGCTATATACCTATAACCCAAAACACCTATTAACAGAATACTTATTAATAACAATAAGGCTATTCTAAATCTCGATTTAAAAATAATTACCATACTACAAATCAAATACTGAGGTTCTTTTGGTATATACCAAGTCTTTAAGTTTTAAAAGAAAGGCAGCTGTCAGATATATTGCAAAAGAGACTCCTAGAGTTGCAAATGTTACATAAATAAAAAATAAACGCACATTTACTGCACGAATTCCAAGACGATCAGCTAATCGTGAAGATACTGCAAAACCGTGTTTTTCAAAAAAGTACTTTATCTCTTTAATAAAACTCATAATTAGGCTGCAAATTAGTAATTTTTAAGAAGGATACAATAATTTATTTCCTATTTCACAATGCAAACATTTATGCTGATTACAATAACTTGTTTTCAATTCAATTAGTGATTGACTATCCACAGACGAAATCGTTTTTAACCCTAGCTGCTTAAATCTCGTTAGCGTGTTATTCTTTTCAGGTTTGATTGATCTGTATAATTGCAATAATTCTTCAAAATTATCCTTCCCTATACTTTTAGCATACATAAATTTAAGAGGAATTATCGTATTCAAAACAAGCAAGTCAATAAATGACTTGCTCAATATTTTTCTTCTTTTAACTGATTTTTTTCCAAAAGTATAATGCTCATCCCAATAGGCTGATGCGGAACCTGAAAATAATTCATAAATAACCGAAATTGTTTTTGCGTTCATCACTTTTGAAAACATTTTTTTTTGATTATAATATAGTACTGAAAATTGCGACAATCGTATAGTTGGAAAACTCGAAGGCCGCAGTCTAAAAAACTGAAGTTTTACTAACGAATCTTGTAATTGATATTTTTGTTTTAAATACAAATATTCTTTTTGTAAATTTTGATAATAAGGATCTTGCATAGATTCTTCCAACAAATTACTTTGTCCATACAATAACGCCTCTAAATTTAACTGACTGGATATTTCTTTTTTAAACACTCCAAATGAAATATTTTGAGCAAGCAACTGAAATTCCGAAGCATTTATTTTTAATCCGAAATTTTTTGCCAACATTAGATATAGTAAGGCTTCCCAATTATTTTCTAATCGTAACAACTCATTTTGTAATTCATCTGCCTTACGTTGTAAACGCTGAACTAACAATTTTTCTTTCCAGAAAGACAAGGTAAACTCATCTATTGTATGAATTTCATTTTCGCAATTAATCCAGTTTTTATTCAGAAGTAATTCTTTATAATTGAGCAGCAACTTATCATCAACAACATCTTTTAACACTAATGTTTCAAGTTTGTTTTTATTTACATCAAAAACAGGCACATCATTTTCCCATACCACATGAAGTATTATGTTATCATATGTACTATCATTCTGGTGCTTATGTACAAACCAATCAGATGCTTTTAAATGAATTTCCACAGTCCCAACCCACTCCTGGTTACCAATTACAATTCTTGAATTATAAAAATCTGGTCCGGAATTGGTATTTAGTTCACCAACAGAGATCACTTGAAGGGAATTCCCTTGAACTGTTTTAAATTTTGAAATAGAAACTTTTTGATATTGCCATATATAGTGTAGGAAATCTTCTTGCATCATCCTAAGTTACAAAAATTAGAAGACATTACTAAATTAATAATCTAACTATCTACTTCGTTCCATTTTATAAATACCACTGTTTTATTCAAATTAAAAAAACTTGATTTTCTTACTTAAAAACACTAACTTTAATTAAGCTTATTTATGCTGAAATCACCACTACTAAATGCATGAAATATGAAAAATATTTTAGTTACTATAGATTTTGATATCAAAACGAAACTGCTGATTAACAATGCATATAAATTCGCAAAAGTATTTGAGTCAAAAATTTGGCTAGTACATATTGCTGCCCCAGATCCAGACTTTGTAGGATATGGCGTAGGCCCACAATACATCCGAGACAGTAGAGCTCACGAATTAAGAGAAGAACATAAACAGCTTCAGGGTTACGCTAAAGAATTAAATAAAAAAGGTATAGAAGCTGAAGGGCTTTTAATACAAGGAGCAACTATAGAAATGATTATTCTAGAATCTAAAAAACTACACATAGACTTAATCATAGCAGGACACCATAAACACAACTTTTTATACAATGCTTTTATCGGATCCGTATCTAGAGGAATAATTGAAGCTTCTAAAATACCAATATTGATTATTCCTTATGAATAAAAAAAGGCTTCTCATATATAATGAAAAGCCTTTTTTTTTAATTTTTATAAAACAATAGATTAATCTATATATCCCATTTTACGCATCCAATCATTATTGAACATTTTTCCAACATATCTACTTCCATGATCATGGAATAGCACTACTACAACATCATCCTTAGTGAAATGTTCTTTTAACTGCAACAACCCTTTTATTGCAGCACCGGCAGAGTTCCCTAAAAACATCCCTTCTTCTTTAGCTAAACGTTGCGTATATACTGCAGCATCTTTATCTGTTACTTTTGTAAACCCATCAATAATATCAAAATTTACATTTTTAGGCAAAATATCTTCTCCAATACCTTCGGTTACATAAGGGTAAATTTCATTTTCATCAAAAATACCAGTTTCATGATATTTTTTAAATACTGAACCATATGTATCAATTCCCCATAATTTAATATTAGGATTTTGTTCTTTTAAATATTTACCAACTCCAGAAATTGTTCCTCCAGTACCAACACCTACAACAAAATGAGTTACTTTACCATCTGTTTGCTTCCAAATTTCTGGACCTGTACTTTCGTAATGTGCTTTTGCATTACTTGGGTTGTCATACTGATTTACATACCAAGAATTTGGTGTTTCTTCAGCTAATCTCTTAGAAACTGAATAATATGAACGTGGATCTGTAGGTTCAACAGCAGTTGGACAAACTACAACCTCAGCTCCAACAGCTTCAAGAATATCCATTTTTTCTTTTGATTGTTTATCCGAAAGTACAAAAATACACTTATACCCTTTTACAATTGCAGCTAAAGCCAATCCCATTCCAGTATTCCCAGATGTTCCTTCAATGATAGTTCCTCCTGGTTTTAAACGTCCATCTGCTTCAGCATCTTCAATCATGGTTAACGCCATTCTATCCTTTACAGAATTCCCTGGATTGAAAGTTTCATATTTTGAAAGCACTAAACACGGTAAGTCTTTAGTAATTTCATTTATTTTGACTAACGGAGTATTCCCTATAGTTTCAAGTATGTTTTTTGCGTATTCCATGCGTTTTTCTATTATTTGAGGATGCAAAAGTAGTAAAAAGTTAGCTACTACTTAAAAGAATAGCGTTACTATTCAAAACGGATTGCTTTTACAGGAGATATTTTAGTAATTATTTGAGATGGAATTAATAGTAACACAAAACACAATACAAAAGTACCTATGTTTAATGCTATCACATACCACATATTAATATACACTGGCACTTCAGTTACATAATAATTATTTGGGTCAAGCGGAAATAGTTTAAAGTATTTCTGAAGAAACAACAAACTCAATCCTATTAAATTACCCCAAAACAGACCTATTAAAACAATATACGAAGCATTGTATAAAAATATTTTCCTGACACTCCAGTTGTTACCTCCCAATGCTTTTAATATTCCTATAAGTTTGGTTTTTTCAAGAATCAACACCAATAACATCACGCTCATATTAATTACTGATATTAATATCATAACCCCAATAATAACGTAAATATTAAAATCGAACATTTTAATCCATTCAAAAATCCCGTAATACTTATCTTTTATAGTTGATACATTTAAAAAAGAACCTGTGTTTTGATATAATTCATCTCCTTTTACATCTAGCTCTGAAAAGTCACTCAAAAACACCTCAAAACCTCCCACTTCATTATACACTCCATCTTTACCTTTAGTCCATTTATTCATCCTCTGAATGTGACGAATATCAGCTATCATAATGGTTTTATCAAAATCCTGAAACCCTGAATTATAAATACCAACTACTTTAAATTTACGAGTGTTAGGAAGTTTAGTTGCATCTTCTTTAAAAAAGTGTGTAGCTACTGTTGACCCAAGTTTAAAGCCTAATCTATTTGCCAAAAATTCAGAAATAAGTAAATCAGTGGTTTCTTTTTCTCCATTAACGTTAGGTAATTCTCCTGAAATTAAATACTCTTCAAAATATCTCCAATTATAATCTGAACCTACTCCTTTTAAATTTATTCCTTCAAAATCATTCTCAGTTCTAATAATCCCAGCCTTATTTGCTACTGCTTGAATATACCTAACTCCTGTAACTGACTTAAATTCTGGATAGAAATCCTGATGTAGTGCAATTGGTTTTGCAGATACTTCTGAATTATTATTATCGTATTTTGAAATAATAATATGCCCATTAAAAGCAGCAACTTTTTCTTGAATTTTTTGCTGTAACCCTATTCCTGCAGCTACAGCAATAAGCATCATAATCATCCCTAATGCAATTGCAAGTACTGCAATTTTTATTATTGGTGAGGATACACTACTTTTATACTGTTTTGCAGCTATTATACGCTTAGCAATAAATAATTCAAAATTCAATACGTAAATCTCTTTTTTGTGAATACCAAAAATACATTTTTTATCGTTTTAGCTTGCCTTTTTTCTTTAGGAAGTTGTCAATCTCAAAAAAACGAGCCGATAAACTCCACTAAACAAAAAAAGGAAATTTCAACCCCTTCTATTATTGTTGGTGCAAATCAATTAGAAAAATACTTACCCTTATTAAAAAACAAAAGTATTGGTATTGTTGCAAACCAAACCAGTGTGATCTTCAAAAACAAACAAGAAAATCAATTTACACACATAGTAGATTCTTTAGTTTCTTTAGATATTAATATTCAAAAAGTTTTTGCCCCTGAACACGGATTTAGAGGAAAAGCAGATGCTGGTGAACATGTTACCAACGGAAAAGACCCTAAAACTGGGATTGACATTATTTCCATCTACGGGAAAAACAAAAAACCTTCTGCTATACAATTAAAAGGTTTAGATATTATTGTTTTTGATATTCAAGATGTCGGGGCACGCTTTTACACCTATATATCGTCATTACATTATGTTATGGAAGCTTGTGCAGAAAACAACATCCCAATGCTTATTTTAGATCGTCCAAATCCTAACGGACATTATACTGACGGACCTATTTTAGAAGCTGTACATAAAAGTTTTGTTGGAATGCACCCTATTCCTATTGTTCATGGAATGACCATTGGAGAATATGCACAAATGATTAATGGCGAAAAGTGGTTAAATAACGGTGTACAGTGTGACATTTCTATAATAAAATGTGAGAATTACAACAAACAAATTACATATAGCTTACCAATTAAGCCTTCACCGAACCTACCTAATGACACAGCTATTAACTTATATCCTAGTTTATGTTTCTTTGAAGGAACTACAGTTAGTGTTGGTAGAGGTACTGAAATGCAATTTCAAATTTACGGTGCTCCATATTTACCAAAAACTGATTTTAACTTTATTCCAAAGCCAAACGAAGGGGCTAAATACCCTAAACATGAAAACAAAGTTTGTTATGGAGAAGATTTGAGAAAAACACTTAAACTTGACTTATTAAACTTAGAGTGGCTTTCAAACGCATATAACTTATCAGCAAATAAAGAATCGTTTTTCAACAAGTTCTTTACTAAGCTAGCTGGAACTAAAAAATTACAACAACAAATTGTTAGCGGCATGAAACATCACGATATTAGAAAGTCATGGATTAAAGAACTACATCAATATGACAAAATGAGAACCACCTACTTATTGTATTAAAAAAAGCCCTATAGATATATCCCACAGGGCTTTTTAAATATTATTTCAATTAGATTACTAGCCAAATAACATTTTCATTTTTTTCTTAAAATTTGCAGCTTTACCTGTACCTATCAGTTTTTGTTGCCAAACATCTTCATTTACCTCATCTTTTTTATGCTTATATGCTACACATTTTAAAAAACAAAATTGAGCATAAGTGTAGCCACTTAATTCATCAACATTCAAATCCCCCATCATTTTCAAAGCTTTTTTGGCTTTCCCTCTGTACAAAACATTTTGAATAGACAACAAATTCATCTTTAATGCTAGCTTTTCAAATTTAGCCCCTTTTTCTTTTTTTAATAATTTTTCAGCCTCATTTAAATATTCATTAGAAACATTTAAATAAGCTTTTCTTAAGTCTCCTTTTAGATACAAGCTAAAATCCTGACTCTTTGCTGCTAACCTACTTGTAGTTGATAAAGTTTTACTTTTAGTATAGTAAACATATTCATTAAACATATACTCCGTATTAATAGCGTATTTCTTTAACAAAGTCATTACTTCAGGTTTTGTTTTATAACTCATTTGTTGATATAAAATTTTACCTGTTGCGTCTAAAATAAACACATAGGGTATCCCCTGAACTCCATATTTTTGTGCTAAAGATCGATTTTCATCGATATTTAATTTTACTGACACATAATTATTCATCAATAAAGATACATCTTCCTTAGACCAGGACTCACTATCCATTTTTCTACACGGACCACACCAAGTAGCCCAAAAATCTACCAAAATTAATTTATTGGTAGCCATAGCTATTTTTTTTCCATCCTCTAATGAGTTCATCCAGTTTCCTGAAAATGCGTTTGACATGGGTAACAAACACAATGCTAATACATAAATACTTTTTTTCATTTTCTAGTTAGTTTTTTAAGTAAAAATAAACACTTATATCAAATTTAAGCTCCAATAACAAAAGATAACTTTACTTTAACAATTTATTGGGATAATCAGTAATAACACCATCTACCTTATAAGATTTTATCCTTTTTATAGTTTCGTGTTCATTTAAAGTCCAAGTATAAATTTTAAACCCTTCATCCTGATATTTAGAAACAACCTCCTTACTTAACAAATCAAAGTAAGGACCTAATATTTCCGGTTTAAAGTCTAGTTGTTTTAGTTTATCCGAAATTACTTCTTCTCTATTTACCAATAAAGATATTTTTATTTCTGGAAGCTGTTTTTTAATTTCATTTAAAACTGCAACGTCAAATGATTTTAATATAATTCTATCTTTAAAGTCGTATTCGGCTATTGCTTCTAATACCAAAGCTACATATTCCTTAGGTTCCGGATAAAAGGTATTGTAATATATTGGGTTGCTTTTTATCTCTATGATATGATTTATTGATTCATGAGAATTCTTTTTCACAAAGTCCTCACAAGTTTCAATAACTTCTTTTAACAAAGGTTTATAAGCTTTTTGATTTTTTTGATTAGGAAATCTAGGATGTGTTTTTAAGCCACAATCAAACTGTATAATTTCCTCATACGTCATTTGAAACAGATTGTGTTTTTGATCTTCTTCATTAGTCAATTCAGACCCATCTGGCTTTAAACAATATGTTTGTGACATAAACGGCTCATGAGAAACAACTATTTGATTATCTCCCGAAACCACTATGTCTAACTCAATTGCTTGTACACCTATCTTAATTGCTTCTATAAACGATGCAATAGTATTTTCAGGTAATAATCCGCGACACCCCCTATGACCGATTAGTAACATACTATATAAAAGTTACTCTAAGATAATCAAAATTATAATTACAAATAAATACAATTACTACAATAAACTGAAAAAATTATTAATTGAACTTAACGAACTTTTATATTCTTTTTCATCTGCTCAACAATATTATAAACCGCTGGACAAATTTCAACATTGTTTAATGTAATGTCTAAAACTGCTTGAAACTTTCTTCTGTTTGTATGCGGGTATTCACTACATGCTTTGGGACGCACATCATAAATCATACAGTAATTATCATCTGCTAAAAAAGTACATGGAGATGACTGTAAAACATGAAAGTTATCTTCATCAACCCTCAAGTATTGCTTAATAAACTGTGGTTGCTTCATTTTCAAATGTTTTGAAATTCGCACAATATCTTTATCTGTAAAAATAGGACTTGTGGTTTTACAGCAATTTCCACAAGTGAGGCAATCCGTATTTTCAAATTCTTCATCATGCAAATCCTGCATGATATAATCTAAGTTTTTGGGTGGATGTTTTTTAAGTTTCGTAAAAAACTTTTTATTCGCTGCATGCGCATCTTTAGCTAATTTTGGTAACTCTTTTAAAATATCATCCATAGAACAAAGATATTTGTTTTCTTTGTAACGGCTAACACATTTACAATGGAAAATATACTACAATCAGTTATAGGAACTTTATTTATTATTATACTGCTTGCATATTTAAGAGTAAGGTCTCGAAAAAAAATATCCACAAACACTACTAACAAATTACGAATTAGTAAGTTTTATCTTTTTGCTGGAATCTTTTTCACAATTATCGGAATTTCTTGTTTTTTTTTAATGATTCTAAACAACGATATTAAAAGCTATATAATGGCTGTTTTATCCTTAATTATACTAGGCGGATTTGGCGTACCTTCCTTAATGTGGTATTTCAACCATAAAGTAAGTTTTAATAACGAATATCTTCAGGTTACAAATTCTTTTGGTAAAACTTCTGAAATGAAATGGTCGGAAATTACAGCTATAAAATATCATAACGGCATTGGAACACTCCAATTTGCAAACTCTATAGGCAGTAAATTAAAAGTGCATCAACACATAAAAGGACTGGCTAATTTATTTACTATGATTGAGGAAAAAACTAGTTATTCTGAAAAAGATTTTAAAATAGGTTTTTAATATGGACATACTTGGAACTGCTTTATTAGATTACTATAACGGAAACTATTCTGAAGACATTATTACAGAATCTACCATTTCTGAAGAAGATGAATTACCATCAGAATACCTGTTCCGATCATATGATGAAATGCCTCTCATAGAGCAGAAAGCATTAATAATATGCAAAGGGAAGGTTTTAGATATTGGTTGCGGAAGTGGAAGCCATAGCCTGTATTTACAAAACGAAAAAAAACTAGTTATAGATGCTATCGATATTTCTAAAGGCGCTGTAGAAGTTGCCAGACTTAGAGGTGTTCATAATGCTTTTCATAAAAATCTTTTTGAAGTCAAAGAAAGCTACGATACACTGTTACTATTAATGAATGGTATTGGAATATGTGGTAAAATTGAACGTATCAATCTGTTTTTACAACATTTAAAAAGTCTATTAAATACTAATGGTCAAATTTTACTGGATTCTTCTGACATCTCCTATATGTTTGAACAAGATGAAGAAGGTGGTTTTTGGGTAAACCCTGATGAATATTATGGTGAAGTAGAATTTACCATGTCCTATAAAGGGAAAAAATCTGAAACTTTTGATTGGTTATACCTTGATTTTAATACTTTACAAAATGCTTGTCACGCTAACGGATTAGAATGTGAATTAATTCAAGAAGGTGAACATTATGATTTTTTAGCTAGACTTACTGCTATAAAGCACAACTAATAGATATCACCCTACGGTATATTCATATATTTATGTGTTTGTAATGACATTTTCCATTTCGGATTTTTCATTACATACTCAACCATTAACGGAATCATTTCATCTTTCTTACTCCATTCCGGCTGCATAAACAACATACAATTGTCATTTACTTTTGCTGCTTGCTCTTCAGCAAACTTAAAATCACTCTTGTTATAAATAATTACTTTTAACTCATGTGCAGCATCATGTACTTCCTGGGTTGGTAATTTTGTTTTTTTAGGAGATAAACAAATCCAATCCCAATCTCCAGAAAGCTTATACGCTCCAGAAGTTTCTATATGTGTTTTTACTTTATTGGCTTTTAATGCATCGGTTAAAGGTTTCATGTTCCACATTAATGGCTCTCCACCTGTAACTACAATCGTATCAGAATATTTAGCTGCATTTTCAGCAATTTGGTTAGTATTTGTTGGAGGGTGTAAATTAGCATCCCAACTTTCTTTCACATCACACCAGTGGCAACCAACATCGCAACCACCTATTCTAATAAAATAAGCTGCTGTCCCCTTATAAAAACCTTCTCCTTGAATGGTATAAAACTCCTCCATTAACGGAAGCATTTCTCCTTTACCAACTAATACTCTAATATCTTTCTGCATATATTTTGCAAAGATACTCTAAAATCAAAGAAACAAGAAATAATACTTTTCTTACAATTTGTATATTATATTTTAAATTAAACATCTTACTTAAGTCTTCTATTTAACTTGATATTGACTATTTTTATCAAAATTTTATTAAAATGACTGATTCAGAAAAGTTTTTTAATCATATCAATGAAGGCTACACAACCAAAGGCGAGTTTATCACTATTGGTGCAGCAATGTTAGGAGAAGAAACACTAACAGATGCTTTTGTGAAAATACCTTTAAAAACGCTAAACAGACACGGATTAATCGCTGGAGCAACTGGTACTGGTAAAACAAAATCATTACAAGTTTTAGCTGAAAACCTTTCTGAAAAAGGAATTCCTGTGTTGTTAATGGATATGAAAGGTGACTTGAGTGGTATTGCACAACCAAGTACCGGACATCCTAAAATTGATGAGCGCCATGAAAAAATTGGAATCCCATTTAACGCATCAAATTTTCCTGTTGAAATTTTAACACTATCAGAGCAAGGTGGTGTTCGTATGCGTGCTACCGTTTCTGAATTTGGACCAGTACTTCTTTCTCGTATTTTAGATGTTACAAAAACTCAAGCTGGGATTATTTCTGTGATATTTAAGTATTGTGATGACAACCAATTAGGTTTATTAGATTTAAAAGATTTTAAGAAAGTTTTACAATTTGCAACAGGTGCTGGAAAGGAAGAGTTCCAAGAAGAATACGGAAGAATTTCAACTTCATCTACTGGAGCAATACTTCGTAAAATAATAGAAATTGAGCAGCAGGGAGGTGATTTATTCTTCGGAGAAAAATCATTTGATGTAAATGATTTAACACGAATTGACGAAAACGGAAAAGGATATATCAATATTTTACGTTTGACAGATATTCAAGATAAACCTAAATTATTCTCAACATTTATGCTGAGTTTGTTAGCAGAAATATATGAAACATTCCCCGAACAAGGAGATGCTGACCAACCTGAATTAATATTATTCATTGATGAAGCACATTTAATTTTCAAAAATGCATCCAAAGCATTATTAGAGCAATTAGAAAGTATTGTAAAATTAATTCGTTCAAAAGGGGTGGGATTATACTTTGTCACTCAAAACCCAACAGATGTTCCGGAAGGAATATTAAGTCAGTTAGGATTAAAAATACAACATGCCTTAAGAGCTTTTACTGCAAAGGATAGAAAAGCAATTAAACTAACTGCACAAAACTATCCCGAAACTGATTTTTATGATACAGCTGAAGTATTAACTTCACTTGGTATTGGTGAGGCTCTAGTTTCTGCTTTAGATGAAAAAGGACGTCCTACTCCACTAGCAGCAACTTTATTGCGTGCACCTATGAGTAGAATGGATATTTTAACCGATGGTGAACTAAAAAAACTTATCAATTCTTCTGATTTAGTAAAGAAATACGAAGAAGAAATTGACAGAGAAAGCGCTTATGAAATATTAGAGCAAAAAATTAAAGCTTCTGAGAAAGAAAAAGAGCGCGAAGAAAAAAGAAAAGAAAAAGAAAAATCAAGCAAACGAATTACTAACCGAAGAAGCACTCGCCAAAACCCAGTTATAAAAGTATTAACAAGTGCTACGTTTATAAGAAGCGTATTGGGGATACTGAAGAAATTTTTATAAAAAAAACATAAGAACAGATTACCGATTACACGGGAATTACAAAATAAAATTAATCATGAAAAAAACTATTATCATAGCATTAGCGAGTATCTCATTAATACAATGCGCAAAAAAAGAAGATCCTTTTTTAATTCAAAAAGATAAAATTGGCGTACTACAAAAAGAGTACACCATTAAACAAATCGATTCTGTATTTGCTAATGACTCTATTGTAAAACATGTTGCAGGAGACGAGTTTACAGGAAACTCTACTGATATTAAAGTTTACGCAAAAGGAGGAGCACATTTACTGTCATTATCTCCTTCTGAATCTTTAGATAACAATGCAAAAATTAACATTGTAACTATTCATGATGCAAGATATAAAACTGATAAAGACGTAAGTTTAACTAGTACATTTAACGATTTTAAAACTCATTACGAAGTTTTAAAAATTGATAGGATTTTGAATAACATTAATATTGAATTTAAAAATCAAGACTTTTACATCACTATTGCTATTGACCAATTACCTAGTGCATATAAATTTGACTACACTAGAACTATTGATGTGGCTAGTATACCCGATAACGCTAAAATAAAAAGCATGCGCCTAGATTGGTTTTAACCCACCAATAAAGCTTAGAAAAAATTAATACTACTCAGCGGATTAAGGAATCAACTATTTTTTCGACCTAGTAAAAAAAACAACTTTACGATGAAAAAATATTTGATTCCTTTTTTATTTACTTTTATCATATTATCATGTAGCAACTCATCAACCTCACAAGAGTTGAATAATCCAAAATTAAAAAAAGCATATTTTGCAAGCGGTTGTTTTTGGTGTGTAGAAGCTATTTATGAAAGTGTTTCTGGAGTTGAAGAAGTTATTAACGGGTATTCTGGAGGGCACACTCAAAACCCAACCTATGAAAGCAGTAACACCGGACGAACAGGACATGCTGAAGCTGTTGAAGTAATTTATAATCCTGATAAAATTAGCTTTTCATCTTTGGTTGACGTTTATTTCGGATCACAAAACCCTACACAAATAAACGGACAAGGGCCTGATAAAGGGGCTCAATACCGATCAATTATTTTTTACCAAAATAAAGCACAACAAAAAATTATTGAAGAGAAAAAAGAAGCGCTAGCAAAGCAACTGAAAGCAACCATTTCTGCAGAAGTGATGAAATTTGATAAATTCTGGATTGCTGAAAACTACCACCAAAATTACGAGCGGCTTCACCCTGATAATAAATACATCCAAGGAGTATCCTTACCTCGTTTAAACAGATTTAAAAAGACGTTTCCCCACCTCATCAAAAAACACTAATTAAACAATAATCATTTAAGCAGTAACTATTTTCATATATTTGCTTCCCCCTTAATTATAGCAATATGAAAAACCTTTACTTTATGCTGATGATTTTCAGCATGCAATTACTGTATTCACAGGACACAAAAAACGTTTTATTCCTCGGTAATAGTTACACTTATGTAAATAATTTACCTGAACTAGTTAAACAAGCTGCTGCATCAACTGGAAACATATTTACTTATGATAGTAATACACCCGGAGGTTACAGACTAAAAGGTCATGCTACTAACGCAACTAGTATTAATAAAATACAAACAGGTAATTGGGACTTTGTAGTTTTACAGGACCAAAGTCAATATCCTTCTTTTCCAGATGCACAGGTAGCCACAGAAGTATACCCATTTGCTACTCAACTAAGTAATCTAATTAAGCAGCACAACCCATGCGCTAAACCAGCCTTTTATATGACTTGGGGTAGAGAAAATGGCGATGCTCAAAACTGCGGTGAGTGGACACCTGTCTGCACCTATGAAGGCATGGATGATTTATTAAGATTACGTTACCAAACTATGGCTAATGATAATGACGGAATCGCATCACCGGTAGGAGCAGTCTGGAGGTATTTGAGAACTAATCACCCTACTCTAGATTTATATTCTGGAGACGGCAGCCATCCTTCTTTAATGGGTAGTTACGCAGGAGCTATTACTTTTTATTGCTCACTCTTTAGAAAGGACCCTACTTTAGTTACTTTTAACTCTTCTTTAAATTCAACCGATGCTACAATTATTAAAAATGCTGTAAAAACAGTAGTTTTTAACGATTTACAAGAATGGAATATCGGAAAGTACGATCCAGTTGCTAGTTTTACGAGTACTAACACTAATGAATTATATACTTTTACCAATACAAGTGACTATGGAGTTAGTTATTCTTGGAGTTTTGGAGACGGAAGCACTTCAACTGACGAAAATCCTAATCATAGTTACACAAATAACGGTGATTACATAATAACATTAACAGCCACTAACTGCGGAAAAACTTCTGTTACAACCCAAGGTATTACCATTAGTGCATTAAACATTGAAGATGATACTCCTGTTAATAACAACTTTTACATAGTTAAAAATCCAGTATCCGATTATGTCATTATAAACTCTAATTTGTTTCCTCAAAACAGATATCAAATTAAAATAACTTCAGTAATTGGTCAACGAATTTTAAACATAAATTCTAATACAAACACTTCTCAAAAGATTAATATTTCTCATTTATCCAGTGGTTTATACATCTTAGATATCACTGATACTGAAAAAAGATTATATCGTACTAAGTTCTTAAAACATTAAAGACTAAAACCAAAGCCTTTATGTTTCGGTTTTATTTTTATATATTTGTGAAACACTGTTTCAATTATTAAAACAATATACATGTCAACAGCATATAAAGCAACTTTAGAATTCGCTAAAAACCTTGATAAACAAGACAAAATAGCACATTATAGAGAACAATTTCATATTCCTAAAGATAAAGATGGTAATAACTGGATTTATATGTGCGGTAATTCTTTAGGGTTACAACCAAAATCTACCAAAGAATATATTAATCAAGAATTAGAGGATTGGGCAAATTTTGGAGTTGAAGGACACTTTGAAGCGAAAAACCCTTGGATGCCGTACCATGAATTCTTAACCGAAGCAATGGCAAAGGTAGTTGGAGCAAAACCTATTGAAGTAGTTACTATGAATACCTTAACAACAAATTTACACTTGTTAATGGTTTCATTTTATCAGCCTACAAAAACAAAATTTAAAATAGTAATAGAGTCTGATGCATTCCCTTCTGATCGTTATGCGGTAGAATCACAATTGCGTTTTCATGGTGTTGATCCAAAGGAAGGATTAGTAGAATGGAAACCTCGTAAAGGAGAAGAATTATTAAACATAGAAGATTTAGAAACTATTGTAGATGAGCAAGGTGATGAAATTGCACTACTATTAATTGGTGGAGTAAATTACTATACGGGGCAATATTTAGATCTCAAACGTATTGCTGAAATTGGTCACGCTAAAGATTGTATGGTTGGTATTGACTTAGCACATGGTGTTGGAAATATTAAACCCGAATTACACGATTCTGGAGTTGATTTTGCAGCTTGGTGCACCTATAAGTATTTAAACTCTGGCCCAGGAAGTTTAGGTGGTTTGTTTGTGCATGAAAAACATGCCCATGATAAAACATTAAAAAAATTCTCTGGATGGTGGAGTCATAATAAAGCAACTCGTTTTAACATGCGTCAAGAACTTGATGTAATGCCTGGAGCAGAAGGATACCAATTGAGTAACCCTCCTATTTTATCTATGGCTGCTATAAAATCTTCTCTGGATATGTTTAATGAAGTCGGTATGGATGTAATACGTGAAAAATCAGAGAAACTTACTGGTTACTTTGAATTTTTATTGAATACAATTGAATCAGATATTATTAGAATAATTACACCTACTAATCCAAAAGAAAGAGGTTGTCAGTTATCCATACAAGTTAAAAATGCTGACAAAAGCTTACATGAAAAATTAACAGAGAATCATATTATAACGGATTGGAGAGAGCCAGATGTTATCCGTTGTGCTCCTATTCCATTGTACAATTCATTTGAAGATGTATTTAGAATGGTTGAGAAATTGAAAGAGTTAGTTTAGAATAAATAGAGAGATATCCGATTACTCGAATACGATTAAATTAAAAAATGAACTTCCCGATTCCTCGGGAACGACAATATAAATATTGCCATGAATAAAGGAAAACTAATAAAACACAAAGCAACACCAAGAGGAAAATTCCCACATGTAAAACGTGTAGGTGATTTTATTTTTGTTTCTGGAACAAGTTCTAGAAGAACAGATAATACTTTTGAAGGTGTTGAAGTAGATGAATTTGGTACAACTAAATTAGATATTAAAGCGCAAACGAAAGCTGTTTTAGAAAACATAAATGATATTTTAAAAGAGGAAGGTGCAAGCTTAAAAGATATTGTAGATGTTTCTTCATTTTTAGTAAACATGAATGATTTTGGTGGTTACAACGAAGTATATGCACAATACTTTGATTATGATGGACCAACGCGTACAACTGTAGCTGTACACCAATTACCACACCCTCATTTATTAATTGAAATTAAGGTTACTGCTTACAAAAAAGCATAATTGTAGATGAACGCTAACAAAAAAATACTAAACACTTCTGTTGAAAAAGCATTCAAAATACTGGATTGCTTTACTCCTTCTATTGAAGAATTAGGAGTTACTGAAATTGCTCAGAAAATGAGCACCAACAAAAGTGCTGTATACAGAATGTTGGCAACCATGGTAGCTTTGGATGTAATTCAACAAAACCCTGAAAATGATAAATATCGTTTAGGTCTAAAACTATTTGAGTTAGGACAACGTGTATCAATAAATAAAAACTTCATCAATAAGGCAAGACCTTATATGGAGGAATTGGTAAAACGTGCTGATGAAACTGCACATTTAGCGATTTACAAAAATCAAGAGGTTTATTTTTTAGATAAAGTAGAAGGACCTCATGATTTACAAATTAACACTCAAATTGGTTCTAAAAAGCAGTTATACTGTACTGGGTTGGGAAAAATAATGCTGGCCTTTGGGGAACCGAATTATAAAGTAGTAATTCAAAATTTATCTTTAGAATCAATTACTAGCAATACCATCACCAATAAAGCAAAGCTTATTTTAGAAATTGATAAAATAAAAAATGAAGGTTTTGCTTTAGATATGGAAGAAAATGAAGTTGGACTAATTTGTGTTGCAGTTCCTGTATTTAATCGTAACGGACAATTTATTGCTGCTATAAGTAATTCCGGACCTACCGCTAGATTTAATCAAGCAAAAATTCAGAATTACACAGATGTATTAAAAGAAACTGCATCTCAATTAAAAGCAATTTTTAATTAATTGACATAATTATGAAGAAACTATTAAATTATATCAACGGCGAATTCAAAGCTCCTATTAAAGATGAGTGGATTGACAACTACAACCCATCAAACGGGGAAGTGTATAGTTTAATTCCGAATTCATCTGAAGCAGATGTCGAAGACGCATATCAAGCAGCAGCAGATGCTTTTCCATCATGGTCAAATACTACTTTAGAAGAACGAAGCAAAATTCTTTCTAAAATAGCTTCTCTTATTGAAGAAAATCTTGAAGAATTTGTAGCAGCAGAATCTCAAGACAACGGTAAACCGCTAAGCTTAGCTCGAGCTGTAGATATCCCTAGGGCTTCTAGTAACTTTCAGTTTTTCGCTAATGCAATAACACAGTTTTCAAGTGAATCACACGAAAGTGTTGGCTTGAATGCTTTCAATTTCACCTTACGTAGCGCTATTGGCGTTGTAGGATGTATTTCTCCTTGGAATTTACCTTTATATTTATTTTCATGGAAAATAGCTCCTGCCCTAGCTACAGGAAATACTGTAGTTGCAAAACCAAGTGAAGTGACACCTATGACAGCTTATTTATTAGGTAGAATATGTAATGAAGCTGGTTTACCAAAAGGGGTTTTGAATATTGTACATGGATTAGGGCATACAACTGGTCAAGCAATCGTAGCTCACGAAAAAATTAAAGCAATTTCTTTTACTGGAGGTACAACAACCGGAGCACATATCGCACGAGTAGCAGCTCCAATGTTTAAGAAATTATCATTAGAATTAGGTGGGAAAAATCCGAATTTAATATTTGCTGATTGTGATTATGACAAGATGTTAAATGTAACGTTAAAGTCCTCTTTTGCCAATCAAGGTCAAATTTGTTTATGTGGATCTCGTATTTATGTAGAACGCAGTATTTACGATAAATTTAAAACTGATTTTGTAGCAAGAGTAAAAGCATTAAAAATAGGACATCCATCAGAAGCTGATACTAATATTGGTGCTTTGGTTTCGAAACCTCATTTAGAAAAAGTAAAATCATATATTGATATCGCCGAACAAGAAGGCGGAACTGTTATAGCAGGTGGAAATTATGTAACCGTTAAAGGGCATGAAAACGGTTATTATTTAGAGCCTACGGTTATTGAAATAACTGAACCAAATTGCAGATTAACGCAAGAAGAAATATTCGGTCCTGTAGTTACTCTAATGCCCTTTGATACTGATGAAGAAGCATTAACTTTAGCAAATGGAGTTCGTTACGGATTATCGAGTACTATTTGGACGAATAACTTAAACAGAACAATGCTTTTAGCAAAACAGTTAGAAGCAGGAATTGTTTGGGTAAACACATGGTTAATGCGTGATTTAAGAACTCCTTTCGGAGGAACAAAAGATTCCGGTGTTGGAAGAGAAGGTGGCTTAGAGGCCTTACGTTTCTTTACTGAACCGAAAAATATATGCATAAAATATAATTAGAATGTCACACTGAGCTTGTCGAAGTGTTTATATTAAAAAGAAATAATTAACAATATAGATTCTCTTTTCAAGAGAATGATAAAATAGAATTTAAAAGATGAATTTAGACTTAACAAACAGAAACGCACTAGTTTGCGGAAGTACTCAAGGAATAGGAAAAGCATCTGCGAAGCAATTGGCAGAAATGGGAGCTAACATAACTTTAGTAGCAAGAAACGAAGAGAAACTTAAGGCTGTTTTAACTGAATTGGACACTACAAAAGGACAATCTCATAATTATATTATCGCTGATTTTCAAAACCCATCAGCTCTTGGAACTAAGATAACTGGTACTAATCAGGAGTTTCACATCTTAATTAATAATACAGGAGGACCGGCTGGAGGACCGGTATTTGGTGCTACTTTAGATCAGTTTGAATCTGCTTTCACACAACATTTAAAATGTAACCATGTATTAGCTCAAGCTGTTGTTCCTGGAATGAAAAATGCAGGTTTCGGTAGAATCATTAATATTATTTCTACTTCTGTAAAACAACCTTTAGCTGGTTTAGGTGTTTCTAACACTATTAGAGGAGCCGTAGCTAATTGGTCAAAAACCTTAGCTGGTGAATTAGGTGAATTTGGAATTACTGTAAACAATGTATTACCAGGTGCTACAGGAACTGAGCGTTTAAATGAAATCATTAATAATAAAGCAGAAAAAAGCGGAAAATCATTCGAAGAAGTTTCTACTGCAATGAAATCTCAAGTTCCTGCAAATCGTTTTGCTAAACCTGAAGAAATTGCAAATGCAGTAGCATTTTTAGCTTCAGAAGCAGCCTCATACATCAATGGAATTAACGTTCCTGTAGATGGAGGAAGAACGAAAAGTTTATAACAGAATTATGCATATTTGATACTCCTAAAAAAATTGAGTATATTATACAGATAAAAACTACCCAATAATACGCTATGAAAAGAAAACTCCGCATAAACGGTCATTCACACTTACTTCCATATCCAGAGCAAATTCCTCAGTTTATGAAGGATAAAGAAATTTTTTGGGTAGATGATGAGCGAAAATACATGTTGCAAAAAGGATGGAAACGTCCTGTAACTGATTCTAGTTTTTTCTTGAATGAGAAATTAGAATGGATGGCTAAAAACCACATTGACCATGCAGTAGTATTAAATCTTTCACAGTTATACGGAAATGGATTACGCTTAGAGGAAATGAAACACGCGTTACGTTTTCAGAACGATTTTAACGCAAAAGTACAACACGACAACCCCTCAAAATTCACTTGTGGATTTGTAGTACATCCAGGGTTTATTAATGGAGCATTATGGGAAATTGAACGTTGTGTAGAAGAGTTAGGCATGAAAGTATTGTGCTTGCCTACACATTATATGGATTCAATTGGTCAGTGGCGTTGTATTTTTGATGAAGAAAACGATCCAATTTTTGAATTAGCAAACAAATACAAACTAGCCATTGAAGTACATCCCTATGATGGCGATAAAATGATAAAATTAGCTAATACTGCTTGGCGTTTTCATTTAGTTTGGATGTTAGCTCAATGTGGAGATGCTTACCACTTTTATACATTAAATGGAATGCAAGAACGCTATCCGAATATCAGAACTTGTTTTGCTCATGGTGGTCAATTAGCACAAATGAACTTGGGAAGACGAATTCAAGGGTTTGACGGAAGACCTGATTTGTTTGAAGGAAAAACACACCCAAGAAAAGCAGTTGGACATAAAAACATTTATTTTGATACTTTAGTTCATGACACCGATTCATTAAAATTAACCTTTGAACGTCAAGGAACGAAGCAAGTTATTATGGGCTTAGATGATCCATATCCTTTAGGAGAGATGGAAAGTGATGCTCAATCATCATACCCAGGTAAAATATTAGATTTAGCAAAAGAACGTAACTTGTTAAATGAAAAAGAATATGATGATATTTGGGAACACAACGTACTAAATTGGTTATTTGGTGATGATGAAAAAGCAAAAGAAGAATTGGTTAAAAAAATATTAGCAGGAAGTAAATAAATAGCCTCAAAAAAAATTAACAAAAGGAATTTGAATACACTCAAGACCTCACATTTATTATATATTTGTGAGGTCTTATTTAATTATAATAATATGCATTTCATCCCTCAAGAATTAGACGATTATGTTGTAGCACATTCTCAGAAAGAGCCTGAACTATTACAACAACTAACACGTGAAACCTATCAAAAAATATTACAACCTAGAATGTTAAGCGGACATTATCAAGGTAGGGTATTGAGCATGATTTCTAAATTAGCAAACCCTACAAACATATTAGAAATAGGGACATATACTGGGTATTCTGCATTAAGTTTAGTAGAGGGAATGAAACCAAACGGGCAATTACACACCATAGATGTAAATGAAGAGTTGGTTGATTTTCAACGAAAGTATTTTGACAAATCAGGTTTTGGAGAACATATACACCAACATTTAGGAAGTGCCATAGATGTAATTCCAACATTAAATGTCAAATTTGATTTAGTCTTTATTGATGCTGACAAACCTAACTATGTAAACTATTTCAACATCATTATTGATAAAATGAATCCTGGAGGAATTATTTTATCCGATAATGTTTTATGGAGTGGAAAAGTACTGGAACCCCTACAACCTAAAGATGAATCTACTAGAGTTTTATTGGAATACAATAAGCTCTTAAATGAAGATGATAGAGTAGAAACTGTGCTACTTCCTATCCGAGATGGATTAACCGTAAGTAGAATTCTGTAAAACATACAACCTTTGTAATACATCTATATAAATCCTCAACTTATCGAAAACAATAATTTTAAATATATTTTTTCACCCAATAGTTATACCTTGATAAAAACGTAACAAACTTTGGAATGAAAAAAATAATCTTATTTGCTTTTATTTGTGTGCTTTTTATCTCTTGTAAAGATGATGTAGAAGAAATAGCACCAATTACTCAAAATATTACGCTAGAAAAAGTTCAAGGAAAAGTAACTTCCCCTACTGGGAAAACTATAGCAAGAACATTTGTCTATTATGACGACAATGGCACAGTTTACAGCACACATACAAATCAAATAGGAGAATTTGAAATTAGTGTTCCTATTGGTGAAGGAGAATTAACTATTCAAACAGGTAATGGGAAATTATTTAGCTCTACAATGGATATCACTGTCATTGAAGGGCAGACATTAGATTTAAGAAACGAAAATTTTGTTCTTAATTCTAATTCAAACTTAGCTTTTGTTTCTGGAATTTATGATGAAATTCAAGCAATTATCACAAATTTAGGATATCAAACAACAGAACTTACTCTAGACGATATTACTAATAACAACCTAGATAATATCAATGGCTTGTTTTTAAATTGCGGAACTAATGACGCTATAAGTTTACCTGACTCTTTTTATAACAATTTAAATAATTTTGTAACAAATGGGAATAGTTTATACGCTTCTGATTGGGCTTTAAGGCTTTTGGTAGGTAATGACAACTATGTTCAAGATTGTACTACTGAACGACTTGGAGGGTTTATTTCAGATGAAATGATTTGTGGAATAAGAAGTGGTACTTTAGGTACACTTTCAAATAATACAATCATTAATAACGACTTAATTGCTTTTACAGGTACCAATACTATTGATCTAGAATATGATTTACCTGATTGGATGCAGTTAAATTCAATTGATACAAACTTCTGGGAAGTTTTAGTTGAAGATGCAAACTCAAGCCCGTTAATGATAAAGACAAATAATATCAACTCAACAAATGACGATAGTATTTGGTATAGTGACAATGGAAACAAAGTAACTATTTGTCATGTTCCACCTGGAAATCCTGAAAACGCACATTCAATTACAATCAGTGTAAATGCATTAGACGCACATTTAGCGCATGGAGATACTATTGGAGATTGTGACGGGGATTCTGGAAATATCTACTATACTACATTTCATAATCATGTTGGAGAAACAACTAACCCAACTATTGAACAAATAATGGAATATGTAATATTAAATTTATAAAACTACTATAATTTAAGAGAAGGGGTAATAATTAATATTACTCCTTTTTTTGTTTAATAAAGTAACGTTAACGCAATCGTTTTCTAACCAAGTAAACAAATAACTTGGCTACTAAAAAACCAACAATTGCTCCTGTTAATATATCTGATGGGTAATGTGCAGCAAAATATAGGCGGCTAAACATAAACAGTAGCGCCCATATAATCAACATATAAATTGTTTTGAATTGCTTACGAAGTAATGATATAAAATATGTTGCTAAAGCAACAGAGGTAGCTGCATGACCTGAATAAAAACTAAAATTTGTTGGGTAAATAACCTCTCGAAACATCCCATCTAATACAGTGCTATTACAAGGTCTTGTTCTGACAACTAAATTTTTTACAATTTCTGTTACCCCTAAAACTAATGCCAACATAACAATTCCACCAATTAGAATTATTAATATTTGTTTTTTAGTAAATTTCTTAAAAGCAAAAAAGAATAAGATTACAAAGAAAGGAATCCATACATAAATTTTTGTAATGAATAACCAAAAAGGATCTGCAGTTGTTGATCCTAACTCGTTAAAAAAGTCTAATAATAGTATATCATATTTCTGAAGAAAGTCTAACACTAAAACCTACGTTTAATTGGCCCTGTTAAATCGTCTATTTCTTCTTTTACTTTATTAATTTCTTTTCTAACATCACCAGTTAAATCCGTGTCAATACCGTGAGCTTTAGTACTATTATGTATTTCAGATTTTATTTCATTTGTCGCATTTTTTATTTGAGACATTCCCTTTGCTAAAGTACGTGCAATTTCAGGTAACTTATCTGTACCAAAAATCATCACTACAATAAAGAGGATAAATATAATTTCAACTCCGCTAATGAATAAAAAATGTGTATACATGCTACAAATATAAATCTTATTCCGCATTTTAAGTATCTTGCAATTCAATAATATACAATTATGAGCAAGAAAATTAAATTAATATGGGAATTTCGTGGACCAACAGCTGAACAAACCGCTAAACATCATGTAATTCATTTAAAGGATTATATTGCTATTGAGAAACTTAGTATAAATAAAACAGGTATGGAAATTTCTGGAGAATTTGGCGCTTCAGCATATATGGTAATTGAAGAAAGTGATATACCAAAAGTAAAAACTGCATTAAAACCACATCGAGGTCAGTATTATAATGAATAATTATAAGATACCTCCTACCACTATAATTTACCCTTTTATATTACAAGATGAAAAACACATTCTCCCTACTGATTTTACTAGCGCTTATAACAGCCTGCAATCAACCCAAAAAAGCAGATTTATTAGTTATAAACGCAAAAGCGTATACTGTAAATGATTCTCAAAAAGAAGCTTCTGCTTTTGCAGTTAAAGACGGTAAATTTATAGCAATTGGGAATACACAAACCTTAACAAATCAATATTCGGCAACTACTATTATTGATGCTAAAGGAAAAACAATTTTCCCAGGACTTATCGATGCCCATTGTCATTTTTTAGGAATGGGATTAGTAGCTCAGAAAATTCGCTTGGAAGGAACTAAAAGTTATGATGAAGTTTTAGAGAAGCTCGTTTCATTTCAAAAAGAAAAACAGCTCGATTTTATAACTGGTAGAGGTTGGGATCAGAATGATTGGACAATAAAAGAATATCCAACAAAAGAAAAGCTAGATAGTTTATTTCCAAAAACCCCAGTGGTGATTCGTCGAGTAGACGGACATGCATTATTAGCAAATCAGGCAGCTATAAGCTTAGCAGGAGTAACAATAAACACCCCTGTTTCAGGAGGAGAAATATTACAAAAAAATGGTAGTTTAACCGGTGTTTTTATTGACAAACCTATGGAATTAATAATGTCGATAATTCCTACACCTACTACTACAGAAACCACAAAAGCTTTACAAGCAGCAGAAGACATTTGTTTTAGCTTAGGACTTACTACTGTTAATGAAGCTGGATTAGAAAGACATGAAATAGAATTGATTGATAGCTTACAACAAGCGAAGCAATTAAAGATGAAAGTGTATGCAATGGCATCAGCTAATAAAGAAAATTTAGATTATTACCTTGATAAAGGTATTTTAAAAACAGATCGTTTAAATGTATGTTCCTTTAAATATTATGGCGATGGCTCATTAGGCTCCAGAGGTGCAGCAATGAAACTTGCTTACTCAGACAAAGAGCATCATCACGGTGCTTTAATTTATAGCGTAAAAAACTTAAAAGAAACTGCCCGCCGTATTGCAAATTCTAATTTTCAAATGAACACTCATGCTATTGGGGATTCTACAAATTATATAGTTCTTAAAACATATAAAGAAGCTTTAGAAGGTAAGAAAGATAGGCGTTGGAAAATTGAACATGCACAAATTATTGATTCAGATGATTTTCATTATTTCGAAAACATCATCCCTTCTGTACAACCTACTCATGCTACTTCAGACATGTATTGGGCTGAAGACAGAGTTGGTAAAGACCGAATAAAAAATGGTTACGCATATAAAAAATTACTTAATCAATATGGAAGAATTGCTTTGGGAACAGATTTCCCTGTTGAAAAAGTAAATCCGATGTTAACCTTTTATGCCGCAGTTGCTCGTAAAGATTTAAACGGGTTTCCAGAAAACGGATTTCAAACAGAAAATGCACTAACACGTGAGGAAACCTTAAAAGGAATGACTATCTGGGCTGCTTACTCAAATTTTGAAGAAAAAGAGAAAGGTAGTATAGAAATTGGAAAAACTGCTGATTTTATAATTTTAGATAGAGACATCATGACTATCGATATTGATGATATTCCTAATACTCAGGTTATAAAAACATTTTCTAATGGTGAACTAGTATATCAAAATGAACATATAAATAAATGAATAAGTATATTGTACTATTAAGAGGTATTAATGTTGGTGGAAATAATAAATTACCAATGGCTGAATTACGCACACTGTTATCTACAAACGGATATGAAAATGTAGTAACATACATCCAAAGTGGTAATATTATTTTAAACTCAACTATGACCGTAGAAAAAACCAACGAACATGTTAAACTACTTATCAAGCAACAATTTGATTATACTATCCCTGTTGTAACATTAACTTCCGAAGAGATAAAAAAGTGCTTTATCGAAAACCCCTATCTGAAAATTGAAGACAATACTAAAAACCTACATGTCACATTTTTAAAGAATATTCCAGAAAACGATTTAGTTACAAATTTAGAGATCAATACCTCAAATAATGATTCTTATACAATTTCAGGTAAAACTATTTATTTGCACACTCCTGATGGTTATCAAAAAACCAAGTTTTCTAACACACTATTTGAGAAAAAATTAAATACTCAAGCTACCACAAGAAACTGGAGAACAACTACAAAGCTTTTTGAAATGATTACAGCTGAATAAATTAAATCACACAAAGTTGCTATAAACAAAAAGCCAACTCTTCCGAGTTGGCTTTTTGTTTATAGTGAGGAATGAAAAACTATCCTTTAACCTTATCTTTAAAGTTCTTGAACTTACTTTCTTTTTCTTGTTTAGGCCAAGAGTTATTAGTCACATCAATATCAGCTGTTTCTAAATCAGGATCTACAGTAATACTAACTATTTCTTTTTCTGACGCAATTACTTTTTTCACTTCATTATCGTTCTTCCTCCATACTTGCGCAGGATATGTAATTTTTTTTGAAGTTCCATCTATATATTTATATTCAACAATCAATGGCATTACCAAACCTCCTGGCTTGTTAAATTCTACTTCGTAAAAGAATTTTGGAGTTTTCATTGCAGCTCTTTCTTCAGCTGTGAAATTATCCATCATGTATTCTTTCAAATTAGGAGAGTTATCCAATGCTGAACCTTTAGCTAACTTATTTGAAAAATCTTCACTTCCTTCTTCTGCCATAAATACAAATGGAGGCAAATCAGATTCTTTCATTCCTCTAGCTTCCATTCTTTTTCTCAATTCAGCAGAAGGCTTAGAGCTTACATAAAACTTCTTAACTCCCTTTACCCCTATATCAACATAATCTGTAGAATAAAACCATCCTCTCCAGTACCAATCTAAATCAACTCCTGAAGCATCTTCCATAGATCTAAAGAAATCTTCTGGTGAAGGGTGTTTAAACATCCAACGCTTAGAATACGTTTTAAATGCATGATCAAACAACTCTCTACCCATTACTGTTTCTCTTAAGATATTTAATGCCGTTGCAGGTTTCCCATAGGCGTTGTTTCCTAATTGATAAACATTTTCAGGGTTAGACATAATTGGCGTAATAAAACTTTGATCGCCTTTCATGTACCTCACAATTTTAGCAGGTTCCCCTCTACCTGATGGGTATTTTGTATTTGGAGCTATAGCCTCTGGAAACCACTCACCAAACTCTTGCTCTGCAATGTACTGCATAAAAGTATCCAATCCTTCATCCATCCATCCCCACTGACGCTCATCAGAGTTTACTATCATTGGGAAAAAGTTGTGCCCTACTTCGTGAATAATAACACTTATCATTCCGTATTTAGTTCTATCACTATAGGTACCGTCTTCATTAGGGCGACCATAATTCCAGCATATCATAGGGTATTCCATTCCTTGCTGCTTTGCATGAACCGATATTGCTTTAGGATATGGATAATCAAATGTTTTATCAGAATAGGATTTTAATGTACTTACAACTGCTTTTGTAGAATACTCTTCCCATAACGGATTTCCTTCTTTAGGATATAATGATACAGCCATAACTGTTCTTTCTCCAAATTTAACAGCTTGCATATCCCAAATGTATTTTCGAGAAGATGTAAAACCGAAATCTCGTACATTCTTAGCACTAAATTTCCATGTTTTCTTTTCAGTAGACCTACTTTTTTCATTTGCTTCAGCTTCAGTTTGAGTAACAATCATTACTGGCTTATCAAACGATTTCCTTGCTTTATTATAACGATTCATCATCGTTTTAGAAAACACTTCTTTTCTGTTCTGTAACTCTCCTGTTGCATCTACAATATGATCAGCAGGAACTGTAATATTTACATCATAATCTCCAAATACTAAAGCGAACTCCCCATTCCCCCAGAATTGGTAATTTTGCCATCCTTCTACATCATTATATACACACATTCTTGGGAAAAACTGTGCAATTACATATGCACGGTTATCATCTTTTTCAAAATACTCATATCCTGAACGACCTCTTTGATTAACATGGTCATTGATATTATACCACCATTTTACTGAGAAAGAAATTTTCTCTCCTGCTTTTAATGGCTTAGGAATATCAATACGCATCATTGTTTGGTTGATTGTATATTTTAATCCTTTACCATTAGTATCTTTTACATATTCTATTTTAAACCCTCCATCAAAAGGAGCATCAAAATGTTTACCTGCAAATGAACTTGGACTATCATACATTGGAACTCCACTACCGTTTCTTAATGGTGATTTTGAATCCTTGGCTCTTACATTTTGATCCAACTGTAACCATAAATATTCTAACGCATCTGGTGAGTTGTTAGTATACGTAATTGTTTCTTGACCAAATATTTTTTGTTGATTATCGTCTAACTCAAGGTTGATTTTATAATCCGCTTTCTGTTGGTAATACTCATGTCCGGGTGCTCCTGAAGCTGTTCTGTATTGATTTGGAGTAGAAAACTCTTGATACAATTGCTTAAACTTATTAGTATTTAAATGCCCAGGATCTCTTTCTTCCTTTTTTGTTTCTTGAGCGAATGACAATCCACTTAGCAAGAATAATGCTGATAATATTAAATGTCTGTATTGTACCATTTTGCCTTTTAATTTAGCGTGTGAAAATAATTAATTTAAAGGAGATTAAACTATTAATTATTATAATTTTAACAGTCCGCTAGCATTGTCTTTGATAAAAAGATAACTTTTCTTTGTGTTATTGATCTTTAAATGAGTAATGTTTTGCTGATTATCAAACACATCAAACAGTAGTTTATTCGTAACACTTATTGTTTTTATACTTGAAATGTTTTCAATTTCGAAGTAACAATGCACCATATCATCTTCTATTTCTTTACCAATAAATTTAAATTGCTTCAACTCGTTATCAACTTCTATACGTAGTTTCTTTGAGAAGTATTTTTCAATATAAGTATCGACCAATTCATCTTCAATTTTAATTGAATCAGCATATCGTTCTTGTAACACTTGCTCAATATCATCAATAAACAATCGCGATATTACTTGTAATGACTTTGCTTTGGTAACATACTCAATATCAGTAACACTCACATAATATTTATGAATACTCATAAAACTTGACAATGAAACCAAGGTTATTAACACTACAAAACTTAATTTAAATATTCGCATATTATTTATTTATTATAGCATAATACAAATACCACGCCATCACTATTTATTTTGCAACGCAAGATATGTTTTTGATTTTGCTTTTATGAAATCATAAATGATAATATTACTTTTTGTTTTTACAATTTGAACAAATAATTTATCAGCAGAAGCGTAATATAAAAAATCAAATAGCTTATCCTCTGGAATTTTAAAATCATCTAGCATTATTTGATTAAACCCCTCATAAACAACATCTTCATTTATGGATTTACGTTCTAGCTTCACAAGGTTTTTTAGCATTTTTGTTCGTCCTGAAATTGCATTTATTATTGCATCTACTCCGCCATCTGAATGAGTAGCAGTATACAATTTCCGTTCTGCTTGTGTAGGTGGTATGACATGTGAATTTGGTAAACCAAGCGTTTTAGCCGTAACTACATTCTTTGTTTTTATCAGTTTAGCATCTGCTAATAAATCGCCTGATAAATTTGGTTTTATATAAACAGCATCTAACTCATTCACTTGCTCTTCTAATAAAACAGATAATAACATATTGTTTATTATCTCCTTAGAAACCACTATTTCTTTTAACTTAAATTGTATTGCGCTAAAAACTAATGTATCATTAAATCGTATAGGGATTTTAAATTCCCCTTGTTGATCAGTAATCGTATATTTATTATATGTTTTATTAAATACATGAATCCATTCTTTTTCTTCAGAATTAATTACTTTACCTGAAAGTAATTTTTGAGAAAAAGTCAGCACTGGAAATAAAAATAGTACCCATAATAATTTATTCATTCTGAAATTTCAAATTTTTCTCTGAGTTGTAGTATTCTATGTAGTAACTCAAATTTATTTCTTCTTTTCAAAGATACTACTATAATACTATCCAATCCAGTAAAATGAATAAAGCGCTCCTCATCTGTTTTTGGTATTTTCAAATGCCCACTAAAAAAATCACCTCCATAATAAATCACTAATGCATCTCTTGAATAATCTAATGGTATAATTTCTGGTATTTTAACCTTATTATTCTTTGGTATCATCATACCAACCAAACCTAAAATATTTCCTCCTCCAGAAATTGAATTACTTCCAATTGTTGATTGTCCATCAGGAGAGAGAGCCCCCTTATATGCACCTAACCCTCTAAAACTATTAGTTAATGCTATTTCCATTGGAACTTCAGTCTCAATATATTTTGCATCAATACTTAATCTACCTGTTAATCTATATCCTAAATACACTTCATCTAATTCATTAATTTTTGTTTTTAATGCAATACTTAATATATCATTTTTCAGTAAATCTTCAGTAATTACCACTGTTTTTAAATCATATTGTATTCCACTAAAAGCAATTGTATCATTAACCCTAACAGGGATTTCAAACTTTCCACTAGAATCCGTAATTGTATATTTATGGTATGTTTTATTAAACACATGAATTCCTTCTACTTCTTCACTATTAGTAACCTCTCCATAAAGTTTTGATTGACTAAAAGATATTATCGGTATTAAAAACAACAAAAAACATAACTTATATATCATCCTGTAAAAGAACATGATAATGTGTTAAATAAAAGTTTAATTGATTTTAAAATTTTGTTAAAGAATTAGAATTCCTATTTTTACAAAGGATCACATACTAATAAACTCAGCTTAACAAAAAATGAAAAAACTAATCATCGCAAGTACCTCAACAATTCATGGTAGTGGGTACTTGGAATACTTATTACCTACATTGACGGTGCATTTTAAAAATTGTTCCGAAATAATATTCATTCCTTTTGCCAGACCTAGTGGAATAACTCATGATGAGTATACTGCTATTGCTAAAAAAGCTTTTGCTACAATCAATATTAATGTAAAAGGCTTACATGAATTTGATGATTACACGGAGGTTTTAAATAATGCTCAAGGAGTATTTACCGGTGGTGGTAATACTTTCCTTTTAGTAAGTCAATTATACAAACATAAAGTCATGAATCCTTTAAAAGAAATTGTAATTAGCGGAACTCCGTATTTAGGTACAAGTGCTGGAAGTAATATTTGTGGACTTACCATGAATACGACTAATGACATGCCAATTGTTTATCCTCCTAGTTTTTCAACACTGGGCTATATTCCTTTTAATATTAATCCTCATTATTTGGATCCTGACCCAACCTCAACTCATAAAGGAGAAACAAGAGAAACACGCATTAAAGAATTTCATAAATTCAATACTGTACCAGTAGTTGGATTACGTGAAGGAAGTTGGTTGCAAGTTGACGGAAACACAATTACTTTAGAAGGAAAATTAGACGCTAGAGTATTTGAATACAGTAAACCACCATACGAAGTAAAACCAAAACACGATTTTTCTAATTTTAATTAACTTATAATAACCGATTCCGTTTTCAGAAAAATAAATATGACACAGTCAGAAATCATCACTAATTTTTATAATGCTTTTCAGCAATTAGATGTTGAAAAAATGGTGTCGTATTATCATGATGATATTGAATTTACTGATCCCGGATTCGGAACTTTAAAAGGTAATGATGCAAAAAACATGTGGCGTATGATATGCTCTAGAGCCAAGGATTTTTCCTTAGAATACAGTAATATCACAGAAAATAGTGCTCATTGGGACACTACATATACTTTTTCAACAACAGGTAATAAAGTGACCAATATTATTGATGCAACATTTGAATTTAAAGACGGTAAGATAATTAAACATACTGATGTGTTTGATTTACACAAATGGGCATCACAAGCATTAGGGTTTAAAGGAAGACTTTTAGGAGGCACTAAATTCTTTCGAAAGAAGCTTAATAAACAAACACAATCTCTTTTAGCTAAGTACACTAAAAAGCATTTGTAAAAAACCAAAGATAAAATCTCACTTCAGAGCATAAAAAAAGGACTTTCTTTTCAGAAAATCCTCTTACCCTATTTGAGCGAGAGACCAGGTTCGAACTGGCGACATTCAGCTTGGAAGGCTGACGCTCTACCAGCTGAGCTACTCTCGCAGTGGTAAATAAGATTAATTAGAGTCAAATCTTTAATGACTTTGAGCGAGAGACCA